>MDTC01012977.1_pt1 | contig 30076 bp, 24 predicted proteins | sample 811181 | NCBI WGS metagenome assembly MDTC01 (sample SAMN05326644, study PRJNA326480) | marine metagenome | isolation source: seawater | place: Pacific Ocean: North | collected 2011 | reverse complement strand
TATTACAATATCTTGCGGATGATGCCCAATCAGCAGGGTTAGCAACAGATTGGAGGTTATCTTCATTTGTTGGATTTATTGTCAATCTTTGTATAGCGTGTGTAATTGGTTTCCAAGCCCCTATCATTACAACTTTATCTCTAAGGTCAGGTGCAATAGACCGTGTTTCCCTTCTACAGTATAGACGACATATTTGGTTTGGAACCTGCGTATTAGGAGCGGCATTTTCACCACCGGACCCATTGTCTCTATTCCTAGTAGCGATTCCTGTAATTCTTCTTTTCGAATTAGCAATGTTGTATGATTCATTCACGGGTGGAAGCACGGGTGCAGATGTTTGATTGGAACTAACATTCCTCCAGGTGATGGTCTGTGCTCGGTGCCGTGCGAGTCCCCACCTACGGTTACAGGCATCCCATAATTCATCAAATTATAGCGCATAGAATCTGAATGTGAATGATGAAATGCTTCAATACAATCCATCCCAATTTTTACCAGATGGGCCATTAAAATTTCATCTTGTATACAGTAATATTTGCTGTGTGCAAGAGAAGTAATTCCCCCGTGCTCATGAACCATCTCAATTGCATCGCAAACACTAGGTAATGGTCTTGAACGATAGGCGGGTCCATCATCGCCAATCCATTCATCGAATGCTTGTTGAACAGATTCTACAATCCCATATTCAACCATAGTTCTTGCTAGATGCGGCCTTCCAAGGCTTCCTTCTGCATGCTTTTTCACATCTTCTAAGTCGATGGAATGACCTAGTTGTTCCAATGCTTCAATCATAGCTATCATGCGAGGTAATCTTGCTTCTTTTTGTGATTCCAACCATGACTCGAATTCCTCAGAGCAACCTTCGGGGAAATATGCTAAAACATGCCATGAAGATGGTTCAGACAATTGTCTTTCTTCTAACAATGATTTTTCAGGTTCAAGTTCAACCGCACAAGTTATTTCAACCCCAGGGACGAATTTAATTCCTAAACTCTCTGCTTCAATTTGAGCCTCACTCCAGCCAGCAGAGGTATCATGGTCGGTCAAAGACCATACTTTTACTCCATTCGCATGTGCCCTTTTTGCCATTTCTGCAGGAGACCATAGCCCATCGCTATGATGAGAATGACTGTGCAAATCAACCAATTGTGTCCACATGATTCTACCTCAAATATCAGACAGGTCGGGTAATTCGGGTAACCCTGCAGGTTGTTCCTTTGTGTCTTGTTTATCTGAAATCAATTCATCTAAGTCGGGCATTTCAGGAAGTCCTGAGATATTTTTTGGCAGAGGTACTGCTTTAACTTCTTGAGTTAGATTCGAAGTTGCTGCTTCGAAATTTTGTGTTTGTTCACTGTGTACTGACACCGGATTGACTTGATTGACAGCAGCAGCTTCTGCAGATAAGCGGCCGATTTCGCCACTTGAGAGAGTATCTATTGCAGAAGAAACTGCAGTAGAAGATTGCTGCTCATTGCGACCGACAATAGAAGCGATTACTTCAGCTGTATTCGGGTTTACAAATCCTTCCGGCTTATCCAAATTTACCATTGTCGGCAAATCTTCGAGGGCAGCGTATTGTTCAGAAGATGAACCATGTGATTGAACGACTGGTATGGAGTGCTCTCTACGCGCCCATTTACTTAATCCAATTAAAGCGATAATAATCACTAGAGCGATCCATTCTTGCAAACTCCACCCCTGCTCAGCCCAAGATTCATCATAAAAAGTGCCAATAAATCTGAACTTCTCTCCTGGATGACCAAAAAACGCTCCACCAAGGATATTAATCACCCCTGTAAAGAATATAACTAACGCCATGGCATTTGCTGCCAAAGCAATCCTGGGGTGTCGAGGGTCCATGGGAACAATTGTCCACTACCTCTGGTGTTCAAGAATGTTGGCTCTCTGCGGCCCGAACTGTATTATTCATTAACATTGCAATAGTCATAGGCCCAACACCACCTGGAACTGGAGATAATAGTGATGCGATTTCAGCAACGCTTGGGTCTACATCACCAGCAAGTCTCCAGCCACGTTCTCTAGTAGAATCATCCACTCGATTTATTCCAACATCGATGACAACTGCACCGGGTTTTACCCAATCTGCTTTCACCATTTCTGGGCGGCCAGCAGCAGCCACTATGACATCAGCAGAGAGGCATTCTGCACGAACATCTTCGCTGCGAGAATGTAAAATTGTGACTGTAGCATCAGCCCCCTTAGCAGCTAGCAATAGTGCCTGAGGCATGCCAACTATTCTAGAGCGCCCGATTACAACTGCTTTCTTCCCAGTGAGATTAACTCCTGACCAATCAAGCATTTTCATCACTCCAGAGGGAGTACAAGGCAATAATCCATCCATTCTTCCTTGGACTAGACGCCCCAAATTTACCGGGTGAAATCCATCAACATCTTTTCTTGGATCAATCAGGTCCGTGAGGGATTCTTCATCCATGTGATTAGGCAAAGGCGACTGAACTAAGATACCGTGGAGATTTTTTTCTCGGTTAAGTTCTCCAATAATTTCTCTTAATTTTTCTTCGGTTGTGTCAGAAGGTAATTCTACATGAGTAGATCTAATCCCAAGACGCTCACAAGCCTTGACCTTATTTGCCACATAAACATGAGATGCAGGGTCGTCACCTACGATTACAACCGCTAAATGTGGTTGCACTTTACAAGAAGAAATTCGTGACTTAAGTTCCTCTTCTAGGTCTGCTGCGCAGGCTTTACCATCGATTAGACCGGATGCCATCTGTTTAACCCAACCCACATGCTGTCATCAAGTCTGCGGATTCATTCCTCTTCTGAATCCCATAATTCTCTGTTACATTTTTCACAGGTGTAATTGCTAGGACGCTTACCATCGACGATTTCTACATGACCGCATGGGCCACACAAAATCGTTGAACGAAATGGTTCATCTAAAGTCACATCAACACGATACATGAACCTACCCGCATCAGGTAATTTCTCCTCAGAAGGGGTCCAATTAGCAATTTTTTCTGGACTTAATTCCAATTTGGTATTCGCAGACATGCCCAGTAAAAAGCAAACTATTCCTGAAACACCCATAACAATTCCCATGACCATATTGGCGCCCAGAGAAATCATCGAGCCTAGTACGATTAGAATTATTGCAGCGATCAACATGTTTTCACGGAAGTTCTTCAAAAAATCACCTCAATGAATTGGATAGAGCAATAGCAACTTTCTCTAATTGTGATTCAGCAAGAGCGCATAAGCCAATCCTCACTCCCCCTGTTAAGGGAACTAAAAACACATCTTCCTTAGCACATGCTTCAGCAATCTCCTCTGGATTCCCACATTCTAACCAAGCGAAGAATCCATCCATTGTTGGGTTCAATGGAACTCCATGCTTTTGACATTGTAATTTGAAAGTCGCTCTACGGTCATCGAGTAGTTTTTTCAATCGGTCACGCTCTAGAGCCCAAGAAGCCCCACCATCTTCGGTCTCATGCATTTTAGAAACACAAAATTGAGCGATTCTAGGAGCGGCAGACCAAGTCTGCCTACCGGTAACGCTCATCACGGTACTGATTCTTTCAACGACCTCTTTTTCTGGATGAATGTTTACCAAAGCTCCAGTTCTAAGTCCATAAATTGTATGAGACTTTGAAAGAGATACTGCAATGGTAATCAGCATATTTTCAGGCCAAGACATTCCCGATTCTATCGCTTCAAGAATAGTATCAGCCCATCCATGTGGTTCTTCTGCATACAATGAATAGGCGGCATCAATCAGTAATGTGTGGCCAATGTTTTCGTTAGCAATTGCTGAGGTGACAAAAGATTCGAGACAAGCCGCCCTTCCCTCCGGAGTCATCGATAATCCAGTGGGATTATGCGCAGGATCATTGAGCCATATCAATACTTTTTCTTGTCCGTCACATAGTTTTTCAAGACTTGATTCAAATTCATCCTTAGCAAAGTAAGGATGAGATCCAGTAGTAGAATTAGGAAGCAATGGCCAGGTTTCCCATCCTAGACCGCAACCGGTCAAAAAACCCTTGTAAGGGCCCCAATGCCTATCTCGCAATAGCACATTATCACCCCGGTCAGCAAAATTATTTGCTGCCAGATAAAGCGCTCCAGAACCTCCTGGTGTAGCGGTAGATGAGAAATGGATACCAAGGTTTTCTAAGGAGGTTCTAGCATCGCCAAATGCTAAACTCTTAGATAAATCCAGAAATGAAGGCAGACCTCCTAGAGGGGCATAAGCTGAAATTTCGACTTCGGGGGCAACTCTAACCGCTGCATCCACGACTTTATTGATTGCAAGATTACCGTCATCTTCCAATAGTGCGCCAATCGTACCATTCACGGCATCTTTTCCATCTGCCTTAGCATTTTGATATCGAGCCCACCAACTGAATATGGTATCGCTACCCTGTTTTGCGATTGCTGCAGCGTTCAATACCCTCTCAGCAACCATGACACCCCATAGTTGTAGACATTATTGACCTGCCGACGCATTCATGACCTAAATGCGAGTGGGTCCGAACGCGCCAACGTAGCATAGCTGGTAGTGCTTCGGATTTGTAATCCGACGGTCGGGGGTTCGAGTCCCTCCGTTGGCTCCAGTTTTTTTTGTATAATCCCTATCGATTTCTTACAAAAATATGCCATTATTCGATAATCATTTCAAGATATATCGTCGACTTCAATAGGTCGAGACGCGTCGAAAGTACATGGGCGAACTATCCAATCCTGAAAGAAGGATGCTAAGAGCCCTACAAACCAGAGATGGTAATTGGTCGTTAGACGAGATTCTTGTTGCTTGTAATTGGACAGACCAAGCGATTGCAACGAGTGCAGGGCATGGTCTTTCCGACAAAGGTTTAGTCAATATAAAGGAAAGTTCTTCTATCGAAATCAAACTTGGTCAGCAAGGAGAGAAAGCGGCACTAGAAGGTCTACTTGAGAAGCGTATATGGGAATGGATACAATCTCAAGCCAGTCCTGGGATGCAGGAATTATCCAATGCTTTTGAAAGGCATGAAGCAGGCCCGGGTGTAGGTTTACTCAAAGGTCTTGGAGTGAGTCTTGATGGCGGAAAGTTTGTCTGGGAAAATCCTGAAAAGATTAGCAATTCAATTGAGGAAAGAACAAAATTCATACAAAGTTTAGAAGGTACTGAAGAAATTATTGAACATTTCAAAGGACGTAAAGGCCTAATTGAATCGGTTGTAGTGGTAAATCGAAATTGGTCTATTACAAAAGCGGGTACTGCGATAGAAGATTCAAAACTAAACGAAGTGGTGCAGATTGCTGAAATAACGCCCGAAATCTTGCAAGGCGAAGATTGGAAAGATGCTGAATTCAGACCCTATGATGTCGCCCTAGAAGCATCTATGCCACGATCTGGTCGCTCACACCCAATGCAGGCACTGATAGAAAGAATACGTTCGATATTCCTAGAGATGGGTTTTTCAGAAATTGTTGAAGATTATGTTCAGACTGCTGGATGGAATATGGATGCACTATTTATTCCTCAAGACCACCCTGCTAGAGAAATGCAAGATACATTTTATCTCGATGAACCAAATCAAATCCCACTAAACCCACAACTTATGAAGCAATGGAAAGACATCCATGAGCATGGTGGAAAGACCGAATCTACAGGATGGGGTGGTACATTCGATGAAGAAATCAGTCAGAAAGGACTCCTAAGAACTCACACTACCGTTAATACAATTCAATATTTAGCAGACAATCCTACCGAACCATGTCGTGTTTTCGCAATAGACAGAGTGTTTAGAAAGGAAAGTATCGATAGAACACACCTGCCTGAATTCCACCAAATTGAAGGGATTATCATGGAGCCTGGAGCAAATCTAGGAATGTTGGTTACAACTCTGAAAACATTCTACCAAAAAATGGGATATCCTGAAGTTCGTGTCAGACCTGCCTATTTCCCATATACTGAACCATCATTAGAGGTGGAAGTCAAGTGGCGTGGAAAATGGTTAGAGTTGGGAGGGGCTGGTATTTTCAGACCTGAAGTTACCGAGCCTCTTGGAATTAAAGACCCTGTATGCGCATGGGGAATGGGACTAGAAAGACTAGCAATGCTTGTTCTAGGACTTGATGACATTCGACAATTGTATATCTCAGATTTAGAATGGTTAAGAAACCAACCAATACTTTGAGGATGGGAATTTATGCAAAGTCAACCGGTTCCTGAACTGGTAATCTTACCTAAAGAAGCATCTGTATGGTGGGGCAGGGCTCTTTCGGTGTTCATTGGAATTACAGCATTATCATCCGCTTTGGGTGTTGTTTTACTATCCTTATACATGTCATGGGGAGGATCTGATTTTATCGACCAATGGGAAAATGAGCATCCTGGCGAATATCCCGAAAATGGGACGGAAGATGAACAGCGTGCTTGGAATTATAGTATGGATGAATATGAGGATAATGAGAATGTCAAAAAAATGATGCAAGAATATGAGAGCTCTGGAATTTATACAGTATCTTTAATCACCGGGATAATTCTATTTTTCCTTGGCATTCCTGCAGCTATTTTAGCATGGATGAATCACGAAATGATGCTAAAGGTATGTGGAGCATGGGCGGTTACTAAGTTAATATCAGATGTAGTATTAAGCATTCTATCTGCAAATATTACTGCAAGTTATCTCAATTCTATACCTGGAGGGAGTGATTATTCATGGCTTGCATATACATCTACAGCAAGTTCTATTTTCTGCGGCAGCACATTACTTGCAATCGTGATTGCAATCTCTTGGATGTACAACAAACCAAGTTTGGAGATTCCTGAAAGTGCGTTTCATAGCAAAGAATATACAGGTCCTGAATAATCTTGATTTATGCAAGGAGTTCAACTTTTAATGTCTAATACCGAAACTATCCCAGGGATGAGTATCACTCAATCCTTTGGAGTTGTTACCGGTTCAACCGTTCGAGCAAAACATATTGGAAAAGATATTCTGGCTGGATTCAAGAATATTGTCGGTGGCGAATTGAAATCATATACCGAGTTACTAATGGAAGCTAGAAATGAAGCGCTGGGAAGAATGATGGGAGATGCCATGGCAAGAGGTGCAAATGCGGTAGTAAATGTTAGATTTGCCACCAGTAGTGTAGCGGGTGGTGCTGCTGAATTATTCGCATATGGAACTGCAGTAACCGTCCAGTGAGGTGCTTTTGGTGTCAGATTTTCAAGCCTGGATGATTCCAGTTTTCCTTTTTTCAGTATTACCATCGCTATTGTTCATATTTTCATTATTGTTTGCCGGACGTTATCAAAATGGATTGATAAAAAAGTTGCTAGAAAGAGAGAACCGATTTTTGCAGCAAAATGGCAAGGATAATATTCACACTATCACTAGTTTGTATCCAGAACGTGAAATTACTAGTTGTGGACTAGTGATAACAAATATTTCGATTGGACCCTCTTGGTGGCAGATGTTTGTTGGCGGAATTAAAGCGGGTATTTTTGGTGGTGAAGTTCGTTCATATGACAAGATTCTAGCATGGGGGCGTCAAGAAGCATTACAGAGACTTCGTGAAGTCTCGAAAATCAATGGATGGGACGATGTGATCAATGTCAGAATGGAAACTTCAATGCTGCAACAAAATAAAGGCGGTAATGGAAAAACCGGCTCCATTGAAATTATTGCATACGGAACCGGTGTTCGCTAATCTCCTGATTCTAACAGAGAGGCCTTTAGACCCAACCCCTAATCGCACAGTATGCGAAGAACCCGCGTAGTTACAACCATCGGCCCAGCCTCTTGGGATTTAGACAAGATGGAGGCATTAATCAATTCTGGTGCAGACGTTTTTCGTCTCAATTATTCACATGGTGAACCGGAGGATAAAACAGAATTATATGACCGTATTAGGTCATTGGAAGACAAACTTGGCAAACCGACATGCATCCTTGCAGACTTACCTGGACCAAAGTTACGACTTGGTAATTTCCCGGGTGTAGTAGTGCTAAATTCAGGTGATGAGGTCATCCTCAATTGCGGAGTCAAAGAGATGGCAGCGGCTGGAAAATCTCTCCCAGTTGAATATGATGGTTTGTCAGCTGAATTGAAAGTTGGCGACCTTGTATTGTTAGCAGATGGACTTGTTAGATTACAGGTGAGTGAAGTTTCAGGCATCAAAGGAAGTACTGTGATGTGTACTGTAATCGACGGGGGACCGGTCTCCTCACGTAAAGGAATCAATGTACCTGGCACACTTGTAGACTTACCTGCAATAGGTCCAAAAGATCACGCAGCACTAGCACATGCTCTGAAATCTGGTGCTGATTGGGTAGCGGTGTCTTACGTTAGAACTGCAGAGGATATTCGTCCTGCAAGAGATGCCATCAAAGCCGCTGGATTACATACTCCAATCATCGCTAAAATTGAGCATCCTTCCGCACTTAGTAACCTAAATTCGATACTCGATGCTGCTGATGCAGTAATGGTTGCAAGAGGTGACCTCGGCGTAGAAATACCACTCGAACAGGTTCCATTAGCCCAACAAAGGATTATTGATTCTGCATTGATGCGTGGAATGGTAGTAATTGTCGCTACTCAAATGCTAGAATCGATGACCTATAATCCAAGACCAACTAGGGCTGAAGTTAGCGATGTTTCCACCGCAATAAGGCACGGAGGAACTGCAGTCATGCTTTCTGGTGAAACCGCATCGGGAGATTACCCGATAAAGGCTGTTGAAACAATGGTTAAAATCGCACAAGCCACAGAGGATGGGCTTACTTCAACAGGTGGAACCCCTGGTGCACTGAGCAAATTCCGCTCTACAAGGGCTGTTGCGCATGCTGGTGTAGAATTGGCGAGATTAGCAGGAGCGAGGCACATTCTTGTTGCTACACAACATGGAAATGCCCCTCGCCTTGTGGGCGGATACCGCCCTGATGTAGCCATTACCGCAGTTACAAATCAAATACGTGCAGCCAGACGCATGTGTCTACTTCCCGGAGTAAGTAGTGTAATGGTCGACGAACATGAAAGAGGTTCAGAGACTATGCAAAATGCTGTAAGAAAATTAGCAGAATCTGGTAAAATAAAATCTGGTGAGCGCATAGTCGCAATATCAGGTTCTCCTCAAGCGATGAAAGGTGCTACTAGCACAGTACGTCTTTACCGTTTGGAGCCAGATGGTTCAATCTCGGGCACTGAATGATTAATTTTAGGTACTATCTTTAACACCTGACTATACCTGAAAGAACTTATGGGTCTAATGACAATGGACAAGTCCCTCATCGGAGCGGGCTTAATGATGGTAGTATTGAATCTCGCAGTTATTGCGCCAATGGCTACTGGAGATATGATGGTGACAGCGGTCAATGAAGGCATGTCAGATTTATATCTTGAAGGAATGTGTGCTGATGAAGATTGTAACGATCTTAGTGATGATTGGAAATTATCCACCGAACAACGTGACTTTTATGGTTGGAGCATAACAAATCTCGAAGATATAAATGTCAATGGCTCAGACCCAGTATATGAGAAAATAGGCCCCGTCACATATGATGTAACTTCAGAAAGAGAATTCATTTCTCATGACGAAGAAAACGGTGAAATGACTTATCGTGAGTTCACAACTTATTCATGTTCAGAAGATACAGAGGTGGCTTGTTCAACTGAAGTTACAAATCTTAACATCGCATTTAACCCACAAATAATTGGTGCCACAAGTACTGCTATTGGCGAAGTTATGAAAATTACAAAAACAGGATTCGCGTCTGGAGTAATGAATGTCCAAATGGAAAATGTCCAAGCATCTTACAATGTCAGTAAATATCTTGATTACCAAATGTATAATCTAAAACCTTTACTTAACTATATTTATTACAACCCATATACAGCTGAAACCTATTTCTTAGATGGCATGTTTGACGCTTTTGACCCAGCCTATGGCGAGAACTTCTTAGATGATAACAACCTTTCTTGGCTTGATAACGGAGGAGTACATCCAGAATGGGATATGAGTAACATGACTTATGCTTTTGATGAAGCAGTAGGTCCAGCAGGAGAAGACCTTGCTCTTCGTAATGGAACTGGTCCGTTGGTCTATGCTGCGATGGGGGAACCTGATTGTACACAATCCTCCACAACCATGCTATGGACTTGCCCTAGTGATTCTATTACAATGCAGAGAGCCGCATTATGGAATTTCACACATCCAACAGACCTCAATATCACCATTGCCCGAGATTGGACAATGTATGGTGGAATGGGTAAATTGGTTATTGATTATGGAGGTCTTGACGACGGCTGGAAAGATGATACCACCAATGAATCGGTCAATGCAAGTCAAAGACTTTTGAATTTCTTTGATATGGAAATTGACAATGAGGTCGCAATGAATGTTTTGCATAGTGGTAATGGAACTGACGACCCCACTGGAATACTAGCAGTATCCGAAAGTGGAATGAGTTTCGGTTTATCCTACTTTGCTGACCTAAACAAATCTGAAGCAATGGAAGAATATGGAATTGATAGTGATCAATATGAGACACTTAGCTATTGGGCCATGGACTGGTTAGAGGACAAAAGTTCACTACCATTAATTCTGGTTGGAGGAGAAGGTTACATCACCGCCTCTGAATTCGTAAACGTTTCCTTTGGAGGAGAAGACCCTATTAATGGCGGCTATTTGGACAATAGCCTAAACATCGGAGGATTCTGGGGCTTAATCCTTGGAGATACCGTTGAATTAACAGCAGAACAATCAGGCAATATTCTGTTTGGACCAATGGGTCTCACAACACCTAATGGCACCAATCTATTCCTTTATTCTGAGCTATCAGGTAAAACAATTCCAGTGCCGGTAGAAGATGTCTATAATGGGACACTTGATTTGGAAGATTGGAGCTCTGCTGAGCCTCAAGTTTGGAATGACCAACTTCTCGCTGAACTATATGGTATAGATGAGAATTCTGCAGCAGCAATGCGCTTTTTGATGAAGGGTCCAATGTTTGGTGCACTTATTCCTGATTTCCTAATCGGCTCATTTGGCACATCTAAGTATCTAAATCAATCATTTGATAATTGGCTCTTAGGCTGGCATGACCCTGTAGTTGCTTGGCTTGATGGTGAAGGCTCTGATGATATGTGCGCTGGATGGACGAGCCTTGAAACTAACAAGACATATTTTGGCTCCTCAGCATGTGAGAATGGTGAAATTACCAATGATGAAGGAACTGTCTACAAAATTTGCACTGGAGAATCTACCATGTGTGATAAGGGTGAAATGATTGCAGAAGATGGAAGCAAGCAATTACCTTGGCGAGATGATGCAAAGTATGATGCTACATATGGCCTGATTACACAAGAAGACAAGACTGGTTACACTGGCGGATTCTTAACTGGAGAAGGTGATTTAGTTGACCTTTCAGGTTATGGACTAGTCCCTGTAAATTGTGATAGCGAAGGGGAAGTAAAAGGAATACCAGTAGATGTATGTACTGCTCGTATGGATCCTCTAAATCGACCGATTCAGGCTAAGTTGCTCGATACAGATACACTTCTAGATGCCACACCTGGTGCACTACCGGTATACTTTGGAAGTGAAATCACTATGAAAGCAGAGAAACTCAGTGGTAGATTGATTGCAGGCGAATCAACCTCAACTTTCTATCTAGACACTCGTTCTGTATGGGAACAAGATACACCACCTACAATGGATAATATGACTAAGGTTTTCGAAATCAAAACCTCTGGTGAATTAGATGATGAGACTGCAGAAGAATTGAGTAGTGCGGTTGTTACAAACCAAGATTTCATGTCATACTGGACCAACTTCGATAGTGGAGTAGATTATGTTACAGCCGCATTCTGGGTACTCGGTCCACTATCATTGATTGCAGGTGCAATTATGATTATCCGTAAACCGAGTTTAACCCCTCAGCATGATTCTGCCTTTTCTGCAGCTGCGATGATGGAAGAAGAAGCAATGATGTCATCAGAAGAACCTGTTGAAGAACAAAAGGTCACACCAGAGACAACTGAGGAAATCGAATTCTAAGTGGTGAATTAATGGTAGGTTGGGTCTCAGCCATCATCGCATCTATTTTTGGTGCAGGTGAAGAGATTGAAGAGATTCTAAATGATGAATCTGAATGACTGATTATTCTTCCCCATCCACAGTAGATTTGTGTCTATTAGTCGTGGCTAAACAAGTAGCTAATAATACTGAAAACAGTATACTAAGAGAAAGTAATTGGCCAGTGCTTTTTGCAGGAGGGAATACTGCAAAACTGAGTAGGATAAACACAGATACAGAGGTAATAGCAGCACCCCACCTTGCAAAGGTATCTTTTCGTGTAGGGGGATGTTCAGCACTGGCGTGCGACAAATAATCAGCAGCAAAGCCCATTCCTAGCAAAACTGCAGGTGCTGTATTTACTCCACGATCACCAACAATACTAGCCATCCCATCCACTGAAGCACCAATCGCAATTGTACCAATCGCAATCCTCAATGCACGTTTTGTAGAATTTGTCACAAGGAAAGAGACCAAAAACACCGCAAGACCTGCCGCTAAAATTTGAGTAATTCTGGTATCTTCAAATGATTTGGCAAGTGAGGCGCCTATGACTAAATCTCCACCAACTTGCCCAGAAACATCCTCAGACTGCAACAATTGTTCAACATCCTCATAGAATCCTAGTGCAGCATCAGCATTTTGTCCGTCGATCATTACTGCAATTGCAACACCTGTAGTGACACCATCTCTCTGTAAACGCACGTCACCAACAAAACTCGAACCTGAATCAAATTCAGAAACCGAATCGATGGTTGCATTTTCAAATCCATAATCATCTACAGTCAGCCCTAATACCAGAGGGGTACTAATTATTCCAGTTTCAAAGGAGATTACTCCAGGATGATTCCCTAATTGTTCTTGAAGTGCCAGTACTCTGCCTCGGTCTTCTACTGAATCCCCATCAACATCAACAACAACCCAAGCTACTGTGCTTGCTGCTAGTACATACTTGGATTGTAAATCATTTAATTCTTCTAAAGAGGAATCATCTTCTGGTAAAAACTGCTGTACATCAAACACCTCTACTCCTGAAGGTGAGACTACCGTGATAGATGCCAGTACTAGCAAAGCGATTGGCCAACTCCAAGAAAAATTAGGATTTGGTGACAGCAGTTGTGAACTCTTAGATTCTTTTTCCATTACCAAGCGTCTTTTGAGGAAGAAATCTTCCAAAACAAAACGTGTGAACATCCAATTAAAAATTATCCCAATCGCCATTACCAAAGCAAGTGAACGTTGTGCTTTAATCGGTGAAAATAGAGCTAAAGAAATTGCTGCCAGAGTGGTTAGCATTGCCATTAGTAACATGTGCCGAACCTCGTCGCGACTACGTGAAGATTTACAATACCAAAATGAACCATCGACTGCCACTGCTAAAATTATCGGCATGGCTATGCCATCAATTATTGAAAAGGAGAAGCCAAAAGTCGACAGCAAACCTGCCTCAGCACATACGATTAATCCGATACCACCAAGAGTGACTGCTGCTACTTGGATATCTCGAAGTATGAAAGCCATAACTGCAGCAAGTATGAAAAATGAAGGAAGTAATACAAATTTCAAATCATCCTCAGCAATTCCTTTTGCTTTGGCAAATAGCATGTTAACCCCTGCTGCAGAGAACTCAAATTCTGAATTTTCACTAACCTTTTCAGCCCAATCTACTAAATTGGTCCAATCTACAATTCCTTCTTTTCCATCTGAATTTTTTAGCCAAACCAGCCAAAGTAATTCATCGGTATCGGGGGCTTGTGTAGCAGACGCTCCTGAAAAAGAAGGACAGGCGACACCGTAATTGGTATCCTTGGGTAACATTAGCAATGTTGATTGAAAAGCATTCTTCTCTTCATCAGTAATTCCGCTTCCACACCAACCTTCATCAAGAGAAGGTAGCAAAACATCAGACCATTTCGTGGCATTTTCCAGTGACCTATTTCTAGACTCAAATGCATCATTCCAAACCCCATAAGGGGTTATCAAACGTGAAATGAATACATCACTTGAATCCCATGAAGTATCTGGGTTAGACCCATCCAAAAGTTCTCTTTCAATCTGCATTAATTTTTGAACTAAATCAAAATCTCCTGTCAAAGATACTCCGTCATCATGCCTAATTTTTAGGATTAATTGCGAGTGACTAGTATCATCAATTGATTCTTCTTCGACTCTTTGGTCAGCAGGATCATCAAAAATCGCCTCCACGTTTAGAACTCCAGACTCTACTGGATTTACCACTATCAAACCCGAACAGATTACCAATCCAGCCATGATGATTAGGCGGATTCTCTCGGGTGACATACAACCTCCTTACATTGCCTAGCAATCATCTTTGCTTCGCTATAGGCACTGAAAGCAGTGAACTGAGGAAATCTATCGCTAAGCGATTCAAGTCCATTCGTTCCATTTGCCAGTGGCTTGGTCCTTCCACCACCAAGCATCGCTGCCTACAGGATACTCCGCAACTTCGTAACCATCTCTCATTTCTCCCCGGTGACCGGGTGGTGGTCCGCGCGGTGATGCTTGAAGAGGTGCTGGAGAATCATACATCGATGCTGTTTGTTCAGCGAACATCATATCTTCCTCTTGATAATTCCAATCGATATCTCCACCTCCTTTGCCACCTCTGCGAACAAAGAGTAGAGAGAGTAATGCTAGCACTACTATTCCTCCAACAATTCCACCCAAAGAAGTGGCATCTAATCCGAGGAATCCTTCAGAGGTCTCACTTATTTCATCATCCTCTTCCTCTTCCTCTTCTTCGTTTTGCTCTTCATTACCATCATCGGTTTCTAATTGACTAGAAGAGCAACCTTCGAAATTGACAAACTCGCCGGATGGAGTGTCTGAACAATTGTCCAGATAGTCAAAGATTCCATCGCCATCTGTGTCCAGCGTTGCTGCTGTAGAATTTTCATCAGGAACCTTTGGATCTTCATCTTGGTCATCAGGAATTCCATCATTGTCATCATCGGTATCTAAGTCATCTGAGATTCCGTCTCCATCAGTATCATCTGGTTCCTCAATTACAGTACCGCTGGAAGTTACAGTAATTGTAAATTCAGCAGCATTATACATACCTCCTGAAGCCCTGATTAGGAATTCTCCTTGTGTCAGAATAAACGTTGCTTGACCGTTACTATCTGAATACGCATTATCCATAGTAAATCCATCTTCAAGAAGGACAACCGATAGTTCACCGACTGGCAATCCAGTTTCTGCATCGGTTGCAGTAATGAGTAATGCATCACCAGGTGCAGGATTATCTGGCATGAAGTCCAGAGTTAGATTTCTCATTACAAGCGGGACCGGATTTGGCTCAGCGACTTGTGAGCCGATTGCTGCTGTTAGTGTTGCAGAATCGCCTGTGCCTTGCTGAACTAGAGCTAGAACGGTGTAGTTACTAACTGGTGATGCTAAATTAGGTAGTGAAAGGTCAGCACTGGAACCTATTCCCCATGCTATTGACTTGATATTACCGAATAAATCGTCAAACATATCGAATGCTTCTTCTTCAGTCAATTCCTCATCTGAGCCACACCTATCCTCATGAATATGATCATATGGTCTCACCTCAAACTCAGAGTCGGTCTCTGTTCCAGTATGTAAGATGTATTCGCTTTCAGAATCTAGATTGAAGTATGCCATCATTTCATTGGATCCTTCCCATTCCTGTTGCCACTCAACATAATTTCCATTATCATCCATTTGAGGAACTGGTTGTACTTCATTTCCATCATAATCTTCTAGAATTACATTTGAAGTATCAATCATATTTTCAGCGACCATATATTCACTATCATATCTATGTTGTAATTTGATTCTGTGATTATATTCGCTTGAACTATACTCAGGTTCGGAATTCATTTCCTCACAAATCCGTTCTGAGCCTTCATTCGCAGCAACCCATCCAACTTCTGGCCTTACCACTTCATCATAGATGAATGAAGTGAAAGATGCAAAATCAATAGTTGCAGGGTCAAATCCTTCTTGAGGAACTGCAACAGATAAAATTCTAGTCGCTTCTCCAAACTCTTCGTTTAGCGCTACATTGGTGGTTTGACCTGGCCCTAATGGACCCAACATGTCTAATTGAGCAGGATTGTTTAGTACAATTCCAAAGTGAGCCGCCTCCAACTCTAGGCCCTCATCAGGTGCAGTAACTGCAGCACCAATGAATGAAATTGGCGCATCAAATCTAACTTCTTGAGTCCTAGATGTATCTCCTTGTTGGAATTCCAACTCATAGAGTTCCTCGTCGTTAATCGAATCCCAATCAAAGTCAGGGAATGCAACATCTATTTTCAATGGGGCAACTCCCAATGTCACATTGTACTCATCTGTAGAAATATCAGATGGTGTAATTGTTATTGCTTGTAAATCTGAACTTGATTCTAAAACATAAACTGGTAGACCTGCAAAAGAGGTTACCTGAGTTAATCCTTCGATTTGTAAAGAACCTTGAGTGACGTAAACAAAGTTTAGACCAATCCCAGTTTTGGTCTCACCATTATCCATAGTCGCCTTTGATTGAACGATTGAAATGTATATTCCAGGATGGTTAGGACTGAAGGTCAGACTTGCAATCCCATTTTCATCTACGTCCATTACTTGTTCAGTGATTACTTCAACAGGGCCTCCTGTAATGAAATTATCAATTATTTCTGGAGTTGGTAGGTTGTTTTCTTCGCTCTCTAACCAACAATCACTTCCTCCTATCCATTCAGTCCAATATCCACCTTCATCAGATTCAGGGTCTTCTTCCCAGAATCCTTGGTCGGTGTCGTACCTTAGGTTGTCAGTATGTGTCATGCCATCTACATCTTTGTATTCGAGTTCGATATTATACTCTCCGGAATTAGCATAACTATGTCCTTCCCATCCGCTAGGGTCTTCTTCCCAATCATTTACTGTATAATTGGTCTCTTGGCCATCACCCCATGCAACTCTAACACTCGCTAAATCAGGTTTGTAAAATCTTACGCCATCATCAGCTTCAAATGTGCGATAATTGTATCCAACATTGACATAGTCACCACCTGCACTTCCTTCAGTAGCAGTGCAACCTAGACTTCCAGGCAGAGGCATTTGCCTCATTTCTGTAAACTCAAGACCCCCAGAGGTACTACCTGAAATTACTAGATCAACAACTCCCCTTTGGCTTGGAAGGTAATTACTAGCATCCCAAGTCGCCCCATTGGATGCCAACTCAATAGTTTCAAATTCATAGGATTGTGGATGATTTCTATCATAATCATCATCATAGTATTCTCCCATCGACATAATTTCAATGGTCATATCACCATCTAAGTCTTGACCGGTATAGGTTCCTTCAAGTGTATCGGGATAGTTTACTGTCAAATCATGTTCACCTTCAGGAGAAAGACTCTCAGCGGCCGATTCACCTAATTGCGGGGATATACGAAGTATTGCGATATCTGCTTCGGCATCAGCAAAGACTCCTGCTGAATCATAGGTTTGTGAAGTAACTGTAATCGAACTTCCTAGTTGAGAAATTTCATCTTGCTCAACTAAAACTCCTAGTGCAGAAACCATGAACACTTCATCATTATTTTCAATAATCATTGATTCAAGCATCGATGGTCTTAGTGACCTTTCAACTTCGATACGTGCATATGATATTTCACAACTATCGTAATCCTCAAGCGGTTGTGACAATGTCCAACTAGTACTCTCTAGTTCAGGAGCCAATAACACCCCAACATATTCATTTTCCCATTGATATTTCTTGATGAGGTCGGTGCTGACTTGGTATCCTCTATCATTGGTCATTGAGATGCTAAATTCTTCATCATCCCATTCTTCCTGTGAGCGTTGTGTTACTCCCTCACAATCTCCACCAGTATCAAACCAAAGTCTGATTCCCACTTCCAATAAGTGCGAATCATAATCCCTGGTTTGCATTGGATGTAATTCATTGAAAATTACAGGTTCTGGTTCATTTGAATCACCATTCTCCTCATCTTCATCTTCAGAATCTTCATCATAGTTTGGCCATTCTGAATCCATGTATCCTCTAGTAGCATTACTCATCCAAGAACCAAAATCTGCTAAGACTTCTCCAGTTTGCTCCCATACTGGATTTTCAGTTGAATCGATTACAATCTCCAAAATATCTTCTGGTAGAGTATTGAAATCATCAAATGCATCATTGACCCAAGGTGCATCTGTCTGCATCTTTAAGGTCCATGCTTGCCCTTCTTGGGTATCTAGTAAGTATTCGTATTGGAAGCGTATGACATCTGGAATATCGTCTCCATCGAGGTCTTGAATGTCGGTTTCAGAGATCACTCCTGCCATCTCAGCAAACCTGAGGACAAATTGTTGGAATGGAGTCATATTGTCAAAATCACCTTCAAATAATGGCTCAGCAAAGGCGGTTAGCCCGTCGATTATTGCTTGTGGATGGTCAGAAACTGCAAGTAAAGCGATGTTGTGCATTATTGTCTGTACTGACTCGAATGGCTTGACATTGTTTGCAAGATTGTCGATTGCCTCTTCCATTGCAGTCCATTGGTTACTTCCTACTAGACCATTGTAAGCTGCTTCGAACTGGTCAGTTCCTTCAAAGCGGGTGAAGTTTTCAATTGGGTCATATGTTTGAATATATTCTGCTAAATCCTCAAATTGATACATTGTACGAGGAATTGGGATATTGTGAAGGTACAACATTAATCCAGTTATGAATGTGATTGCTGCATCTGCATCATCTGAATCTAGCATTACCATCAATGATTCAAGGAAGTTTGCTCCTTCGGACATATTGTATTGCGTATGTCCAGCATTTAGCATGCTGTTCCACAACTGTTGACTTCCTCCAGTTCCTCCGCCTTCGGTTGCTACTGCTACGAAATTAGACCATCCACCATTGGATGTGCCTTTTGTTTCTAATTCATAGAACTCATCAGCAATCAATGAAAGTGGGTTGGCAGAATCCCAAGCGGTATCTACTGCTTGCAGCACCTTTTCGAATTCTCCGCGGAATACCTCTCTTAATTGTGTAGGATCATCTAGCGCATATCTTGCCCCATCTTCTGCGAAGATTCTAGCACCATATGCACCACCCATTGCTGAAACTGGTATTGTGTATGAGCCTTGCCAGGTCATAATGCTTGAATCATCTTCATGCGCACCTGTGGACACAAGTACAACTCTATCAACGAATTGCCCTTCTCCTGGGAATGCAGATCCTATTACAGAATCGAGTGGGTCAATATCGTATTTTACGATGTCAGCACTGACAAATGTATTGCTTGTGTGTCCCATTGTATATGCTTGAATATCAACTTCGGAGCCGACACTTGCAAACTTGGTAGTTACAAATCCATCAATGCTTAATACGGATACAGAATTACCACTAGTTTCACTATCATTAGGAGCAGCGATTGTAGCAATTGCAGGTTGTAGGGTCATGCAGGTCAGTAAAATCACTATTAGATATGCAGAGCGCTTCATGTTTAGACGTGGTAGTGCACCTATGTATTTGTGTTGGTTTTTTTCATTCACCCTAAAGTACCCGGTTTTAAGAAATTTTAATTCCTAAAAGTAGCACTCCATCCTCATTTGTCAATGATGCGCAACTAGAAGATTCGTAATCAACCTCGCTCCAAACGCCCTTATCTGCTACGAATTTGCCACTAGGTAGTGCTAATGCATCAAGCCAAATACCCATTGGCGAGATTACAACACCTCCAGAACTATTTGATTGCCAAGATCTAGCAGATTCCATCACTTCAAGAGATGAAGGACAGTAAGTCTCTGATGAAGATGTTTCAGTACCTAAATTGAATAATTCCCTAAGCCCTTCAGATTTGCTTGGAGTTTCATTAGTGGTTGGCTCGACGCTGACTAGCTCCCATTCTTTTGGATGGTCAATTTCAATCGAAGGGGTAACCAATGTCAAATGAGATGTTAGATTTATTTCTTGGCGATTGGTCCCATCACAGTTGAAACTATCTGGCAAGCAACCACGGACATTCAGCACATTCTCCACAAGTGAATCCACCAATAGCCATGGTCCAGTGCGACTCTGTTTGAAATCATCAATTGTTATGAAGGTGGCTTTATCTCTTCCTTCTGGAATCCATCTTGGCGGATCATGTATTATGAAAATATCCCATTGCGATGAATGATCTGCAGCATCCCAATCAATGGTCAGCCACTCTTTTGAAACCATATCTGGAGACTCATATTCTCGTAAGTGTATAACATCTAATTTTCCTTCAACGCGACCTGTCCCCCCTCCAATAATCCTCTCAAGATTTGTTATTGTCACCTCTCCAGCCATCTGTATACCAGTAGGATTGTTTGTACATGACTGACAATCAGTGCTATGAATAGAATGAGAATCCATCTCGATACTCGCAATCGCTCCTAACTTGAAATCATCAAGTCCTAAGGAATCCATACCAGAGCGAGTAGTCAATTCTATACTACCTGAAATATGAGAGACTTCATACTCTTCCTCGGGTTCTTCTTCAAACTCATAACCGAGTGCAAATGTAGACAATAAAACAACAAGTAGAACCAAGAATTCTACGTAGAAGAATGTCTTTGTTTCAGTACTGCTCACATGTATCGCAACTATTTACTCCACATGACATTAACCCTCTTAGAAGTGAAAATTATGCAATTTGATGAACCGCTAATAGTCTTCGCAAATGGTGGACGCTGGGGGATTTGAACCCCCGGCATCTTGGTTGCAAACCAAGCACTCTTCCAACTGAGCTAAGCGCCCTACAAGTATGCCGGATGGCTTCTCCTTTTTGAGGATTCACACGCGGTCAACGGTTGCATCACGGTCAGGGCCAATTCCTACAGAACTGACTGGGATTCCTAATAGTGATTCTAATTTCTCGATATAATGTTGTGCTGCAGATGGTAGCCCTTTGAATCCTAGACCTTCATCATTACATTTGTGTGCGATACCAAGCCATTCTTCAGGAGAGAATAATGGGAAGCCCGGCATTGTAACATAAATTGGTTCACAGTCCTCAAGTGCTATTGCAGAAGGTGGCATTTCATTGACTTCTTTATCTCCAATCTTGTAACCAACACAGATCTTGATTTCCTCAAGACCGCCTAAAACATCTAACTTAGTCAATGCGAGGTCGGTAAAACCGTTTATTCGATTAGCATGACGCATTACAACAGCATCAAACCAACCACAGCGGCGTTTACGACCAGTTGTTGTTCCAAACTCATGACCAACACTGCCTAGGTGGTCACCGTCTTCATCGAATAACTCTGTAGGCATATGGCCATTACCAACCCTTGTGATGTAGGCTTTTGTAATACCGATAACTCTGTCGACATGCCCTGGATGAATTCCTGCACCATGAGTTGAATTACCTCTCGAAGTTACTGAAGAAGTCACATATGGAAATGTCCCTTGGTCGATATCCAGCAAACATCCTTGCGCACCTTCGAGAATTATTGATTCTCCCAACTTCAATGCGTTGTCGAGAAGAATGCCAGTTTCTGTTATGGCAGAAGCAAAACGATTCTTAATCCAAGCAATCTCTTCATCTAGTTCGCTAGAAGAAACTCGCTGCTCGCAACCAGCTGCTTCTAAAGCAGCGTTCTGTCTTTCAGCCATGGAAGCGGTATCCGCATATTCTAAATCAGCAAATCTCAAACCAACGCGGTTTATTTTGTCGGCATAAGTCGGACCGATTCCTCTTCCCGTAGTTCCAATCTTCTTATCCAATCCGTCGAGGTAGCGATGAAAAGGTAGGATTATATGAGCGCGACTGGATATAAATAGCCTATTTCCTGATGGATCAACACCTCCTCCTTCAACCCAATCATTGAGTTCCTTATCCAAGACCCATGGGTCGATTACCATGCCATCTCCTAGAACTAATCCACAGTCTTCACGAGTAATTCCAGATGGTAATAGGTGAAACTTTAGTACCCTCTCGCCTAACACTACAGTATGTCCAGCATTATTTCCACCCTGGAATCGTGCAACCCATGTTGCATCTTCTGCGAGTCTATCGACAAGTTTTCCTTTACCTTCATCTCCCCATTGTGCACCTAGTATTACTGTGGCAGGCATTGGTATCTCCGATGATTGCGCAGAGCATTAACTCCATGAACTATCCTGCTAATATGATGCAGGAACAGCAAGGGTTTATACGGCACGAACGCACAGTTAAGTTGTTCACAGCAGTTATGCGTCAATAGAGCGCAGGTTGCTGTAAACATTGAGGGTGCTAACCGTTAAGTTAATATACTGTTGGCGGCCACTACATAACTCGGAGTTGAGGAATATGGAAAAAGCGACAAAAGATAGCCAAGAAGAAGAAAACCAAAACCGCCAACGTGACAATATCCCGCGCAAAGGGATAGCAAGTTCACGACCTAGTCGAAGAGTAGTAGAGGGTCATACAAAGGCGTGTACAGAATGTGGAGTTATAGACTGGTCACAAGACAATAATCGTGGAGAGGTTTCATGCAATAGTTGCGGACTTGTAGTTGATGAGAACGTCATAGACCCCGGTGCTGAATGGACAAACTACAGCGATGGTGCTGACCGTTCAAGAGTGGGTGCTCCCAAGAGCCACACCCTAGCTGATGGAGGACTAAACACATCTATTTCTCTAAATGACCTCACAAGCGGTGCAGCAACAAGACTTGGAATGAATTCACGCACTAGAAGCGAATGGCGAAGAAGAAGAACAACCGATGAGCGTTCTAAAACTAGACAAAGTCGACATCGCAACCTGGTAAAGGCCAATCAAACAATTAGAGACCGTTCAGAATTGCCAAAGCCGTTACAGGAAGAAGCCTGTATGCTTTACAGAAGACTATCTGAAGAAGGCTTTGTCACTGGACGTTCAATTGCAGGGATCACCGCGGCATGCACCTATCTTGTAGCACGAGAAGAAAACCTTCCCAAGCAAATACCCGATATTTGCGAGGCATTTGACATTGGTGTCAAAGAGGTTTCACGAATGATTAGACAGATATCCTCTAAATTCGGAATGCACAAGGTTACTAAGCCAACAGAATACTTCCCTAAATTCCTATCACAACTAGGAATGCCACCTGCCGTAATTCAAAAGGTCAATGAATTGTGGAAGATTATCGAAGAGCATTCAGAACTATGGCAAGCCAAAAAACCAGCAGGTGTTGCTGCTGCTCTGATTTATCTAGCTGGTAAGACCTCTGGAAACGTAAGAACACAAGCCGAGGTATGCGATGTTGCTAAGATTTCCGAAGTAACCCTACGTGGACTAATCAAAATAATTGATGCGCTGATGGTTAGAGCGAGCGAATCAAACATGAATTGAGCCAATGTTCAAGAGTTAGACCTGCCCAGTAGTGCCATGAGCCGCCGTACTAACCAAACCCAACGCAAGGTCAGAATGCCAATTAGCTCAAAGAAAAAGAGCAAGAAAGCAAAGGTCGAGAAGACCGGAGAAATATCTTGTGGAGTTTCGAGTTGTGATGGCTGGTCTGACAAACACATGGGTGGGCGCTCTTTATCACAAGAAAATGCGATCGATGTATGGGGTGAAGGCGGTTTTTCCACCAGGAAGAACAGAGTAAGAGTCTGCAAATCATGCTACAAATTGTGGAAGAAAGAAACTAAAGATGATGCTAATAATCATTATTGATTCACTTTCACTTTCACCTGCAGGGTCTTAGAAATGAATGTGTACCGTGGTCTTTCATTTCTTTTGTCATGAGACATATGAGAACGACAATTAGGTCGATGATTACAGCAGAAGGTTGTATCATTGCAATGGATGATGGAACGATTACTTGGACCCCGCGCAGGGGTGGCTTGAAACGGGTAAGGTTAGATGCCCAAGCAAGTGTCATTCTTGGACTAATAGGTCCAAAGGGAAAGATTGACCGCGTTGTAGTTGGAGATATTTCAGGTGCTGTGAACATTATTTCATTGTCACAGATGACTGTAATAGACCGCTATGTAACTGGTAAATCCAAGGTCCGTTCACTCTGCTCTTCTTCCATTAGCGGAGAATGCATATTGGTGGGATGTGAGAATGGTAGCATCTACCTAGTCGGTCAAAATGTTCCGGATAGAGTCGTAGAACTATTCGAATTGGATGGACCTGCTTCAGCGATGAGAGTTGTCGGCCAATCGCTTCATATCCAGCAAGGATGGAAGCGTCTTACTTTGGACTGGACTGGAGAAGAAATCAGTAATCGGTCAATAAAGAAAGGCTCACTTATTTTGGCTTGAATCCTCTTTTTCCTTTAACGGCCAAGGCTCACCTGGTGTCAGGAAATACGCTGTTCTTGCTGGACGAGGCCAGCTGGAAGGCGAACTCCCATCATTGTCGATTGCAGTTTCAAAGAATTCTAGATGACGATTCAAAACATCATCGATATGTTCTCTCCCCTTTATTGTAGGACCTCTTGCTGGGACTATACTCTTTGGAGCTAAATCACATATGATCTCTAATGACGAGACTAAATCAGGTAAGCAACCACCTGGCAAGTCCCACCTGCTAGGGCTATCGGCACGAGGTAAAACTGCACCAGAAACTAATACTTCTCTTTCCGCTTCAAAATAACCCATGCCATCACTAGAGTGACCTAGCAATTCGATTGCAGTGATTGAACCATCGCCTAAGTCAAATAATTCTCCATTTGATACTTCTAAACACTCGGTTGAGGGCATGTCTGAATCATAGCGATTAGCCCATGTGGTGAAAAAGTCTCCAGTCTGCATAGCAGATATTCCTTCACGGTGAATATGAATCGGTATTCCACCCCTCAAATCAGCAATATGTTTTGCAGCACCGGAGAAGGGGAAACGGCGACTGGTTAGTAGTATGCGCTCCAATTCCACAACACCCTCGATATGTCCTGCAATCCTTTCATTTTGCAACATTTGGTACCATGTTGTACCCGAATCTACCAATGCAGCAGAGGTCGAACCTGCAAAAATTACTGCGTTGGCATCGTGGTGGATCCCAGGTAGCCTAATGATGCGCACAAACAGTCCGAAGAGGCATTGGTCCTTCAATAAGACGACTACTACTGTCAGGTTGAGGTTAAATATAGGGAGCAAGTCGGCGGAATCATGGCTCGATTCCCTGAAGCAGAGGCAAGACTTCTACATCGCAAGATTTGTATGAAGTGTAATGCAAGGAATGCAGTAAGAGCCGCTTCATGCCGCAAGTGTGGTTACAAGGGCCTACGCCCAAAGAATATTGAGCGTAAGGGTAGTTGATTAATTGACCTTATAATCCAATCATTGGCATTACAAATGCCATTGGGCCACCGACCAATAAGACCGGAATTATCGCTGGCCAGAGAAATACCAAAAGTGGGAATTTTCTAGTAACCCATACCATTTCCACATCGTGCTCTTTCAAGGCGAGTATTGCATCATCCAGTTGCTTAGCACTTGGTGTTCGCGACGGGGCCCTTGTCCGATGGATTACCTTTGTATTGCCATCAGGCATGTCTGCCAAAGTTGTTAGAAGCCATACATGATTTTCTTTTACCATGTCAATCGGCATTTTCTCTGCATGCCAAATAAGACGAAGTGAGGTCTCTCCACTCAGAAGATTCTTTGTAGCCATCAAGAAAGGTAATAGCAAAAATGCCAGACCACTCCAAACCAAGATCGCAATTGCTGGCGGTAATGCAATAACAGAAGAAGCCATTGAATCTGGATAAATTACCGGTATAGAAGACCATGTCGGAACTAATATTGAAATCCACATCAGACCTTTACAATCTGCACCACCATGTATCAAGCGTAATCTCCAAGCAATATCCACTAGGAAGATGGGTAATATTACAGCGACCGTCGACCACCAAAGAGTGGTTTGTAAATCGGCATCTCCAACCAAGACCGGCATTGGCCCTTCTATCGCATGAAGCGCTGCGCCTTGGGCAATCCCTACGATGCCGACTAGATACCAAATCATCACCGAAATATCCAGCTTTTTGCCAGAGAGAATATCATTCAATGAAGGTCGTCCAATTACTGCTATTGAGGCATAGGCAACAACTCCTGCAGCAGTTGCATAGGTATACCAAGGGGCGTCTTGATTCATCAAATCTAAAACCCATAGAAAAATTGCTGGTTTAGCCCAAACTATCCAAAAACTGTTTGGCACTCTTCGGTCCTTATGGTCCATCCATGCTGCTAGACCCAATGCCAGAAATAAGACACCAAATCTCGTCCAAGAAATGATATTGGCCGAATCCATGTTACGACGGATGGCGGCAATCACCTTAAAGCCGGTACACATAAGGAGACATTGTGCGCAGCATTAGTGTGGGTGATTTAGATGAGCGAACTCGAAACGAAATTGGGCCAAATAGCGACTGTCATCAATCAAATCGATGATCCAAAGGTACCTAGAAATATTAGAAAAGGTGCTAAAGATGCCTGTGAGCAATGGCTTTTGAATAAGGCAAAAGAAATGGATGTACGTATAGCAATTACACAAGCTAAATTGGAAGAACTATACGAAGACCCAAACATTCCTCCAGAGTTTGGAACACTAATTCTAATGATAAATACAGAATTAGAAAAGTTGCTTAGGGAAACACTTTGATTATTCTTCTTCAAGAATCTGCAAATGTTCTGAGAACTCATTTAGTAATTCCTTCATATCCAAATTTATTTTTCCGACGGTAAGACCTTCTGAAAGACGTTTTTCAAAGGAGGTACCAATGCTTGATTGTAGTATGAAGTCAACTTCTTCTTGCATTGCCTTACCCCTCCTAAGAATTGTACTAACGGCAGAACGTCCTGCAACAAGAGCAACGATTTCATCAGATACTCCAAGAAGTGATTGCAATTCCTTTAGTTTGTGAGATTCGCTCGGTGAAAGATAACCATCCCTGAATGCATCTTCCCAGGCCTCATCGAGTGTAGGCGCACGTTCTGATAACAAAATTGCTAGAGGGCGTGTTTCCTCGATGTTTTCGAGTACAATCTTTACGATTACGAATAATGGTACTGCTAGAATCATGCCTAAAATACCCCATAGCCAGAATGAAAATGCAGTGACTAGTAGCAATACTACAGGAGAAAGGTCAAGTGCCCTTCCAGCCCATTTTGTTTCAATGTAATTACCCCATACCTGTTGATTTGCCAATAACAATAATGCCATAACAATCAATGCGATTGGTGGTAAGAATATCAATCCGAGAATCAGTGGTGGTATTGTTGCAATAAGAGAACCGATATATGGTACATAATTCATGATGAAAGTCATAATCGCCCATACAAACCACAAATCAATACCGAATGCCCACATTATCATTCCAGCGATGAACGCACTTCCAAGTCCACAACCCGTTTTGACAATTATGTTCATGTTGACGCTCTCTTGTATTTGTTTGGAAATCGATTTTACCCTTTCCGAAGTACCGCCAGGCCACGCTCTTTCAATTCTACCAGGTAGCAAACTAGCTTCGAAAATTATGAAAATTAAGAAGAATAAAACCGTTATACTGGTAGTAATCATGCCACCGATGCCACTTACCATAGCGACGATGACTTCAGTGAGGTCACCACCTGAACCAACTCCCAAGTCAGCAAGATCACCTCCGGCGGTACCACTACCGTCAGATACAGCCTCTTTTAGGGCTGAACCAATAATTGGGACATTTTTCAATTGCTTCCATTTTTTATTTAGGTTGTCATTCCATTGGGTTTGACGTTCTTCATCCTCAACCAGCCCCTGTGCTTGGTCCCATGCCAAGAAAGCGGCTGAAAGAATAACCAGCATGAAAAGCATTAGCATTGTAAAGTAAGATAGTAAAATAGGGAATTTATTACCTCTTGACAACCACTCTGCACCTGGCTTTAGGACAAAATAAATCCCTAATGCTATGAAGAATGGTTTCAATACAGACTCTAAATGAATCATTGCTAGGATGAAAACCGTCAGCAAAATGGCAGAGTGTGAAAATGTTGAAACACGACGATTAAAATTACCACTATCCCAAGATTGTTTCTTAGAATTTGACTCTAGTAATTGTTCAGACATAATACGCTCAAGTGCCATCTACACTTCAAATTGTCTTAAGATTCTGAAGGTTCTTTACTTGTCTTAAATTGAAGAATTAATGCCAATAGCATCATGATACCACAGAGATGAAAAGTGGTAGCTGGAGAAATCCAACCGGTCTTTACAAACGTCAAATCCCAAACGATTCCACCGGTAAGGGGACCTAATATTCTAGCGAAGGCTGATGCTGATTCTTGCGCACCCATCACTGTACCCATCTCATGGTTATTCTCTTTGGAACGCTGAGCTAAAATCGCATTAAAAGAGGGCTGGAACAAGCCACTGCCGGTTGAAATCAAGATTACTACCATCCCCATAGTCAACCACAACCACTCTTGTGAGACATGCGGTATTAGCGCTAGGCCCAGCCCACAAACTAGAGTCCCAAAACGCATCAAATTAATCGAACCAAAACGTTTTGTTAGAGGACCAATCAATGCGCCTTGAATTATCATACCATTTATCCCGATAATAGCGAATACTCTACCATTTTCTGCTACAGTGAAACCTAATTGTCCTTCAGTAAATAGTACGAATACTGCATGCATGATAGTAAATCCATATACAAATATCAAATTTATTGCAATTAAAGTCCCTAATGTAGGCATGCGGGCCACATCACGTAAATCTCTAAACATAAATCTAATCTGCTTCATTGGATTTAAGGAAGTAGAATCCTTACTAGAGGACTCCAATCTACTTTCAGGTAGCCATTTAATTGCGAAAATAAATGAAACCGATGAGAGTACCGATGCGATTACACATGGTAATAGATAAGGATAGGTCTCAAAAATAGTACCTACAAAAAAGTCCCACTTGTCTGCTGGATTTGAGAATTCACCACCGATAAATGGACCAAATGTAAAACCAATGCCGAAGGAGGCTCCGATCAATCCCATCCTCTTAGCAAGATTGGTATGATCTGAGACATCACCGATATATGCCTTCGCTACTGCGATATTAGCATTAAAAGCACCTGCCATGAAACGTGCCACTAAAGCCATGAAAAGACTATTTGAAAGGCCGAATACAGTAAAGAATACAGTATTACCAACTAAACCAGTAAGAATGACTGGCCTCCTACCAATTCGGTCTGAAAGAGAACCCCAAAATGGAGAAAACAAAAATTGTGCCATTGAATATGACATCATCATTAGTCCGACCCATAGGCCGATTTCTAGGACACCTTCCGCACTTGCTAGGTCTTCTATGAAATATGTAAGAAATGGAATTATTATTCCAAAACCAATCATATCTATCATGACTACAAAGAATAGTATCGGCAAAGCCGAACTCTTACTTTCAAGTTCTGACATGCAAACACCTGTAATCAACTGAGTTGACTATTTGGAGAAGGATCTGGTGTTAATCGATCTATTACTGCAGCCAATCGTTGAACCAAGCTATTCTTTGATGCGCCTCGTACAAGGGCGTGCTCCATAACCTCATCTAAAGTGTCGACTGCAATTACTTCGATATGATCATACTTAGTGTCCAGCAATACATCTTGGAAGTTAGCACGAGGAATTACTACTGATTTAATTCCACATTGAGCAGCAGCCTCAATCTTAGCAGTAACACCACCGATAGGCAATACTTCTCCACGGACAGAAAGACTTCCTGTCATCGCTAAATCTTGGCGGATAGGAATATTTTCTAATGCTGAAATAACTGCTGTTGCAATAGTAATTGATGCAGAGTCACCATCTACCCCGTGAGTATCTACAAACTGCACGTGAATATCATAATCTGAAACATCTTTGCCTGTTAATTTCTTAATGACTGCACTGACATTGGTAACGCTTTCTTTGGCCAGATCCGAGAGACCACCCGTGGCGTAAACCTTGCCTCCACTTGCCAAAGATGGAGTGACTAGCGCCTCTACTGGTAGCATTATTCCACTGTAATCTGACAAGCCGGAATCCGCTCCTAAAACCGCCAAGCCATTGACGCGCCCGATACGGCTTCCTGAATTT
>MDTC01040697.1_pt1 | contig 30078 bp, 31 predicted proteins | sample 811181 | NCBI WGS metagenome assembly MDTC01 (sample SAMN05326644, study PRJNA326480) | marine metagenome | isolation source: seawater | place: Pacific Ocean: North | collected 2011 | reverse complement strand
CTGATCGCCCGAGAAGAGATTCGATCACTGCCGATTCGCTACGCCGCCGCGGTAGAGGCTCGCGACGTCGACGCGATGGCCGAGTTGTTCTCTCCGCACGCCCGCTTCGGCAGCTACGGGGAGGGGCCCGACGGACTGCGTCGGTTGATGACCGACAGCCTGACGGGAAGTCTGTTCGCCGTCATCCTGGTGGCCAATCACCTCATCGATCTGCACGACGATTCCTACGGGTCCGGGCAGGTCTGGGCACACTGCTACGCCCACACTCGCGCGGACGGATTCGTCGATCAGCTGATCAGATACGAGGATCGGTATGAAAAGCTCGACGGGCGATGGTTGTTCAACCATCGCCGACACAGGCTGTGGTACGGCGCCTCGCACACCCGCTCACCCCTTGCCCAGCCCGCCGCGAACTGGCCGGCCAGCCAGGTCGGCGTCGGTGACATCCCGCTCGCCGATCCTGAATTCCTTGCCTGGTGGCGGTCCGTCCGGTGATTGAGGTGCGTTGTGTGGCAGAGGGGTTGGCATTTCCGGAAAGCCCGATCTGGTGTCCGGACGGCTCGGTCCTGCTGCCCGAGATGGCGGCGGGCCGCGTCTCCCGGGTTAGGCCGGACGGGCGGGTGGAACTGGTCGCCGACGTTGGCGGCGGGCCCAACGGAATCGGGTTGCTTCCTGACGGCCGGTTGATCGTGTGTCAGAACGGTGGCTCCACGTTCGGGACCGGGTGGTGGCCCTACGACTTCGATGGCTGTGTGCATCTCTTCCGGCCGGTCGGGGCGGCCGAAGCGCCCATGACCCCGCAACTCCAGCTCGTCGAGCCCGACGGGTCGGTGCACACGCTGGCAGTGGAGTTCGAAGCTCGTGGTGGCCGCCGCATGCCTCTGATCCGGCCCAGCGACCTGTGCGTCGACGCCGAGGGCGGCTTCTACCTGACCGACGGCGGCACCACCCGCGGCCGGAGCCGTACCATGACCGGCCTGCTGTACGGGACCTCGGATGGGCGCCTCGAGGAGATCGTCTACCCGTTGGAAATGCCGAACGGCGTTGGCCTGTCGCCGGACGGCGACCGTGTCTACGTGGCCGAGACACGCACCCGCAGGGTGTGGGAGTTCACGTTGTCGGGCCCGGGGAGTGTGGCTGGCGGTCGTGGACTCGCGACCGTGCCCAGCGGCGGTCCGCTGAACATCGGGGGAGCGGACGGCCTGTGTATCGCGCGCGACGGCACCATCCTGGTGGCGACGCTCGGCGCGGGGGGTGTCACCGCCTTCTCGCCCTCCGGTCGACTGCTCGGAGCGCTGACGCTCGACGATCCGATGACCACCAACATGACACTCAGCGACGACGAGGCGACGCTGTACGTCACGCTCGCGTCGGCTGGGCGCCTGATGGCCGTCGACGATTGGCGAGCGGCGCTCGACCTACCGCAGTGACCGCGTGGTTCGGCAGGCAGTTCGCGGTGCGCCCCGGCGCTCGGGCGGCGCTCGCGCTGGGGACCTTGCTCCCGACCGTCTGCGGCGCTGCGGTCATCGGTGTCATGGTCTCACTCGGCTTGCCGACCGGGATGGCGGTGGGGGACCTGTCGGTGTTGCACACCAACGTCGGCGTCGCGATCGTGTACGTGGCGGTCTCGATGCCGCCGGCCTGCGCCCTGGGCCTGTGGTGGACCACCGTGCCTGCGGCATCGCCCCCCTTGTCGCGGCACACGGTCCTGATGAGGATTCCGGCACGCCTCACCCTGATCAGTGCGGCGGTATGGACGGTTGCGGCAGCGGTGTTGGTCGCCGTCAACGCGCGACGGCCCTGGCTCGCCACGACATTGGGCGTCTCGACATTGCTGGCTGCGACCGTGACGGCGGCACTGACGTACTGGTGGTGCACCCGGGTACTGCGCCCGCACGTCGCCCCGGCCCTCACGCGGAATCCACCGGTCCGCCGGCAGCGGCCCGGACTTCGCATCCGAGCGGTGTCCGCGTGGGTGGTGGGCACCGGCGTGCCGTTGCTGATGCTGATGTTCGTCGCGGTCAGTTCGCTCGTCGTCGAATACCCGGGGGATCGCCTCGCAGTGGTGGTCCTCGGCCTCGGCGGCGCAGCGGCGTTGAGCGGCTTGTTCGTGACGATCTTCACGGCCGTCACGACGACAGATCCGATCGAGGAGGTGCGCCGGGGGATGTCCCGGATCGCCGACGGGCATTACGACGTCACTGTGCCTGTGTTCGACGCGTCGGAATTGGGGCTACTGCAGGCCGGTTTCAACACGATGGCCGAAGGTTTGCGGGAGCGCGAGCGACTGCGTGATCTGTTCGGTCGGCACGTAGGTCGCGACGTGGCGCGACTGGCCGAGGAGAATCGGTCACCTCAGCTCGTCGGAGCCAAAACAGAGGTGGCGGTGCTGTTCGTGGACCTGGTGGGGTCGACGAAGATGGCACTGGGCATGGCCCCCGAGGAACTCGTGGCGATGCTCAACAGCTTCTTCGCCTTGGTCGTCGACATCGTCGAACGCCACGACGGCTGGGTCAACAAGTTCGAGGGCGACGCCGCGCTGGCGGTGTTCGGCGCCCCACAGGGCGTTGCGGACCATGCCGGCTCGGCTCTCGCGGCCGCCCGGGAGCTGGCGGCGGCGATTGCCTCGGGCCACCCGCGGTTGGCGGCGGGCATCGGTGTGTCCTCGGGAATGGCGGTGGCCGGCAACATCGGCGATCCGCGCCGCTACGAGTACACCGTGGTCGGTGACCCGGTCAACGAAGCGGCGCGGCTCTCCGAACATGCGAAGAGCCACGGTGGCATCGCGGCGTCGCGATCGACGCTGGAGCGGGCCGACTCCCGAGAGGCGGCCCGCTGGCGCGTTGTCACTTCGTGCGTGCTCAGGGGCCGGGCCACCGCGACCGATATCGCGATGCCCTCGGCCTAGAGACTGCTGGTGGTTGCGGTGGACAGCTACCTCGTGCGACGTCGGCCTAGTTTTTGTGCTCCTTGTTGGCCATCTGGTTGGCGAGGTTCTCGATGAAGGCGCCGTAGCCGACGCCGCCGTGGTCGGACATCACCGCGTCGTAGTCGTATTCCGGCGGCTCGCCGTTGTTCGGTCGCCAGCCGCTGTCAGCGGTGGCGGACTTGAAACCCTCTTCGGGGAATGCGTACCAACGCCGGGCGTTCAGCTCGACGATCTTGGCGGCCTCGTTGTCCGGCACGGAGGCCAGCATCTCCTCGGCACGGGCCCGGCTCTTGGGCCAGAACGAGTCGGAATGGGGGTAGTCGCACTCCCAGGTGATGTTGTCGATGCCGATCTGATGGCGCATCGCCACACCCACCTCGTCTTCGATGAAGCAGCCGGTGATGTTGCGGTGGAACAACTCCGACGGCGCGATCGTCGGGTGGATGTTCTGGTAGTACTTGTGTTTGCGCCACACGTAGTCGGCGCGTTCGACGAGGTAAGGCATCCAGCCGATGCCACCCTCGGAGAACGCGACCTTGAGGTTCGGGTGCTTGTGGAAGACGGGGGAGAACACCAACTCGATGGCGGCGGCCATCGAGGTCGTGCCCATCAGGGTCACCATCACGGCAAACGGCGCCTCGGGCGCGGTGGACGGCGGTAAGCCGCCGGAGCCGAAGTGCATGACCGCGGTCATGTTGGTCTCCTCGAGGGCGGACCACACCGGGTCCCAGTGCGTGGTGTGGAAGCTCGGCAGCCCCAGATTCATCGGATTGTCAGGGAGCCCGACCGCGCGGCATCCCTTGGCGGCGTTGCGTTCGATCTCGGCGACCATCAACTGCGTGTCCCACAGCGGGCTGATCATCATCGGGATGAAGCGAGCGGGATCGGTCGCGCACCACTCGTCCAGAGAAAAGTCGTTCCAGGCCTGGACACTGAGCAGGGCGAGATCCTTGTCCTCACCCTCCAGGAACACCGTGCCACAGAACCGGGGGAACGACGGGAAGCACAGCATGGCGTGTACGCCGTCGATGTCCATGTCGGCGAGGCGGGCCTTCGGGTCGTAGCACCCGGGGATCATGTCGTCGTAGCGGACCGGGTCGACCCCGAATTCTTCGGGCGACTTGCCCGCGACAGCGTTCAGCCCGATGTTCGGGTAACTGCGCCCCTCGTACACCCACTGATGCATCGGCGACTTTCCCTCGCGGGGAAACTCCACGATGCGGGGCCCGTCTTCGATGTACTTTTTCGGGAGCCGGTCGGTCCACACGTGCGGCGGTTCGATGAGGTGGTCGTCGACGGACAGGAGCTTCATGGACGGTTGCAGCGGCATCGTCGATCCTTCTCGGTCTCAGCTGTTAAGCTGGCGGTCAGAGCGGAACAATTGAACAGTATCTGCTTATTTGACTATAGCGTGGTCCGACAGGAAGAGCGAGCATGGATCCCGGCGACCGTATTCCCCATGACGACTGGGTCGATCAGGACCTGCTGACCCGTGACGAGGCCTCGGAGCGGCTGGTGGCCGAGATCGCCGAAGTGACTCGCAAGATCGAGGCGGGCGAGGGCGACGAGTTGATGCAACGCCGGTTGTCCGGCATGAAGGAAGCGCTCGAGCACTACCGAAACCGCTGAACCGGCCTCACCGACGGGGCAGTCCGAGTACCCGCTGAGCGACGATGTTGCGCTGCACCTGGGCGGTACCGCCGTAGATTCCCGCGGCGCGTGACCACACGTAGATGTCCCACTCCAGTCCCTCGGCCACGACCGGCGCACTTCCGCGCAGATCCATCATGGTGTGGCCGAACGTCTGGTCGGCGCGCGCCATCAGCAGCTTGTCCACCGAGCCCTCGGCACCTGGGAGTGCGCCGTTGACACGGTCGGTGAGTGACCGCTGCACCTTCACCTGCAACGCCCTCAGCTCGGTATACGCCTCACCGAGTCGGGTTCGTACCGAAGGGGTGTCCGGCAGGCGGCCGGACCGCACGTCGTCCTCGAGTGCGCGCAGCTGCACGGCGAGACGGCTGATCCAGTTGATGTCACTGGGGCCGCGTTCGTAGGCCAGTAGTTGGTTCGCGATCGACCAGCCCTGGCCCCGCTCGCCCAGCAAGTTCTCGACGGGTACGTCGACGTCGGTGAACGTGACCTCCGCGAACTCGCGATTGCGTGCGGCATTCACGATCGGGACCACCTCGATGCCCGACGTCGACATCGGCACCAGCAGAACGGAGATGCCGGCATGCTTGGCGGCCTCGGGTTCGGTGCGGCACAGCAGGAAGCACCAATCCGCCACGGCCGCGAAGCTGGTCCAGATCTTGCGACCGTTGATGCGGAAAACCGATCCACCGTCGACCTCGACCACCTCGGCCCTCGTGGTGAGACTGGCGAGGTCCGAGCCCGCTTCAGGCTCGCTGAACCCCTGACACCAGCGCACCGCGCCGGACAGCAGGCCAGGAAGCAACTCGCTGCGCTGGCGGTCTGAGCCGAACAGCCGCAGAGCGTTTGACAGGTGGCCGACACCCTCGATCGGCGGAGCACCCGAACGGCCGAGTTCGTCGTTCAAGATCGCCTCGTAGATGGGGGACAGGCCGTGGCCGCCGTACTCGGTGGGAAACGACAGCCCGATGTAACCGGCTTCGTGCAGCCGCCGATGCCACGCGTTGGCGGCATCGGCCCGCTCACCGGGGTCCTCAGGAATCACCGCCTCGGCGGCGTGTGCAGCCAACCAGGTCCGCAGGCGGTTACGGAACTCGGCTTCCTCAGGGGTATCGGTGAAATCCATGATCCTCGTCTAGCTCAACTCTCGATCGGCGAGTCGCATATCCGCAATGGCTGCGTACTGCGCGGATTCATCGCCGAACAACCTGCGGTTGAGCAGGGTTCGGCGCAGGCGCAGATGTGACGCGTGCTCCCAGGTGATCGAGATGCCGCCGAGCACCTGCATCGCGGTCTCGACGACGTCGCGACCGGAGGCCGACGCATACGCCTTCGCGGTGCGCGCGGCAAGCAAGGCCTGGTCTGCGGGCAGATGGTCGACCGCCCAGGCGGCATGCCACACACAGCTGCGTGCGCCCTCCAAACGCACCAGCGAGTCGGCAAGCAAATGTTGAACCGCCTGGAAGGTGCCGATCTTGACGCCGAACTGCACACGCTCGCCCGCGTACCGAACGGCATCGTCGAGCGCGCCGGCCATGACCCCGGCGAGATCTGCCGCCACCGCGGTCAGTGCCATCGCCTGCACCGACATCCACCGCTCGGCAGTGATCGGATTACCCAGCGGCGCCGCAGTTTCGAGTTCTCCGGCGGTTATCGTGCGCACGCACCGGGTGAGATCGAGGCCGGCATCGGACTCCGCCGGGCGCAGCGCCGCCGACGTCAGGCGCCGGGATTCACCGTCTCGGACGGCGAACAGCACGCTGGTCGCACCGGCTGTGTCGACGGCGATACCTGCGTCGACGGAGTCGGCGAAATCTGCCAGATCGCGGGCCAGCACGGGCGCCATCCGCAAGGTGCCTTCGGCGACCAGCTCGACTTCCTTGTCGGCGCCCGCGGCGTGCAGGAGCTCGGTGGTCAGCACCGCCTGCCCGAGCACGGGTACCGCGGTCAGGCTGCGCCCCAATTCCTCGAGTGCTACCGCGATCTCGACACCGCTGGCGTCCAGGCCGCACGACTCCGGTGCCCGCAGCGCGGGCAGGCCGAGGTCGACGATGCGCTTCCACTGGCCGTCGAGACGGTCGCCCGATGCGACATCATCGGCGGTTTCGGTCGCCATCGACCTCGCCAGCCGCGCCGTGGTCTCGCGGAGCATCTCCTGTTCAGCGGTCAACCCGATGTGCATCGTCTCGGTGCCTAGCCGTCCTCGCACAGCGTCAACGCGATCTTCGGGCACAGTTGCACCGCCGAACGCACATCGTCTTCGCGGGCCGGGGGCACCTCGTCCACAGTGACCACGGCCAGGTCCTCGTCGTCGAGGTCGAAGACGTCGGAAGCGATCCCGACACAGACGGCATTCGACTCGCAGAGATCGCGCTCCACCTCTACTCGCATCTCGTACCCCTTCCTGGTGTCGAGCCGTAGCGGTCTGCCATGATACTGAATGATAGAACGAATACTGTTCAACTGTTACATCCAGGAGGAACCATGGGCCGCCTCGACGATCGAAACGCGCTGGTCACCGGCGGGGCGCAAGGCCTGGGCCGGGCTATCGCGCGGCGCCTCGCCGGCGAAGGGGCAAAGGTCACGATCGTCGACCTGAACGAGGACAAGGCCGCTGAATGCGTGGGCCTCATCGAGCGCGACGGCGGTGCCGCCACTTTCGTGAAGGCCAACGTCGCCAAGCGTGACGACATCGCCGCGGCGGTCGAGGCCGCTGCTACAGGTGGTGCACTGCATGTGCTGGTGAACGCGGCGCAGTACTTCGCGATGCCGAAGGCTCTCGAACTCGTGTCCGACAAGGACTGGGAGTTGTCCGAGGCGACCGGTCCGAAGGCCACGTTCCGCTTCATGCAACTCGCGCATCCGTTCCTCAAGGCGGCGGGGAAGGCTTCGATCATCAACTTCGTGTCCGGCTCTGCGCTGGGCGGAATCGCCTACACCGGGCCTTATTCGGCGGCAAAGGGCGCGATCGGCGCGTTGACCAAGGTGGCCGCCAACGAGTGGGCGGCTCATGGCATCCGGGTCAACGCGGTCTGTCCGTTCGCATTGACCGACGTGCAGCGCGACATGATCGGTACCGAGTGGGACAACTACACCCGCACCGCGGAGGCCTCACCGATGAAGCGCGGCGCCGATCCGGACGCCGAGATCGCACCGGCGGTGGCGTTCCTAGCCAGTGACGACGCCACTTTCGTCACGGGGACCGTGCTGCACATCGACGGCGGGATGACCGAATTGTCCACCGTCGATTACTCGAAGTCGCCTGGAGTGTTCGAATAGTCCACGGCGACGTGACAATCGGGTCCGCCCGCTTCTCCTACGATGACCGGTACCCCGAGCTCAGTCTCCGAGGAGTGGTGAACAGAGATGCCGAACGTGGCAGTGGTTGCCGGCGGTGCCGGAGGGATGGGGCTGGCTGCGGCGCATGTCGTCGGCCGTGACAGCGCGGTTGTGATCAGCGACGTCGATCCCGACCGTCTACGCGCCGCAGAACGCGAACTGAGCGAAGCTGGGATCTTGTGCACGGCCACCGTCTGCGAATCACCGACCGTGGCTCGGTTGCCGCGCTCCTCACCGAGCTGGTCAGATTGTGCAATCTGGGCCCATGGGCGCGACGACCGCAACTGGCCTACGTGCTGAGCAAGAACTTCGTCATCTGGCACAGCAAGGCGATGGCGGCCGACTTCGGGGCGAAGGGGGCGCGGGTGCTCTCGGTGTCGCCGGGATCCTTCGACACCGCCATGGCCAGCTCGAGAAGAATGTCGCTGCGGGTGCGTTGGCGCAGCTCGGGGCCTTCAAACGGTTCGGCCATCCTGCCGAGATCGCCGAGTTCCTGGTGTTCTGCGCCAGCGACAAACCCGGATACCTCACGGGAACCGAAATCGTCTGCGACGGTGGCGTCATGGCCGCCATGAGGATGGCGGCCATGCTAGAACTGGCTCGCCGTCAGTGATTCACCGAAGCTGTCCGGGATCGGGCCTGCGCACCGGCGCCCCGGCCGGCGCTGCGGTATCGGGTCACCGCAGCATCATCTCGACGCTGGTGTAGCCACGGACCGTGGCGGTCAACACCCGTTCGTGCGCGCCGATCGCGTAGTTGGGGAACTTCTTGGCCACGGCCTCGAACACCATCTGCGCTTCGCGGCGAGCCAGCCACTGGCCCAGGCAGATGTGGATGCCCCAGCCGAAGTAGACGTCGGTGCCACGCGGCCGATCGAGGAGGAAGCGGTCGGGGTCGTCGTAGCGGCGCTCGTCACGGTTGGCGCTACCGAGCAGCAGCAGCACCCAGTCACCCGCTTCCATCGTCACACCGTGCAGTTCGACGGGCCGCGTCAGCGTGCGCGCCACCCAGTGGCTCGGCGTGTCGAAACGCAAGGCCTCGTTGACGGCGGTTGGAATGAGGCTGTGGTCGTCGACGATTCGATGCCATTGGTCGGGGTGGTCGTGCAGGGCGACCAGGCCGTTGGAAATCAGCTTCTGGGTGGTTTCGGACCCGGCGGCGGACAGCAGGTTGCAGAACATCAGAACTTCGTGCGGCGTCAGGGCTCGATCGTCGCCGACCTCGGGATCGTGGAACGTGGCCTGCAGCACGATGCTGATCAGGTCGTCTCCGGGATCGGTGCGCCTCGCCTCGATGAGATCGCCGATGTAGGCACTGATCTTGCGGTTGGCCTCGATGGCGCTCGGTGGCATCGTGACCTCACCCTCGTGCCGGGTGAGGAATGCCTCCCACCAGACGCGAAGCTGTTCGCGATCGGCGTGCGGGACGCCGAGCAGGTCGCCGATGACATCGGTGGGCACGGAGAAGGCGAACGCCTCCATCGCATCCACGGTCGTTCCCGGCTCCAGCCGGTCGAGGTGATGGTCGACCACCCGCTGCAGTGCGCCCTCCATGGCTGCGACCGCCCGCGGTGTGAAGAAGCCCTTCAGGACTCCGCGGATGCGGTCGTGGCGGGGCGGGTCCATCGAGATGACCGAGTATTTGCGTCCGTCGTCGTCAGGGTTCTCGGGTGCCGGTCCCAGTTTGGAGGAGTAGGTTTCCCAGTCGCGCAGCGCACCGGCGACGTCGGCGAAGCGGGACAGCACCCACCAGCGGTCTCCCGGGTCCCGGTAGACGGGGGCTTCGGTGCGCAACCGGCGGTACACCGGGTAGGGATCGTCGAAGATCGCCTTGGAGAAGGGGGAGTAGGTCAACTCGCTGGTCGCGGGCACGGGGGCAGTCTATCATCCGACTGAACAATCGGACGAATAGTGACTAGTTGACTAGCACGGTCTCGGGGTGCGTTCGATCAGCTCGAGCAACGTGCCGTCAGGGTCGGTGAGGATCAGGCCCCGGTTACCGCCGTCGAAAACGACGCTGCGCTCGGCCAGGAGGCGCCCCCCATGAGCGACGATCGCGGCGCTCAACGCGTCGACATCGTCCACCCGGAACGACAAATGGGTGAAGCCGAGTGCATTCATCGCCCGAGGCTCGGCTTCGCCGCTGCTGCCGGGTCCGGTGAAGCCGAGGAGTTCCAGCCGGAACCCGTCACGCTGCAAGTAGACCAGGTCCAGGACGAGTCCGTCGACATCGAGGAGTCGGGCACTGGCGTCATCGGCCACGTGCATGTCCCCGATCCTCTGGAAACCGAGTGCTGCGCAGTAGAAGTGGCTGGATCGTTCGACGTCGCGAACACACAGGCCGACATGGGTGAGACGGTGTCCGGACGTCATCGCGCGATGTCGTCGGCGAGGCTGTGCACGATGCCGTTGTGCTCACCGAGCAGGGGGGCGCGGGTCGGTGGCGTGAGCGGACTGCCGCCGAACACGTAGGGGGCGCCGGGATAGATCACGGTGCGGTCCAATTCTGGGTGGGCGACGGGTACGTGCATTCCGCGCGCGACCGAGTGCTCGTCATCGAACGCCTCGTGGGGAGGCAGGATGGCGCCGGCAGGGAACCCGCGACGCTGACTTGCCAAGAAGAACTCCTTGGCCGGCAGGTGAGACGCGATGAGCCTCATGGCATCGCGGGCCGCACTCAGGATCGCGGTGGTCTCCTCGTCTTCGCCGATGGCCGCGAGGTCCACCGGTTCGTCGCGCCCGGCGGCCAACTCCAGGAAGAACGCCTCGGGAAGCTCCTCGGTGAGGCCCAGATCGGACAGCCACTGGAGCAGGCGGGTGAATTCGTCGGGCTTGCGGGGCAGCACCCCTGTGGTCGCGTAATGCCCATCTGCACAAAGTACTTGCACAGGAGAGCTGCGCCTCGGGTACGCATGTCGTCCGGTCTGGCGAAGACAGACGGCTTGATTCACCAGCCAGTGATAGGTCGTCTGCTCACACGTCACGTTGCAGGCCGCGGTGACGTTGACGTCCACGATCTGGCCCACGCGGGTGTGGTCGCGGTGAGCGAGGGCGATGAGTGCGCCGATGGCGCCGTACATTCCCCCGATGTTGGCCGACTGGTCCCCGGAGCCCCGCATCGGCGGAATCGTGTGGTCGTCGTAGCCGCAATTCCATATCGGCCCGCCTCCGGCAAGGACGGTCAGATCGGTGACGGGATCGTCGGCACGCGCACTCCCGATGCCGAAAGGCGAGATCGACACCCAGATCAGGCCGGGGTGCTCTGACGACAGCTCGGAATACCTGAGGCGGTCACCGGCCACCCGGTCGCTGCCCGCGAGCACGACGTCAGCTCCGGCGATAACCCGTCGCAGCAACTCGAGAGCAGCCGAGTCGTCGACGTCGATGGTGACGCTGCGCTTCCCCGCGTTCGCGCCCCACCAGCGGAGGCTGCGATCGAGGCCCGGATCGCCGTCCACGAAGGGCGGACGGCGTCGGTGCGGCGAGCCCTCCGGCGGCTCGACGACGATGACGTCGGCGCCCAGTTCGGCCAGCACCCGGCCCGCGATCGGCGTGTACTGATCACTGATCTCGATGACCCGCAGGTCGGACAACGCGCTCAGATCACACCTCGCTCGGCCCAGTCGGCCAGCGACTGGGCGTCGTGACCCAGTAGCTTGCCCAGAATTTCGTCGTTGTGCTGACCCAACTTGGGTGCGCCGGCGTCGAGATGCCATGGGGTGGCGGAGAACGTCATCGGGATGCCTTCCACCCGTACCTTGCCGATATCCGGGTGGGTGACGCTGGGAAACAACCCCATTCGGGTGAGATCGGCATCGCCGTCGATGCGTTCGACCGGACTCTTCACCACACTGGCGGGCACCCCGGTGGCCACGAGGTCGGCGGCCAGCGTGGGCGCGTCGCGTGACGCGGTGGCTGCGCCGACGACCGCATCCAATTCTGTGACCGAGGCCAAGCGTTGTGGGAGCGTCGCAAATCGGTCGGCAGTCAGTGTTGGCTCATCCAGCACCTTGGCCAGCAGAGCGACCTCTCTGTCGTCGCGACACGCGATCGCGATCCACCGGTCCGCGCCCGCGCACGGGTAGATGCCGTGTGGTGCGTACTCGTCGAAATCGGCGCGATTGCCCGAGGGCTGGGTCATGTGGCGGTTGACGGTCCAATCGAGGATCTCGGTCGGCAGCATCGCCATCCCGGCGGGTACCGTCGCCAGATCCACATGCTGGCCTTCGCCGGTGCGTTCACGGTGGTGCAGCGCGGCCATGATGGCCACGGTCATGTAGAACGCGGACCCGTGGTCCATGTAGGAAAACCCCCAGCCCGCAGGTTCGGTATCGGGCAGGCCGGAGGTATAGGTCAGCCCGCTGACGGCCTGCACGATCGGCCCCCACGTCTTGAAATCGCGATAGGGGCCGCTGTGGCCGAACCCGCAGTTGGACACATAGACGATGTCGGACTTGATGCGCTGCAGGTCTTCGTATCCGAAGCCGCGGTTCTCCATCACGCCTGCGGCGAAGTTCTCACAGACGACGTCGCTGACGGCGACGAGTTCGCGCAACAGCTGCTTGCCCTCGTCGGTACGGAGGTTGATCGTCACGCCGTACTTGCCCGCATTGTGATTGTTGAACCCGGCGCCGAGGTCGACGCCCCGGCGTTCGTCGACGTACGGTCCCACACCGCGCAGCGCATCCCACAGGCCGCGGCTGACCGGGTCTTCGACTCGGATGACCTGCGCACCGAAGGCGGCCAGGATCTTGGTCGCTCCGGCGCCCGCCAGCTGCCCACTGAGATCGCACACCCGGAGGTGGGACAACGCACCCGTCACTCGGTAACCATATCGCAAATAAACATTTTCTGTTCTACTGTACAGGCAGTAGCCGGCTGGGATCTCGCCGGACCTGGGCGCTGAACCGCTAGGTCGACGGGTCTGCAGGTGATCCTCGTCTGCCGACACGCGAGTTCCGGCCGGGCGCTTTCGTGCCGAGAGAAGGAGACTCGAACCCATGATTGGACCGATGTCCGGAGTGCGTGTGCTCGAGGTGGCCCAATGGACGTTCGTGCCGGCTGCGGGCGCCGTTCTGGCGGACTGGGGAGCCGACGTCATCAAGATCGAGCATCCCCAGACCGGTGATTCCCAGCGCGGGCTCCGCCAGCTCGGTCACATCACCGTCGACGGTGATCGGAACCCGGTCATGGAGCACGCCAACCGCGGCAAACGTTCAGTGGCGCTGGACATGTCGACCCCCGACGGGCACGAGCTGCTGATGGACATCGCGCGCACGAGCGATGTGTTCCTGACCAACTTCCTGCCGGACGCCCGCGAGAAACTGCGCATCGATGTCGATGACGTGCGCGCCGTCAACCCCGACATCATCTACGCGCGCGGAAGCGCGTACGGACCACTCGGCGACGATGCGGGCACGGGTGGATATGACATGACCGGATTCTGGAGCCGTGCCGGGGGAGCGCTCGGATCCACGCCGTGTGACATGGACGGTGTGGTGCCGCAGCCAGGCCCGGCCTACGGCGATTCGATCGGTGGGATGACGATCGCCGGCGGGATATCCGCAGCCCTGTTCGAACGCGAGCGGACGGGCAATGCCCGGATCGTCGACATCTCGCTGCTGGGCGTGGGGGTCTGGGCATCCGGGGTGGCGATCAACGCGGCGCTCGTCAGCGGCGAGCCGTGGCAGACGAATCCGGCCGGCGCCAATGTCACACCGAACAATCCGCTGGTCGGCTTCTACAGGACTGCCGACGGTCGCCATCTAGGGCTGTCGATGCTGCAGGGCTTCCGGTACTTCGCGGAGTTCTGTCGCCGGGTCGGTGCCACCGATCTCGCCGCCGACGAACGGTTCGCCAGCCACGCGTCACTCACCGAACATGCACCTGCCGCCATCGAGGTGCTGCGGGCCACGATCGCCGCCCATCCCCTCGAGCACTGGCGCGAAGCGCTCGAGGGGTTCGACGGACAGTGGGCGCCGGTGCAGAACACCGCGGAGGTCGCCGCCGACCCACAGGTCCGCGCGAACGGCAACATCGTCGCGGTGGAGCACGACGGAGACACCTTCGATCTGGTAGCCAGCCCGGTGCTCTACGACGAAACTCCGCTGACGTTGGCTCCGATGCCCGAATTCGCCGCCCACACCGAAGAACTGATTCTGGAGCTGGGCGGCGACTGGGATCGCATCCTCGCGCTCAAAGAGAGCGGTGCGATCGCCTGATCACACCGGCCTGATCTCACACGCGTGATCTCACACCGCGAGCACTGCGGCAGCACAGGACCCGCCGCCGCCGACGGCCTGCACCAGCCCGAGGCGAGGCTCACGAACCTGCCGCTCTCCGGCCTCGCCACGCAGCTGGGTGACCATTTCGGCGGCTTGAGCCAGCCCTGTCGCGCCGATCGGGTGTCCGCGTGCGATGCAACCGCCGTCGGTATTGGTCGGCAGTGCGCCTTGACTGGCCAACCCGCCGGCCTCGGCGAGCTTCACCACGTCGGACGAACTCGCCAGTCCCATCGCGATCAGCGCTGTGATCTCTTCGCTGGCACACATGTCGTGCAGCGACACCACATCGATGTCGGACACGTCGATCCCTGCGGTCGCATAGGCTTGTCGTGCGGTGTTCGCCAACTGCGAAGGTGGCCCCACGACCGGCCCGGCCAGAGGCCACTGCGGGTCGCTGGGCCAGCTGGTCTGCTCGATCGAGAGCACCGAAACCGACCTCGGGCGCTTGTCCGCGGTGACGACGACCGCCGCGCCCCCGTCCACCGAGGCGTGACACATCATCTTGGTCAGGGGTTCGGCCACCATGCGGGCGGCGAGCACATCCTCGGTCGTGACGGCGTTGTCGCTTCTGCGGGCCGCCAACGGATTCAACCGGGCCTGGTTGTGTGACTTCGCGGCGACGGCTCCGATCACCTCCGGTCCGCAGCCTGTGTCGTACAGCCACCGGGCGGCCTCGATCGCGTAATGTGTCTGCGGCGGAAAGCGATCCCAGAATCCCACTGCTGCGGGCACGACGCCGCCCGGCTCCAGCGCGGTGGTCTTCTCGTACCCGATAGCCAATGCGGTCCGGCAGCGCCCGGAGGCCACCGCCCACACCGCATGACGCAACGCAACCAGACCGCCGGCCGAAGCGCTCTCGGTGGCGGTGACCGGAACTCCCGTGCGGCCCAACGCCAGCGCTACCCGCAGACCGGTTTGCGGCGGCGCGAGCGCGGACGCGGTGAACACCTCACCGACCTCGTCATAGTCGAGGCCGGCGTCGACGAGAGCTTTTCGGGCCGCGGCGACGCCCAGGTCAGCCAGCGGAGTGTCGCCGTGCCTGCCGAACACGGTGACCCCGATGCCGCTGAGGAACGCCCCGGTCACTGGTCGCCCGCCGAGAACATCTCGACAGCGTCGTCGTCGAGCATGCGCTTGATCAACCTGCCGTGAGTGCCGGGCGTCGGCCGGGCGCCGTCCACGAGCACCTGCACACGCCCCTCGTCGGTGTCCACCCAGGCCACGCTGTAACCGTCGGCTCCGTACTGCGGGTACGGTGACTTCGCGGGTATGAAGGTCGATGACCATACCGTTGCGGGTCGATCAGGGGACGATGTCGGCATGTCTGGTCCTCGTGAGGTCGGGATGTGAACTGCCCAGAGCGGGTGGGGGTTTCAGCGGCACAGGTCCATCGCCGGCGAACCGCCAAGGCAATCCGACCAACCGGCCGGTGCCGATGTCGGGGTCGGGATGGGCGATCTCCGGAAAGAATCCCCTTGCGGCCAGGTGGGGCTCGGTGAGCAGCTCGCCCGCGCGGCGCACGACTGCTGCTTCGATACCGGCCCCCTGCAGCTTGAATGCCGCGTCGTCGGCGCGGTTGGTGGTGATCAGTGCGGCGACGAACTCTGCCTGCGCCTGCCCACACTGGTCGCCGCGCAATTCGACCGCGACCCAACGATCGTCGCTGGCGCGGTGCACGGCGCGGGTCACAGTGGCGTTCGCCGCCACGTGATCGGTGGATGCGGCGGCCACGAACTCCGACACCGTCGATGCGACGACCTCGGCCATGGCCAGATCGACGACGGCGCCGGTCGATCGGCTCGGACCCAGCGCCCACGCGGCGATCACGACAGCGCCGACGACCGATGACAGCGGATCGGCCAGGACTGTGCCGAGACGAGCAGGCGTTCCGTCCGCCGTGGCGCAGAGGCCTGCGAGTCCGCCGTAGGCCTGGACGTTGTTGGCGTAGACGCGGTATCCGGCCAGTGGTCCGTCACAGCCGAAGCCGGAGACCCGCAGCGTCAGCCGCCCGGCCCCGGCCAGCGTGGCCGGGTCGACCGCAAGCCTGTGCAGGCGCGAGGATCCGACATTCTCGATCACCACGTCCGAGGCGGCGAGGATCGCCGCGACCTCTTCGGCAGCGTTCGCGGGATCGAGCAGCACGCTGTGCTTGGAGTGGTTGGCCACCGCAAAATAAGCGCCGCGCTCGGGCCCGGCGGTGCCGTCGGCGAACGGTCCGCTGCGCCGGTAGATATCGAGTCGCTCAGGGTCCTCGAGTCGCAGCACGGTGGCACCCATCGCGCCGAGCAGCGCGCCCACGATGGGTCCCGCGAGGACGTGGGTCAGTTCGGCGATGCGCAACCCGGTCAGACCGGGCTGGGCCGGGGTGCCCGCGGCCCCCGGGCTCACGGTCCACGGTGGTCCCAGCACGGTCGCGTCGCGGCCCCCGAGCTGGGTGGGCACCAACGAGCCACGATGAGCCAGCTGGGGAGACTCGAGCAGTTCGGAGGGGTGATTGACCGGTGTGGACGGTACGCCGTTGGCCTGAAGCAGCGCGGCACATTCGGCTTTGTGCCGGGCGGCGGTCCACTCGGTGACTCGGGTGTTGATGAGTTCGGCGTGTTCGATGCGCGCGGGGCGCTCGTCGAGACCTGCCGCCCAATCAGGTTCGCCGAGCGCCGCGCGCAACCCCCGCCACTGATGGTTCTCCACAGCGGTGATCCGAACCAGACCGTCGAGACAGGTGAACAGTCCTGAGGGGGCCAGATATCGGCCGCTGCCTGCCCGACCCGCGCAGCGGTACATCACGTGCGCGCACTCGGGCAGCGCGGCGGTGAAGACGACCGCCTCCTGGGCGGACACGTCGACGGTGACCGGCCCGCCCACCTGGTTGCGCCGTTCCAGCCCGTGCAACGCCGCGAGCGCGGCCACCGCACCCACCGCCTTCGACGCGACGTAGCCGGGCGCGGGAACCGGCGTTCCGCTCGCATCCTCGATGGTGGCCATGAGCCCGCCGCTGGCCTGGGCGACGATTTCGCCTCCGGATCGGTGGCTGTGGGGTCCGTCGGCGCCGAACGGGGAGATGACCACGAGCACGACGCCCTCGGTCGGCTCCGGCGTCTGGCCAGACCCGTCGGCGATGACGATGTCGACGTCTTCGAGATTCGGCATGGACTGTGCGGTCACAGTGTGCTTCTGCCGGTCCAACACGAGGTCGACAGCAGCCTCGGGCCCGTCGGTCGAGTCGATGATCGGGCCGCAACGGTCCTGTGAGGCCCGCGGCGCGCGCACGACGTCAGCGCCGAGCGATGCGAGCAGCGCCGCCGCGGATGAGCCGGCGACGCCGTTGCCGAGGTCCAGAACGCGCACACCTGCCAGGAAGCCGGAGGGCGGCGCGACGTCGGTCACCGTGGCGTCATCTCCTGTGATCGTCGGGAGTTGAGTAAACATGACAATTGAACAATATGCGTTCTGTTGTTGTCCATCCGGTGGCGATTCGCCGGCGCTTGGCTTCACAACATCACACCAGGTGTCCTATTGTTCACCTATGGCGATCATGACTGCGCTCTCCGAGGCTCGCTTCGACGACGCCTCGTTCTACCTCGGCGACCCTAACGCGACGTTCCGTGAACTGCGGGACAGCGATCCGGTGCACTGGTACGAGCAGGGCAAGTTCTGGGTGATCACCAAGTACGACGACATCAAGATGATTTCGGCGCGACCGGAGAAGTTCAAGTCCGAACGCATCGCGATCATGATGGATCTCATCGCGAACCGGGAGGGACGGGACCCTCAGGGTTACGGGGGGCGGGGGATCATGTTCATGGACCCGCCGGAACACCGTGCGCACCGTAAGGCGCTCGGTGTGCGGTTCACCCCGTCGGCGGTCGGCAAGATCGAGAGCCGTGTCCGGGAGGTGGCGGCATCGATCTTCGACAGTCTGCCCGACGGTGAGTTCGACTGGATCGAGCGGGTCGCCGAGCCGTTCCCGGTGTACGTTTTCGCGCACATGCTCGGTGTGCCGCAGGAGGATTGGGCAAAGGTGGCCGGCTGGGCCACGACCATCGCCAAGGTCGGTAGTGGTGTCGCCGACGATGGCGACATGGAGACCATCTTCGGTGAGATAGCCCCCTATCTGATGGGGCTCGTCGCCGAGCGGGCGAAAGACCCCACCGATGACCTGTTGTCGATGCTGTCCCACGTCCGTATCGACGGGCAGCCCTTCAACGAGATCGAGGTGATGACCTACGCTCTCACACTGCTGGCGGCAGGCAGCGAGACGACGCAGAGTCTGATCGCTGGAATCGCTGCGTGTTTTGACATGCATCCCGATCAAGCGCAGCAGGCCTTCGCCGATCCCGAGGTCGGCAGCAACGCCGTCGAAGAGGTGATGCGCTGGTGGACGCCCGTGATGAGCATGGCCCGCCAGTCGGCACAGGACATCGACCTGCGCGGCAAGACCATCCGCGAGGGTGATGGGGTGCTGCTCGCCTACGCCTCGGCCAATCGCGACGTCGACCACTGGGGTCCGACCGCCGAGACATTCGACGTGCACCGCGCCGACGCCGCCGGTCATCTCGGGTTCGGGGTGGGCGAGCATTTCTGCATGGGTGCCGCGCTGGCTCGCCGAGAGGCGCGGGTCGTCCTGGACGAACTCGTCACCAGGACCGAGGGGTTGCGCGTCACCGGTGAAGCCGTCCTGCGGCCGTCGGCTCTCGTGCACACCTACGACTCGCTGCCGGTCACGCTCGACTACCGGTAAGCCGCCGCCCTCAGTTCGCGTGGTCGGGTGTCACCGGGAGCGTGTCCGGAGCCAGTCGGAGACGACGGCGCGGTGGGCGGTGCGCGAACCCAGCATCGTCACCCGCGTGGCGGCGCGACGCAGGTGTACATGTGCTTGGTGCTCCCAGGTGTAGGCGATTCCGCCGAACACCTGTGTCGCACCCTCCGGTACCCGGCGGAGCGAGTCGATGGCCCAGAACACGGCCAGCGACACCAGGGGTTCAGCGTCGGGGTGCTGCAGCTCGCAGGCGTCGGCTGCCCGGTTGACCAGTGCGCGCGCGATCTCGATCACGCAACGCTGGTCGACCAGGCGATGTTTGATTGCCTGGCGGGCTCCGATCGGCTGCCCGAATGTCTTGCGCATCTTGGCGTAGTCCACGGCGGCGTCGTTGGCCGACGATGCGATCCCGACCAACTCCGCGACGGTGGCGAGCCGACTACGGCTCACCGCCTCGTGGTGGCGGGTTGCCGCGCCCGCGCCGGTGGCGATGGGCCGAAGAGGCGTCCTTTCCAGGCTGATCGTCGCCGAGGGGCCGTGGTCGAGCGGCTGTTCCGGAGCGCGCTGAACACCGCGGTCGCCAACCTCGACGACCCCGAGCACGGGCTCGCCGTCGCGATGTGCCAGGACCAGCAATCGGTCCGCCACGCCGCCGAACGGCACGATCGGCCAGGTGCCACTCACTTCGTCCCCGACAAGCGTGCCAACCTCGTCGAGAATCAGGGTGAGTTCGCCGGAACTGCGTTGCTCACACCAGTTCGCCGCTGCCGCAGCCGCGAGCGGGACAGGCAGGGCGGCCGCGCCGGATGCCTCCGCGAGGACGCACAGTTCGCGCAGGGTGCCGCCGCCGCCACCCCGGGTCTCGGCGACGAGGACGTCGGGCCAGCCCATGTCGACAATCGTCTTCCACACATTCTCGTCGAACGCGGGGTCCGGCCCGTCAAGCAGCACCCGGGCGCGTTCGGTGGTCCACGCCTGCGTGAGGATGTCGTCAGCAGCCGTGCGGAGCTCAGCGAGTTCGGCTGCAGTGTCGGCGATTTCGTGCAGGGAAGGTGGTGTGTCACGGGTCACGAGGCAGCCCCAACAGTCGCTCGGCGATGACGTTGCGCTGAATCTCGGAGGTGCCGGCCCCGAATGTGGCGGCCCGCATCAGCAGGTAGCTCTTGGCGACGTTGCCCTTCTTGGCTGCAGAGGGCGAGCCCGGTTCGAGGGTGCCCGCCGCTCCGGCCAGGTCCAGGCCGAAGTTCGCCATCGCTTGGTCGACCTCGGAGGTCAGCAGTTTTGCCATCGACGCCTCCGGTCCGGGGCTCACACCACGCACGCCGGCGGCGGTCGCCTGTGCCGCTATCTGTCGCAGCGCCTCGACCTGGGCGGTGAAACGTACCACCTGGTCGGTGGCGAACGTGTCGTCGAAACCGTTGTCACTCAGCGCGTTGGGCTGCTCCGCCATGTCGACCAGGATGTCGAGTCTGCGCTCGATCCGGTGCGTGCGACTCTGGCCGACCCGCTCATATCCCAGTGTCGACTTGGCGACCCGCCAGCCGTCGTGCAGCGGCCCGAGCACGTTTCGTAGCGGCACGCGAGCGTCCTGGAAGAAGACCTCGCTGAACTCGGCGTCGCCGGAGATCTGGCGGATGGGGCGCACATCGATGCCATCCGTGTCGAGATCGGCCAGGATGTAGCTGATCCCGTTGCGCGGCTCTGTGTGGGGGTCCGTTCGGGCGAGCAGGTAGATGCGATTCGCATAGTGCGCTTTGGACGTCCACACCTTCTGGCCGGTGATCACCAGCTCGTCGCCGCGAATCTGAGCGCGAGTGGTCAGGGAGGCGAGGTCGCTGCCTGCATCCGGTTCGCTGAAGCCCTGGCACCAGACATCGTCGGCTGACAAGATGCGCGGTAGGTAGTATTCGCGCTGCTCGTCCGTGCCCCACTGGATGATCGTGGGGCCCAGCTGATTGATCGCGCTGCGGTTGATCGGTTCGGGTGTGCGGGCACCTGCCATCTCGGCGTTGAAGATCAACTGCTGCACCGGGGTGGCTCTGCGGCCGCCGAACTCGGTCGGCCAGGAGATGGCCGCCAGGCGCGCATCGTGAAGTTTACGCTGCCACAACCGCATCCGGTCCAGGCGTTGCGAATCGTTGCGCGGCACCGATCGAATATCGGCAGTCAGGGCGGAGGCCAGGAAGTCGCGGATCTCGTCCCGGAAGGCTCGATCAGCCTCAGACAGCGGTACGCCGTAGTCACGGTCCGTCATGGGCGGCCTCGCTGCGTGGCCGCGTCGGCCAACCACCCCGCCATCATCCCGTACACCGCTTCGATAGCTTCTCTGGCGGCCGCCGCCGTGGCCTCATCACTGTCTTGCGGGTCGTAGTCGACTTCCCACGTGATGTCCGCGCCGGTGCCTGTCGCCGGCCGGACGGTGACGAGCGCCTCGAAGCGGGTCACCGGAAGGGGGCTGTGGGTGATCGAGTAGCCGAGCTCCATGCGCTCGTCGTCGCGGTGGGTCAGCGTCTCCAGGATCGGCTGATCGCCGCTTCCGTCGATCTTGCGGGTCATTCCCAAGCCTTCGCCGTCGATTTCGACGTCCTCGATGACGGGGATCCAGCTGATGTCGGCGAAGTCGCTCAACAGCTCCCAGACGGTTCCGGCCGGCGCGTCGACGCCCTTGACGACCGCGATTCGTGGCATGGCCGAACATTAGCAGCTGACGGAACAACTAATCGGATAGTGTTCCGATGTACAGTTCCGTAATCGTGACGGAGGGCGACGTGACATGGGTGACGCGAACAGCGGGGAAGGCGACTTTCGCGCCGACGGGGACTGGGTCCGCTACGAGGTCGTGGAGCCTCACATCGCGGTCATCACGATCAACCGGCCGGACCGTCGGAACGCGATCCTCTCGCCGGACATGCACGACTTGTTCAAGGACCGGCTCGACCGGGCGGAGGCCGACGACGACATCAAGGTGGTGGTGCTGGAGGCCGTGGGCAAGGACTTCTCCAGCGGGGACGACGTCCGCCGGCTGCCCGTGGAGCAGGCTGGCCTGACAAGGGGCAAGCGGCTGCCGCAGACGGCGCGGATGGGCAATGCGCGGCGTCTGCACCGCCACCTGACGAATTGGCTCGAGTTTCCGAAGACCGTCATCGCGGCGTGTCAGGGTGCCACTCTCGGAGCCGGGATGAACCTCGCGCTGGCCGCCGACATCCTGGTGGTGGCCGATGACATGTATCTGGCCCGCCCGCAGGCCCGCATAGGGTTTGCCGGTTTCTCCACCGCGATGCCGCTCGCGCTGCTCAAGCTCGGTCCGAATCGCGGCTACGAGGCGATGATCACCGGACGGAAGGTGCCCGCTGCCGAGCTCAAGGAGTGGGGCGTGGCCGCCTCGGTCGTGCCGTCGGACCGCCTGCACGATGAAGCCATGCGGTACGCGCGTGCGATCGCCCACCACTCGGCCGACGGATTGATGGTCGGCAAGCACGCGCTGATCACGTTCTGGAACGCGGTCGGAATGGCTCAGTTCGCTGACTGGGTGCCCATGGGGCACAGCGTGTTCTCGAATCTCTCGTGGCGCGACGACGAGTTCAACTTCATGAAGGAGCGTTCCGCACGTGGCGGCCGTGAGGCCATGGCGGAGTTGGAACGACGCTACTCGGAGTGGGGCTTCGAGTAATCAGATATACAAAAGGTGTGTGACTGTTCTGTATGCTAGGACGAAGTCACCGGACGAGGAGTAGTGATGGGTGTACTTGACGGCCGGACGGCGCTGGTCACCGGCGCCGGCCGCGGTATCGGCGCCGCTGTCGCCGAGGGTCTGGCGGCGCAGGGCGCGGCCGTGATGGTGTCCGATGCCGGTGTCTCGGTCGACGGCAGCGGCCGCGACGCGGGTCCCGCCGAGACGATCGCCGCCGCGATCAACGAGCGGGGAGGCAAAGCTTTCTCCGACGTCACCGACATCACCGACTTTGCGGCCTGCGAGGAGTTGATCAACCGCGCAGCGACCACGCTGGGCGGTTTCGACATCATGGTGAACGCCGCAGGCATCCTGCGCGACGGCATGGTGTTCAAGATGAGCGAGCAGGACTTCGACTCCGTCGTCGCAGTCCATCTGAAGGGAACGTTCAATCTGACACGCCACGCCGCCGCATGGTGGCGCGAGAACCGGGGCGGACAGTACCGACTGATCAACTTCACATCGATGTCCGGCTTACAGGGTGCGCCGAGCCAACCCAACTATGCCGCCGCGAAGATGGGCATCGTCGGATTGACATTCTCGTGTGCGAATGCGCTCAAGGGGTACGGAGTGCGCTGCAACGCCATCGCGCCCATCGCCGGCACCCGCATGACGCAGGGCATCAAGGGGGGCGGAAGCATGGACTACTCCCCGGAGAACAAGCGCCTCGCCCCGGAGAACGTGGTCCCGCCGGTGGTCTACCTCGCCAGCGAGCAGTCCGAATGGCTCAACCGGCGGGTGATCTTCGCGGGTAACGGCCGGATCAGCCTGATGTCCAACCCCGTCGTCGAGCGCGAAATCGTCTCGGCGTCCGGCACGTGGGACATCCCCACCGCGTTCACCGAGATCGAGACCTCGTTCAAGGAAGCGGTGCTCTACCCCAACATCTTCGACAAACCGCCCGCGGGCTGAGCGCCGGAAGGGAAGCGCGATGAGTGCCAGCGATGCCGCCACCGAGACATGCAACGGCAAGGTACCGCCCAGGTACGCCTGCGGAGAGACCTTCGTGCCGAAGACCCGCTACATCGATCCTGAGTTCCTTCAGCTCGAACTCGAGCGGCTGTTCACCGCGGTGTGGCAACCGGCATGCCGTGAGGAGGAGATCCCCGACGCGGGAAGCTTCTACGAATACACCATCGGCAGACAGTCGATCATGGTGGTGCGTCAGAAGGACGCGAGCATCAAGGCCTTCTACAACGCCTGCACCCATCGCGGCATGAAGGTGGTGCGCGGAGCGGGGTGTGCCGCCGACGGCGATCTGCGGTGCGCGTTCCACGGCTGGCGGTTCGGTTTGGACGGGCGCTCGGCGTTCGTCCCGTCCCGGGACGAGTTCCTCCACCGCCCCCGCGAGCAATGGTCGTTGCGGCCGGTTTCGGTGGGCACCTGGGGTGGTTGGGTCTTCGTCAGTATGGCCGAGGATCCCCAGGACCTCCTGGAATGGCTGGACCCGCTGCCGATCGCTTTGGAGCCGTTTCGGCTGCAGGACATGAGGTTCCGGTGGCGCAAGCGCACCACGCTGGCGGCCAACTACAAGACGGTGATCGACGCGTTCATCGAGGGCTATCACACGCCTGGTACGCACCCCCAGACTCTGCGGCCGATGCAGGGGCCACGGCCGTCGGCGGAGCCGGCGCCGCCGCAGGAGTACGTGTACGCGCCCTACACCCCGACGATTCCGTACCGGAACCACTCACGCTTCATCTACACCGCACGACCCGACAGCGGGGACCGGGACAGCGCCCGCAAGGAGCAGGCCGCGCGACCCGAGGTGTTCGCGAACTCGATGCAGTACAACTACCTCGAGGTCGGCTCGCTGGTGACCGAACGCGATTTCCGCGCCGCCCAGCAGCTGGCCACGATGGAGGCCGGAGACGTTCCCCCGTTCGTGCTGTATCACCAACTCTGCGAGCAGCTGGCGCGAGCAGAGGGGGTGGACTTCCCGACAATGACGATGGAGCAGTATTTCGCCGGCAACGGTGACTGGCACGTGTTCCCGACCATGGTGCTCCTCGTCGAGAAGTCCTGCGTGCTCGGGTACCGGATGCTCCCGGACGCCGAGGATCCCAACCGCTGTGTGTTCGAGATGTTCTCCCTCGAACACTTTGCACCGGGTGAGGTGCCGCAGACCAGCTGGCTGGAGGTGGAACGCTGGCAGGACCACGACGGCTGGGGGGAGCTGCCCACCCAGGACCTCCAGAACATCGATGCGATCCACGCCGGCATGCACTCGCGGGGCTTCGAGGGGCTCTGGCTCAACACAGCACAGGAGATGTCGATACGCAACGAGCATGCGATCGCCGACCGATTTATCTTCGGTGTCGACGACCGCGATGACTGACACGACCCAGTCCGGACGCCCGCTGCCGGCGCTCACCGACCTCAACCGGACCTACTGGACCTCGGGCGCCGCCGGTGCGTGGCGACTGCAGCGGTGCCCGGCCTGTGAGCGGCTGATCCACCCGCCGGCATTGCGTTGTCAATACGACCACGCCGTCCCCGAATGGGTCGACATGTCGGGTCGCGGCACCGTCGAGTCGTGGACCGTCAACCACCACCCGTTCTACCCCGGCATACCCACGCCTTACGTGATCGCTTTCGTGAACCCCGTCGAGGACAGGCAGGTGCGCGTGTTGACGAACCTGGTGGACGTGGACCCGGACCGGATATTCTGCGGCATGCCGGTCCGTGTCACGTTCGAGGTCGGCTCCGACGACTCGGACGATGACGTCTACCTGCCGATGTTCAGTCCGGAATCGTGATGACGCGACGGCTGACCGATGACGTGGTCATCAGCGGGATCGGCCAATCCGACATCGGACGGCGGCTGGGGCGCGATCCACTGCAACTCACCGTTGACGCCTGTGTCGCCGCGGTAGCGGACGCCGGGCTCACATTGTCCGAGATCGACGGATTGACAACGTATCCCGGTGCCTCGATGGCCGGCAAGGGTTTCTCCGGCGCTGGGCTGCGGGAACTGCACGACGCATTGGGGATCCGGCCGAACTGGGTGGCCGGGGGTGTCGAGTATCCCGGCCAGCTCGGAGCGGTCGTCGATGCGATGCTCGCCGTCGCCGGCGGGATGGCCAATCACGTGCTGTGTTGGCGCAGCATCTGGGAGGGCACCGCGCAAGGCGCCGGTCGGCGACGAGGATACAGCGTGCCTGCAGGCGCGCGAGCGAGCGGGCAGCTCGGCTGGCAATTGCCCTACGGCGCCTCGGCGGCGAACCTGGCGGCGCTGCAAATCCGCTCCCGCATGGAGCGTTTCGGGCTGACTCGCGAGCAACTGGCCCAGGTGGCCATCGTCCAGCGCGCGCATGCCAAGCTGAACCCTAAGGCCGTGTACACCGATCCTCTCGGCCTCACGGACTATCTCGAGGCGCGGATGGTGTCCGATCCGCTGTGCATGTACGACTGCGACATCGCGTGCGACGGTGCCACCGCGTTCGTGGTGTCCCGGGCCGAACACGCCCGGTCCCTCGATCACCCCGGCGTCGTGGTGGAGGCGCTCGACTGTGCTCACCACGACCGGTTCCTCTGGGAGGCGGGACAGGACATCGCCAGGCTCAACTCGCGGTGGTCGACGATCTGGGAACGCACCGACTTCACCGCCACCGATGTGGACTACGCCTCGTTGTACGACGGGTTCAGCGTTTTCGTGCTGTGCTTCCTGGAGGATTTCGGCTTCTGCGGCTTCGGCGAGTCGGGGGAGTGGGTGGCCGATCCGTCGAGGTTTTCGCTCGGTGGTGAATTGCCGGTCAACACCTCCGGTGGTCAACTGTCGGGCGGCCGCCTGCACGGTTTCGGACACCTGCACGAAGCATGCGTGCAGGTGCGCGGCGACGGCGGTTCCCGGCAGGTCGCGGGCGCTGAACTCGCCGCCTGCGGCGTCGGTGGCGCCAACAGCGGAACGACCATGATGCTGTTACGCCGCAGCTGACGGCCGGATCGGCGTCTGCTGCTGACACTGGAACAGATGATGTTCTAATGTGTAGCAGTAGCTTTGTTTCGCAGTCCGAGGAGCGCGGATGGTTGACCCGTCGAATCTGGTGTTGATCAGCGTTGACGATCACACCGTCGAACCGCCCGACATGTTCGCCGGGCGGGTGCCGGCACGCTATGCCGATGATGCGCCCAGGATCGTCGAGGAGGCCGACGGATCGGTCGCCTGGGTCTACGACGGGATGAAGCTCCCCAACATCGGTCTCAACGCCGTCGCCGGGCGGCCCAATGACGAGTGGGGTTTCGAGCCGTCCCGTTTCGAGGACATGCGCAAGGGATGCTATGACATCGACGCGCGGGTGGATGACATGAATGCCAGCGGCGTGCTGGCGTCCGTGTGCTTTCCGTCTTTTCCGACCATCTCCGGCGCGCTGTTCACGTTCCGGGGCGACCGTGAGACCTCGGGCGTCATGGTGAAGGCCTACAACGACTGGCACATCGAGGATTGGTGCGGTGCCCACCCGGGCCGCTTCATCCCGATGGGGATCCTGCCGCTGTGGGATGCGCAGCAGTCGGCCGATGAGGTCCGCAGGTTGGCGTCGCTGGGTTGCCGTGCGGTGACTGTCCCACAACACATCGCCAACTACGGGCAGCCGCCCTGGCAGGACCCACAATGGGATGTGATGTGGGAAGCCGTCTGCGAGAACAACACCGTCGTCAACATCCACATCGGTACCGGCGGCGGCCTGCCCGTGCCCTCCGACCAGACCAGCTACCTCGCCTACAACTCCATGTTGGCGTTGGACACCGGTCGATTCACCGCAGACCTGCTGTTCTCGCGGGTGGTCAAGGATTTCCCGACGATCAAGTTCGCGCTGTCCGAAGGTGGCATCGGCTGGATTCCGTTCCTGCTCGAGCGCTTCGAGGACGTCTATAGCCGGCAGCGGGCCTGGACCGGTGACGATCTCGGTGAAGGGCGCACCCCGACCGACGTGTTTCGGAAGAACTTCCTGTCGTGTTTCATCCGTGACCGCGTCGGCATCGAGAACCGCCACCGCATCGGAGTCGAAACAATTTGTTGGGAAATGGATTACCCGCATTCGGACTCGAGCTGGCCCGATGCTCCTGAACAACTCGCCGCGGAGCTGGAGGGGTGCTCCGATGACGAGATCGAGGCCATCAGCTGGCGCAACGCCGCCAACGCCTTCGGCTACAGCGGCGTCGAGCGGTGGGGGCGGGAGAACTGCACCGTGGCTGCGCTGCGCAGCAGAGTGGCGGGCAAGGGCCTGTCAACGCCGAAGGTGGACGTCGATCGCATCCCCAAACCAGGGGTGCACGCGCTCACCTACGGAGAGATGAAGGCCCGGATGGCCACGGTCATGACGGGCGGTCGCTCCTCCTGAGCGCTGCGAGACGATCCCGACTGACAGTGCTGGCGTGCCGGCGTGATCGGCCGAGGCCCTGCGGCCGGCGTTTCGGCAGCGTCATATCGGGGAAACAAGTCCGCCATGAAACGTGCGCAGGTGCTGATGATGTCCGTGCTGGCCTCGGCTGCTGTCCTCAGTGGATGTTCCCAGGTCGAAGAGGTCACCAACCAGGGTGGCGATACCACCTGCAAGGGCTTCCTGGCTGCCGACGAGGCATCGCAGAACGAGTCGATCACGAAGATGCTGACCGACGAGGGCAAGAACGAGCCCGCCAACGCGGAACTCGCCGGGACGCGCGTGTCGATCACCACCTACTGCCAGACGGTCGGTACGCCGGAGAGCACCATCAAGGAAGCGCCGCACCTCTGACCGACGGCGGTCGACACATTTCGCGGTGGCCCGGACGGCTGGCGTGCGACTCGGCTAAGCCAACTCGGGCGCCGGCTGGGGGAGTGGGTGTGCGCCTTCGGGCCGCAATCCGTCGAAGATGATGGCCAGATACCGCTTCCACAGCAGTGGCTCTGGGGCGGCGAGGTTCTCTACGACATGGACTGGGGCGCACATCAGCAGGAAGACGTCGGTCTCGGTGACGTCGGAGCGGATCGCTCCTGACTGATGTGCGCGGCCGACCAGAGTTCCCAAGGCCGAGTGCAATTCGTCGCGAACCTCGCTAACCCGTGGGTCGCTCTCACTGGCTGACTGCAGGAATGTCAGATCATGCTGTTGGCGTTGATCGGCAGCGATGGTCAGGAACTCCAGCAGCGCGGTTCCGGGGTCGGCCGCGTCGGAGAGTCGCCGAGCGGCTTTGGTCAGCGTTGCGATGTGCGCGCAGACGATGGAGGCGATCAGGTCCTCCTTGGTGGCGAAGTGGCGGAACACCGTGCCCTTGGCGACGCCCGCTCTGCGGGCGATGTCGGCCACCGAGGCTGACAGGCCCCTCTCCGCGAACTCCTGCTCGGCGGCAGCCAGCAACGACTCGCGATTGCGCGCGGCGTCCGCGCGGACCGTCGGAGTCGAACGCACCGGCCCAGGCTACCAAGTTGACCGCATGGTCATCTTGTGGCAGCGTCAGCAGCGTAAAGTGACCGGTCGGTCATCTTCGGCTCAGTCAATTGACGTGGGAGGACTCATGGACCTGCACGGCGCTACGGCCCTGGTCACCGGCGCAAACCGGGGCATCGGGTGGCACTTCGCCCACGAACTGCTCCGCCGGGGAGCCAAGGTTTACGCCGGCGCGCGGCGGCCGGAACTCGTGGACATCCCCGGGGTCGAGGTGATTGCCCTCGACATCACTGACCAGGCGTCGGTCGCTGCGGCCGCCGCCAGTGCCGCGGATGTCGACGTGCTCATCAACAACGCGGCGGACACCGCGGGAGGCGACCTCGTCACCGGCGATCTGGCAGGCATCAGGTCCACCATGGAGTCCAACTACTTCGGCACGCTCTCCATGGTTCGAGCCTTCGCCCCGATACTCGCCCGTAACGGCGGCGGCGCCATTCTCAACGTGCTGTCGGTCGCGGCCTGGAACACCGTGTCGGGCAACACTGCTTATGCTGCAGCCAAATCCGCGGAATGGGGCCTGACCAACGGGGTCCGCCTCGAATTGCAGGGACAGGGCACGCTGGTGACCGCGTTGATGCCCGGATTGATCGGTACCCCAACGCTGTTCGAATTCGCCGAACGCAACGGTATCGAGTTCCCCGACGGTGTCGTCCTCGATCCTGCCGATCTGGTCATGCTGGCGCTCGACGGTCTCGAAGCCGGTGACATCGAAATATTGGACCCCATGGCCGTCGCGGCCAAGGCTGCGTTGAGCGGCCCTCCACGGGAGTTCAGTCTGTAGGCCTCGCCTGCGGCGCTCCCCAGCCGGGCTTCGACGTGCCGACTCGGCATCGTCGCCGCAGCGGCGCCGGAAGCAGGCCCATTCTCGAGCCGGACCGACCCGGCACGCAGTCGATAGGATGAATCGAGTCCCCTGGACAGTTGCTGAGAAGAATGCGGCCGCGGACACCCGGGGCGAAT
>MDTC01024014.1_pt1 | contig 30083 bp, 38 predicted proteins | sample 811181 | NCBI WGS metagenome assembly MDTC01 (sample SAMN05326644, study PRJNA326480) | marine metagenome | isolation source: seawater | place: Pacific Ocean: North | collected 2011 | reverse complement strand
TGAAGTTACACCAGCGGAAGATACTACTGTAAATCTTCCCTTCCGGATAAAAACCGCTGCTTAAATTAATTATATTTGCTAGTTCTATGGAAGTGTTACCAATTTTGTTACACAAAATTGTGAGGTGATGTGGATCTTAGGGTCTTGGAACCAAGCGATATTACATTACCCCTGGGTTTTCAAAATAAATCGCCGCTATCCCAGTCGTAAATCGGCAAAATCGCCGCTGTGGGTCTGTAGATATATAAAAAACTTTATAAAAACGATCTGAAAAACGATTGACTAAGGCCCTGTTGGGGTCTTGGATCCGGCTATATATAACGTTATATAAAACCGCAGACCCTCAGCGGCGATTACAGACCCTCAGCGGCAGTTTTTCGCCGTTATCTCGGTTGTGGATCCTAAATAATCTAAAATCCTTTTGGATGAGCACCGTCAAATTTTCGACCCATAGCCTTAATTGAAGAAATTGTATTTAGATTTATCATTCGGAATCCTTTACGGTTATCTCCGGCTTTTCTAGCAGCATCGATGTCAAAGAAAGTCATGTAACCAGCATCCGCACGAGCCTTAGCACTCCAACTTGGTTTTTTACCAGTGCCGACAATAGTTTTGCCAGACTTATCTCGGAAAACTCCAGTTCGTCCTTTCATAGTTCTCATAGATCCATCTTTCTTTACGAAAGTAACTGTGCAAAGTTTATTTTTATTCTTAGCGAAGACTGCAGCAGCATCTTTAGGTTTCATGAATACTGGATATGGATTATAAGATGATGATGCTTCATAGGTTTCAGTATAATGTTCGCCACACTCGGACATTTTTTTATCACAGTGAGCACATAAAATTAAATCTTCGCTTTCAGCAGCATACATAGTAGAGATATGATCAGTTAAATTAGTAAATTCTGCATTATAGATCATTCGCTCTCCTTCGTCACCTTGTCCAGATTTTACTCCTTGGTTGGCAGCAATTCTAGCACGATCTGCACGAGTAGAACGGGCTACATTTTGAATGTCAGTAAATTTACCGCTTTTATCTCTTTTAGCGTAAAGTGCGGTTCCTTTGGAAGTTTTTGGAAGTCTCCATCGGCGGGCTTCCGCATCCATAGTCATGACATCATCATATTTTCGACCCATCTTGGAGTGCATCTTATCCATAGCAGAAGCCTCATCCCTTCGGTCTTTCATAGATTGTTGGTGTTTACCACGATGACGCATTCCAAGTGACTCGTCCATCTTGTCATTATAGCCTTGAGCATCCATAGTCATGACATCATCATATTTTCGGTGCATCATTGAGTGGTCTTTATCCATAGCGGAGGCTTCATCTCGGCGGTCTTTCATAGATTGTGAATGAGAACCACGATGACGCATTCCGAGAGATTCGTCCATCTTATCATTATATCCTTGAGCATCCATAGTCATAACATCGTCATATTTTCGACCCATCATTGAATGGCCTTTATCCATTGCGGATGCTTCGTCTCTTCGATCTTTCATAGATTGTTGGTGGTTACCACGATGTCTCATACCTAATGACTCATCTTGCTTATCATTATATCCTTGCATTTTGCGAATATATTGGGCACGGCGAGCATCTTTACGGGAGTAGTTTTCAGCAGAGAAATCTTCTGGTCCACCCATATCGGATGGATCAGCAGTTAGTGGATCAGCAGTTAATGGAGATTCTTCTAATGGAGATTCTGCATTCTTTTGATCTGCGTAAGCGTCAGGAAATTTCTGACGGCTTCTATTTGCTCCATCAATGAACTCTTGATAATACTCACCAACTGTCCCAAAGTTTTCTTCATCAAAATCTTCTAAGTCTTCCTTATCTCCATAGAATATGATTAAGTCTGATGAACTTTCAATCATGTTAATGAGAGAATCTTTAGGTAAATTTTCTAAAGTTAATTCCTTGTATGTATGTGTTTCTGCATTCATAAAGTCAACTCCTCCATCTTGTTCATCTTGAACCACAGATTCATCGAAAAGTTCTGCTGGACCTCCTTCTTCAGTAGGGTCAGCCATCATAGGATCATCACCAGAAGGTGATTCGGCATTAAATGTATATCCGCCGACTGCTAAGTTTTGTCTAGGAGAATCAGTAAAATCTTCTGCAGGAGTTACTCCGAATTCAGGATTAGCAAAATCAATTTCTGCTTCCTTTATTAGTTTTTCAGTCGTTCTCATTGATAATGCAGTAGATATTAATACTGCGGCAGAACCAGCGATAACACCTTTTAACCATTCATCCATAGCCATATTATAAAGTAATCTAAACCACTATTTAAAGAATAGTGGTATATCTGATGTCATTTAATGGCACAAATGAAATTTTAAGTAGGTGATAACCAATAGTAATATCATGGACAATGCAGAAGTTGCAGAAAATATATTGAAACTTCACGCTTTACGTGCTAAAATTAATATGCAGAACATATTAAAACATATGCATTTAAGCAGCCGATCTCGAGATGCGAAAGTAGTAAAAAAGATTTTTGGGGACTGGGTAGCCCTCGGTTGGTTGGTAGGAGGAGAAGATAAAGGGTATGTAATTAATAAAAGTGGGCTGGAGCAAATAAAAGTTTTCTTCAAAGTTGAACCCTGGATCCCAGAAGCCAAAGATCTAATTGATAAATACGGACACATTATTCCTAATATCCAGTGGACTGAAGAATTAGAATGTCAGCCAGAATGGTTTAAAGAATCTCGTTGGCCTTGGTTGAAAGATGATAGATTTTACTTACGAGGAGTAAATAGAAAGGGAGAACTAAAAGAATTACAGCCACCAGTAGATGGTTGGAAAGATGGAGGAATGCCGATTGACTGGAATTCAATCTGAGGCAGAAGTTTTAACACATCGGTGGTATAGTCATCCGACCATTTTAACCTCACTTATTACTATTGCTTATGAAAGAGAGTCTAAATGGCAATTAAAAATTTCGGATACAGAAGTAAAAGGAATACGACATCGATGTTTAGGAACTTCTTCTTTTCTGAAAGCAGAACTACAAAGTTTAGGAGCCGATCAGCGACCAGTTGGAATGATGGTTAGCACACAAGAAATTATCTGGAGAAATATTTCACCACACGAGTTACCTCCAGTTCAAATTAGAAAAAAGGGCAAAAGTGGATACAACGAAGAATTAAAGATCTACCAGAAAGATTGGAAGAATATTATTTTTAAGGATCCAGAAATCGCTCCGATCGGACAACAATTAATGATTTTTGATTTTGACGATGTTGATTTGAAAGTTTCTTGGAATCGAGCCAGATCAGTGTATAATTATTTAAGAAACGAGTATAGTGCCCAGCCTAGTTTTATTTTTTCGGGCAATAAAGGTTTTCATATTTGGGTGCACCCAGAAGATATACCAAAAATAATTTCTGAGATCACAGAGAATTCAGAATTCTTTAATGCATTTACGAATCAAACTTTTGGACAGTTACTGGCCAGAAAGGTAGAAGAAATAGTTTTTGAAGTAACTGGATCAGCACAACCAGTAGCGGATTTAAGTCCTAATTATATTCAAGGGATGGTAAGATGCCCCTACTCAATTCATGAAAAATCGGGACAAGTAGTGTGGCCATTAAGTCAAACGGATATTTTAATGTTGGAAAAGTCTTCGTTTAAAGTGGCCACTGAAGTAGGAAAACTTTTACATCCTTGGAATATTAATTTAAAAGAATTTCCAGGAGTTACCACTTGGATTCCTCCACACGCTAATTTGTATAATAGAACCTTAGAATCTCTAAGAAAGTATTGAACTTTATTCTTCACCCATAAGTAATACACCGGCTACTATGACACCAACTAAAACTAGTGCTGTTTTTCGGTAATCAATTAGCCTGATACCACCGGATAATGAACTTGAACTTCCGGATTTCGGTTTATAGACATCCATATCCTTGATTAATCTATAATTTTTGGGTTTTTTACAAGTTCCTGCTTCATCAGGTCCTTTTAATACTATTTCGTATTCACCATCTCCCATAGACAAAGGAATGTAATTATCTTGATTACCATTAATGCTTTGATTGATAAACATATTTCCTTGAGGATCAGTAATTTGTAAAGTGGCTTTATGGGGACCATTGGTATTCTTTTTGAAACTTGTTCTAATTCCGCTGGTATCTTCAGCATCCAATCTTATCATTATTTTTGTGCCAGCAGTTGGAATTTTACTTTCCGTTTCGATATGCAATCGATGGCGAGAACCACACAATGAAATCGAACTAGGAGAATAGACCCATCCACTAGTGTGATATTGATAATAATCAGCCATAATTTTTCACCTATCCTAATAATGCAATTGCGGCTCCACCAATAACTACTGGCCAAAATAAGGGACTCACAAAGAATTGTTCTACCGCCGTTCGAGGAGTTGTGCCCGTAGTATCGACAACATACAAATGATTGAAACCACCAGGAGTCGGAAATTTATCTCCGTATTTATTTACTCCAATCGATCCGAATCCATCTTGCATCCATCGATGAGCAACATAACCAAGTTCAGGTATAAGAGCAAGTTTGTTAGCCAAAGTGAGTGCTCGAGCAATTCCAGCAACGGCGGCTAAACCTCCAGAAGCCAAACTGGCAGCAGCCCAAGCGGCTAGTTGTAGCACTACTGAACCGGCATCCATCCAAAACTCTTTAGATTTGGCTGCATCATCGGCGGCTTGATTATCATATCCATAATGAGCAAAAGTAAATAAAATAGAATTCTTCATAGAGTCAGTTACTGGAATAGAAACTTTAGCATTACCATTTTCATCAGTTACTCCGGAATGAGAATAAATATTTACCATTGTTTTATTGGCATCTATATTTGATCCTGCTTCTTGGAATAATATGTCTGGATGATCTTCTAAATATTTTTGTCTACTGGCACTTTTAGTAAGTTTATATTCTTGAGCCACAGAGGAGATATACTCTAAATCTAATTTTTTAACATAAATTTCGTATTTATCTGAGACTGGTTTGCCATCAGATAAAGTTTGAACATCAATTATCATATTTTCGCCAGGATTAGCACCGATCGTATATTCGCTGCCACTTTTTAAAACTGGAAAAGTTTTTCCAGAGTTAGGATCCTGGATCTTTAAAGTTGATTTAAAATTAGTTTTCTTTGAAGTAGAACCAGCACCTTTGCTAGACCATCCTTGATCAGAACTTTTTCCTTCTTGAATCCAAATAATATCACCGCCTAACTTATAGTTTCCCGAACAAAGTTGATAGTCAATATTGAACCTACAATAACAACACCCATCATGACGTAAGTTCCAGTTTCTGATTCTGCAGCAGCATCTAAAAGTTTATCAAAAGCACCACCTAACATTGCGGAAATAGTAGATCCGACACCATAAATTAAAATTCCAGCAGTGGCTAAAACAGTTCCGCCTCCGATTGTTGATCCGACAGCACCCCCTACTTGTTCTTTGGTGAAGTTACGCCAAATTTTACCTTTGTTGGTGTGATCCATAGAATGTTTAACTATATTTTGTGCTAGGTTGTCGTTCAGACGAGAAGTGTTTCTAACTCCGGCATCATCAAATAAACGAGATAATTGTCTTTCTGCGTCTATTCGATCAAGGTTTCCCGCAGCGAGATCATCTAATATTTTAGGATTATCACCTACAAGTAATGCAGCCTGATCGGCTTGAGATTTAGTCATGTTTCCTACCTTAAATGCATTCACGTCATTAAGATAAGTCCCTCGAGGTGCGGAATCTAATCCACCAACTGTCTTTCCGACATATTTTCCAAAGTTACTACCGGTTTTGACGGATTTAATTGTTGCTTTAGCACCATTACCGATACCTTTCACAATACTTCCAAAGAATCCTCCAGCCATGTAAAATACTTGTCTTCCCAACTACTTAAAAGGTGCGAACTTTAATATAGTTAACAAAATTAAAACAGTATATGGGCAATAAGGTAGAAAAAGTGGCCGAAAAGACTCGAATTGAGCGTTTAGCCATTTGTCGCCGTTGTCCCTATGCAGATAAAAAGATCTTAGGCGGAACTCATTGTATTTTATGTGGGTGTAATGTCAGAGCCAAAACTTCTTGGAAAAATACCAGTTGTCCAGACGGAAAATGGTAATTATATAAAACTTAGATAGTTCCGAGAACTTCAAATAGTTGACTGGCTAAATATTTACTATGCCAGTGCGTAAAGTAAGAAAAGGTTTCAAAAACTGCTGGCAATGGGGCAATGGTAAAATTTATTGTGGACCTGGAGCCAAACAAAAAGCCTATGCTCAAGAAAGAGCAGCCTATGCAAACGGTTATCAGACTCCAGGATTCAAGAAAGCAGCCGAAGATAAAAAACCGGATACAGTTAAAATTCGACCTTCCAAAAAAGGTGAACAATCAAAATACACAGCAATATTCTATGAAAATGAGAAGAAAATTAAAACTACTCACTTTGGGTGGAATGGTATGAGTGATTACACTAAACATAAAGATCCAGAAAGAAAAGAAAGATATCTAGCCAGACATAAAACAAATGAAAACTGGAATAATCCGATGTCTGCTGGTGCGCTTTCTCGTTGGATACTTTGGAATAAACCTACTCTGAAGGATAGCAAAAAAGATTTTTCTAATAAATTTAATATAGATCTAGCAGCCGAGAGCCGTAAACCAGAGATAAATAAATGTGCAATTTGTAAAACAGAGGGAGATGTTTTTTATTGTCGGCACTGTGGACAGGATACTTGTGCAGCACATTATAGAAAAGATTTTCAATCGTGTCTTCCTTGTTTTAATTACATGAAAAATTTTCTGGCAGAGGAGAAAAAAGAAATTCGATTCATGGATCCTAAGCGGAGATTAAAAAGATTAATTAACGATGTTGATATAGATCCACTAGAGGCTGCAAAGAAAATTTCATTTAGTAGTGACGCAGAAGATTTAAATAGGTAGTGGCACTAACCTAAAATTAGCCCACATCCTAGATGTGGGTCAGGACTGTGGCTGAATAATTCCGATATGGAGGAATAAAGCACACCTCACGCAATTAACTAGAGAATTGCCTCCAACGTCCAAGTGGAGAAAGGAGTCGTTGAAACACGAGAACGGTGGTATTGTCGGAGCAAAAATGGTTGCACTGAAAAACATACGGCAATTGAGTTAGTAAGCCTCTAACTCCTGTCCGACCTTAATATTCTATATGGTTATATAGGTGATTCATATTATATCTAAATATGGCCGAGGAGATCACAATATCAGAGGACAGACCTACGTCTGGTTTTGATGAATACGATCCTATGCCCGATGAACCTTATTATGCGAAGGCTATCAAAAATGGAGAATCTTGGGTAGCCACTCAACCCTATTGTCCAGTATGTTCTAAAACTTTATCTTATGATAGAAATTCTAACAGAGTGAGAACTAAGTGGAGCATTGATAAGAAAGATTATGTTTTCGATCTTCGCTATGAATTCGATGAAGAATCAGAAACTAAATATGTTATCTGCAATAAGTGTCGTTATGATTTTAGGAATCCAGTGCAGGAAGCCCGTGAAAGATATGGATCCGCCTCAAAAAGAAAACCAGTAAAAAAGAAATCTCGTTTCGAAGCCGATCAATTACTAAGCACAAATATTGAATTCATAAAAGGTGGAACGTTTGCTGATGGATTCTTTTTGATGACTGTGGATGAATTTAAAAGAGTGATTACTAAATCTTATGAAACTCAAGGAGGCATTACGCCCATAATTTCATATGGTGGCACTAAATATACTATCACAATTCCACAAATGATGACTTTCTATAAAGAGATAGAACAGGAAAATGAAACTTTAGTAGGTATACCTCGGATCTACTGGAAACAAACAGCACTTTGATATAGTCAAAAATACAATCTATAACTGATAGTATGCATCCCGAATTTATCAAAATCGAAAAAGATTATCAAAATATGCTAGGAACTGGGGTTCAACAATACTTAACAAATGTAATGGACCGCCTTTTAGACAAGCACGATCACGCTGATGTGATTTTATCTCCCGTTATTGGGTATGACTTTACTCAGGGAATTCCAGTTTTACTAACGGTGGCCGCAGTTGGTTGTGCAAGAATGGCAGATATTTCTATTCCATTAACTATTGCTTTATGGCCAGTAGCAGAATTTAGTTCCGGAATGTTAAGTTGGGCAGAACGTATGGATGTAGGTTCTGAAGAAATCGTTAGCACATTATTAGATAGAAAATTAGCAGTGATCGCCTTAGATAAAGATGTAGAATATGCTAAAGAATTTGGATGGACAAAAGTTTTACTAGAAGTCAGTGCTCAGAAAAGAAAAACTAATTTTGAACAAGCAACTGATGTTCAAGAAGCATATGTGACTCTAGATGAATTAGCAGATCAGTTACCAAAAGAATATAAAGATCTATTTTCGGCAATATTAGATCAATATAGTAACAATGAATTTCCCGAAATAGAATTTACTGCAGATGAAGAGTTTGCCGACCAATTTCAAGACCAATGGCTATAGAAATACTTATATAGGTGAGTTACCCCTATAGATTTATGGCTAAGGTGGATAGGAATCAAGAAGCATTAAAAATTGCTATGGCGGGACTAGTCACTTCGGTGAGTCCTTGGCGTTGGGTAGTAGTAGGTTCTAATAACAAGAAATATTCAGTCTGTATGATGTCTGAAAATCACTACAACTGTCAATGCATAGACCACAAAAAGAATAAACACAACTGCAAACATATAAAAGCAGTAGTGGCACTTAAAGCCATAGGAGCGTGAAAAAATGGGCGGCGTAAGAAATAGATGGATTAACTTAATACACGAAATTATGATTGAAAATAAGAGAGGCTATGGTGTAGATGAACTAAGGCAACGTCTTTTCGATAAAATGAGGGATCCGCCGAGTGCTCGCCAGATTACTTCTAATTTGAAAATTGATAAAAGATTTCAGTCTTTAGGTAAAAGAACTGCCGGTTCTCTTTTAAGAGCCAAAAGTCATGAAGTAACTGTTTTTGGACTGGCCAATAATACTTATGATGACTCACAACCATATCGTCAGAGGTAATCCTATGAGTTCTAAAAAAACTAAAGGTAAATCTTTCAAAGTTAATAGGCCGGTAAGAAAGCCAAATAAAGATTTACTAAAGGTCGGATCATTATTATCTAATGATGATTTAGTGAAGAGATGCTCCTTTAATAAGGAAGAAAAGAAAGCATTTGCATCTATAAAGACTGGCAGAGGTAAATGGAAAATAGAAATAGCAGGAATTAATGAAAATAATGGTTGGCAAAGATATTTAGCAACCAAAAGTAATTATTTATTTTCTTGGAAGGAAGGTATACTAAGTGATCGATATGTGGTAATTCATAGTTGTAGACTTAAACTTGTAAAGGCTCCTAAATCAACACCTAAAGAATCTCGAATCGGAAAAACAGAAAAACAGATAGCGGCTATTCTAAAAAAGGAAATGAAGATCCTTAATGCAACAAAGAAGAAACCTTCTAAAAAGAAGTCTACTGCAACAAAGAAGAAACCCGCTAAGAAGCAGACTAAGAAAGTTAAAAAGGATTAAAGACCCTGCACGGTATTTAAAGGAACGCAAACACTTAAGTAGGTGGTGAAGCGAGATATCATTCTATGACTATTGAAACCAATGATAAGTGTATGGAATGTGCAGCGACTGAATTTGATGAAGATAGTAATGGTTATAGATGTTGTCGACAATGTGGAACAGTTTTATCAAACACTATTATTGATTATGGAAAAGATACTAACACTTACTCTGATTCGGAAAAAGATAATGATAGATGGGGATTGCCTAAATCACAACTAATCCACGATGGAGGTTTGACTACTGACATCGATTGGAGAAATAAAGATTATTCTGGTCGTAGCATTTCTTCTTCTATGCGAAGAACTATGAATCGGTTGAGGACTCAACATCAGCGAACCCGAATCAAGGATGCTATTGAAAGAAACTTAGTGGTGGCTCTAGCCGAATTACAAAGATTGGCTAGCCAAATGGAATTACCTATGAGTATTAGAAGTGAAGCCGCCAGATATTATCGACAAGCCGTAGATAATAAATTAGTTCGTGGTAGATCTATTGAAGGGGTAGTAGCCGCTTCACTTTATTTAGCGTGTAGGATGGTTAATCAACCTAGAACTCTGGATGAAGTCGGACATTATTCTCGAACTGGTAGAAAAGAAATCGGTAGAACTTATCGAGCCATTGTTAAAGAATTAAAACTTCAAGTCCCTTCTGCGGATGCTAAAGGATATGTGCCACGTTTTTGTTCAACTTTGAAATTAAACTCTAAAGCAACTATAGAAGCCAACCGAATTATTGATGCGTGTCGTGCGGATAATTGGGCAGCAGGTCGTGGACCTACTGGAATTGCGGCGGCGGCAGTTTACTTAGCGGCCATGTTAGTGAATCAACCTCGAACTCAAAGAGAAGTGGCTATGGCGGCAGGAGTGACTGAAGTCACTATCCGTAATCGATATAAAGAAATGTGTGCTACTATGAGTTTGAATCCAGATAACCCTTCCACAAAAGCGACAACTTAGGTGGTATTAATGATAGATTGGATTTTATTTGGATCATTTGTAGGAATACTTTCAGTATTATTCTGGAGGTTAGGAATACTTTCTAGTCGAGTGACTGATTATACTAAAGAAATTTCTAATTTAGATTCTACAATTTTGCTCCGAGATATTCAAATAGAACAACTTCTTAAAGAAGTCAAGAAACAAAAATCACGAGCAGGATCCCAAGCGGCTAAGAAAGGTCAGGCCATTGAGAAATGGACTCCATTTTTGAAAGCCACAGGTTTGGAAGAACACTGGAGATCTGAAGACTGGAATTTTATAGGTAATCCCTTAGATTATTTAGTTTTCGACTGGCATCAAGATAAAGAAGAAAATTTAAAATCCGGAGGAGTATACTTTATTGAAGTTAAAGTAGATAAAAGTAATTTGACTACTAAACAAAGAAGAATCAGAGACTTGATCAAAGAAGGAAAAGTTTTTTGGAGACTGGTGAGGTTAGATTAAATTAACTGATCATTAACTCTCCAGCAAATCCATCAGTGCAGACTAATTCATAATACTCAAAAAATTCTTCGCAATATCCATCTGATAATGCAAATGCTTCTGTGCCCGCTGATACATAAAAAGATAACCAGTGTTGAAACATTTGATAATCGGAATCAATGACGGTATCAAAAATATATTTCTCACCCTCACTGGTGTGCACCCAGAGATCGGCAACCCAAGGCTCCAAATCATATTCTGGTTTTTGAATGACAGACCAAATCGAAAACATTAATCACCTACCTGTGTGAGTCGGCTCACTATTTGATATTTGAATTATTGACTATTTAATAAATACCATCCATCAGTCGAAAAGGTTAAATACCTGAAAGAATCCTACTGATATTATGACTACTGGTATATCCGCAACAATTGAACAACAAAACGATGGCTACAAGGCTAGCCGCTGGACTAAGAATGGAGAAAGAGGATTGACTGACCGCATTTATGTAGATGCTGCAGATGGAACTAAAGTTGGATTCTATGATTTAGTGAAAGGTAATTGGATATTAGATAAAAATAACCGAACTCACATGGTCGGACTGATTGAACAATCAGACGATGCTAAGATAGTGCTAAATGTTATGGGTCGTGGAACAGTGAACATCGGAGATAAGGTTGCACTAATGCCTCACGAAGGTCCTATATTTGGACACGGTGCTAACTTAACTAAAGATTGGCTAATGTATTCTGATACAGCAAAAGAAATGACTTTGGAAGAATTTCACACCGCTTGTTTCGAAGGTGGCGAAGCGTGGATAAACGAACACCGCCGCCGATATAACTAATTAAAACAATTAGGGTGATGTTGTGGAATACCGAGTTACTATTGGAAGTGGAAACATATTGGTCTTCACTGATGACCCCAATGATAAGAAGTTGCTTCGGATCGCAGTAGTAGAAAAAGAGGATCCTACTTCAGGAATATTTTTAGGACATTGTAAGCGAGAAGAATTAAAAAGAGTCGGACGATCTGTCTGAATCTGACTACCACAAAGTATATATACTATGGACCACCTATCCATATTATGGAACGAGGGATAATTTTCAATCGCCGTTTAGAGGCTCGCATAGACAACTATATGGAATCACAGAGATCTGCTATGGATCCGAGAACAGTAATTCATAATATGTTTCAAAGAGGGCTGTGGCCAAAAACTGAGCAAACACCTAAAAGGCTATCATACTACTTTAGAGTCTCAGGTAAATATTCTAAAGTGGGAACTCACAGACCTTTCACATATGTTTGGAACGGATCGAAAAAGTAAACTGCTAACCGCAGGTTCCAAGACCCACCTTACTTCCTCAGAAACTTTTCACTAATTAAAATTGCGTCTGACAGTATATAAAGAACGTAAACTATCAAAAACTTATAATTCTTCTTCGTGAGAATCTGGTTCAGAAACTTCTTCGGCTTCTTCTTCATGATGATGCCCACCGGCTACGAAATCACCCATCGATTTCCACTCAGTCATACGTTCTCGAGTAGATCCCATTTCTGGAGAAATATCGGCGACATGATCAGAGGCCATATGTAAATGTCTTTCATCTAAGTTATGTTCGGACATGAATTCTAAACGTTCCATTATCATAGCGTGTCTTCTTTCTTCTCGATCCATATCTAAACTGTGGCCTCGAGCCGCCGGGGCTAATCCAATTTCTTTTAATTGTTCTTGTTTCCACAATTCTAAGATAGAAGTTACGATTAAAGTAGCCAAAGTTCCAACGATGGCTATTAAAGAAACGAATCCTTCTAGATTTGGAATGACTCTATTTGGTTCTAAAATTCCGAAAGTGATAACTGCCGTAGCCGAAAGTAGCCAAGCCCAGACAATAGGAACACCTACTCGGCGCATCATTTTGTCGTTAAATGTATCTTTACGAAGGCTAGAACTCATATTTATCGTTTTTACTCCTATTAATTACTATCTTCTTTCGACTATATTATAATTAGTATTATATAGGTAGAGCGAAATCAAATACTATGTTTCAACAGTGGGCTGCTGCTAATGGCTACACTGTCTTAGAAATTAATGAAGAATCGCATTTAATAGATAATTCAAAATTTTGTGTTACGATCAAGGATGCTAAAAAGATTAATCCTACCTATCCACTTAGATTCAGATTTAGAAATTGTGAAATTTGTTATCAAGATTTTGACATAACATTGGGTGGGTTTGGATATCGGTGTATGACTTGCAGAAAGTTTGCCGAAGATGTAAAACAAAATAAATAGGAGGAAGTAAGGAATGGATAGAATAGGTCAAACTCGTTTGACAATGAGTAAGGATGCAACTGTGAATGTATATGCAGATATTTATATGAAGAGTGGTGAAGACATAGATGATTTATATTTTATTATGTTTAATATTTTATCTGATCCGCTGAGGCTTTCTTTGTGTCTCGTATCTGAATTTTACGATTATTTAATTAAAAATCATCAATATTCCGTTGGACAGTTAGATCATATGCTAAAAACGGATCCTGAAAAATATTTAGCATTGGTGCAAAGTCAGTATTCCGAGATGGTAAATTCAAGTGCAGTAGAAAAGGTAAAGATTTTATTAAATTCTCAGGCTGGATCTGATTCGGCTCGGGCGATCGTTACTAGTTTATTAAGTAAAGGAGTTTTCAAACAAATTTCTACGTATCATATTCCAGGGCGTGAACCTTTTGTGAGAGAACAAATGGTAGATACTAATCCTTTAAGGGGAGAATTGACTGTAATGTTAGATATAATTAAAAAATGGGAGAACTTTGATTTGGATAATTATATGCAAGGTTTATCTAAGAAGGTTTAAGTAGGTAGTCGAACAGAGGGATTAACATGAGTGATATGGAGAATCCCCTATATGCACATATAGAAACTAACAAAGAATTGAACGCTGAAGCCGTAGGATTCCTAATGAGGTATAATTTCTTACACCAAGGCTTAATTCCAAACAAGATAACTGCAGAACAAGTTGCAGAAGATGAATCTGGAGAACTTTCAGAATCTGAAGCACACCCTATTCAAGACCGCATGGTAGAAATTGCTAATGAGTCTGATTTTCTTTTGCGTAAATCAGTTCTAGTAAATGATGGAGTTGGTTTCCCACAATTTGACTTTATAACTAAAGATCCTGATTATGATTCTATGAGAGATAGAGCAGTCGCTCTTTCAGGTAGTATGGAAATACTAGCGAAGGAATTCGATGTTCAGAACGTTTCATCATTGTTCTTTTTGAAAGAAGAAGCATTTGCTGAGGTTGAAGCGACAGAAAATTTGAACGAGTCAACTGGCGAAGAAGAATGATACAATTCAGGATTTGAATTCATGGATGCAGAAGACGTTGCCAATTTGGAACAATTGGTAGAAGAATTATTAAATCGGGGTGATGACCTTCAAGGCTTCGCCATGCGAGCCACTTTTTATGAACCGGAGACTCATCCAGAATCTCACCCTTTACTCGCCGGAATGCAATTAGTAGCCACTGCTAATGATCTAACATTCGAAAGAAGAGTGCTAGCATTCACAGATAAAAATCTTTTACAGTATGACTTGTCGTGGACTGGCAATACTAAACTATTAGTTTCTACGGCTCAAAAGGTTTCCGAAGCATTATCGACTACAGTAAGGTCTATGAATCTAAGACCACAATTTGATTTTACTTTTATCGGATCCCCGGCTCTGCCAGATGAAGAAGAATAACTTACTCTACCATAGACTTAAATACATAGTAACCGGAGAGAAGTAATATGAGTGCCACAGATCCAGGCAAGAATGCGATTTACGCTATGCGAAACAGAGACTACCGAGTATCGAGAGGCGGAATGCGTCCGACCAGTGCTTCTTGTGTAATAAAGAATGAATTTGGTGATGATACTTTAGTTGGAAAATGCCACCGTGCTGAATGGTATCGATTAAATGGAATAAAGGCTACTGATCCACCTACTGATAGGTCGTTTGGAATTTTTGCGGCTGGAATTGGAATGGAAGATTATTTTCAGACTATGTGGAAAAATCAAGGAGTTTTATTGGCTGGAAGCGTAATTAATTATGGTTCAGTGGGTAATGACCCTAGAGTAGTTATTTCAGGTGAGTCCGATATTATTCTTCGTGATTTTGAGATGGATGATGATGGACAAGTAATTAGAGTTTATCAAGATCGTGCTTTCGGAATTGAAATGAAAACTTGCCGAGGTCATTTTGCTCAAAAAGAAATATTTGGAAGAGGCAATAAAAAGTATCCAATGGGTAAACCTAAAATGGAACACATCATGCAAACTGCTATGTATCTTATGATGCGAAAAAGGCATGAAGATCATTATGGAGTGACTATTCCTTATTATTTGATATTCTATTTTGATGTCGCCGATGGAACATATGTGTCCTTTAAAATATCTTTATCCAATGGATATGATGGAGACATCCTAGTAGAAACTTTAGATGGAAAAACGATAGCCCCAGATCCTGTTTATGGATTAACTATTGGAGAACCCGTGGTTCCTTGGAGTGGGTTGACTACTGATAATATTTTAGCAAGATATTCAGAACTGGCGGATAAATTAGAATTACCAGATCCTCCAGAAAGAGAATATCAACTTCGTTATAATGATACTACTGCTCGCAGAAAATTTGCTATTGGAGATCTTTCTAAGACTAAATTTGCACAATGGGAAAAGAAACCATTAGCAGAAATCGGTGATTGGCAGTGTTCTTATTGTGATTTCAAAAGTCATTGCTATCCAGTCTCTGTGCTGACAGCAGATGTAGAATCAGGAATTCTTACTGTTAATGAGGCTATGGCTGAATTAGGTTATGATGTTTGAATAACTAAAAAAGTAGTATCATCTATCTTGGGACCATCTTGAGTATTCATTTTTTGAAACTTTCTAGATTCAGACCAAGGAGTGCGTTGAGTAGGATTTTGATAGAGGACATCATCTACTTTTTCTATTAGAATGTCTCTGGCAATGTCAGATTGACTATTATCGATTAATATCTTTTTAATATCCTTAAAGAAAATATTGTCCCACAGTCCATCGGATCCTAAAATTATTTTATTTCCAGGTTCTAAAGTTAGATGGTAAAGAGTGGGTTGATCTATTTGAGGAACTAAAGTTTGATGTTTTTTGACAATCATATTAGGAACATTAGGAGATTTCATTTGTTCGTCTATAGATCCTAAAACTACAGAATTTTCATTATTTAATTGAAGAAAATTGCAGTCTCCTATTTGGTAAATAATACTATCTCCAGTATCTCTTTGAATAATAATTAATATTAAAGTGCAGGCTCCCGGAACCAAAACATTTTCTAAACTTTCTGCAACTAAAGTATCTGGATCACTGACACCGCTTAAAATTAAATCTCTCATTTGATCTAAAAACTGATGAGTAAATTTAGCGGCCGAATAACCATATTTAGATTTCCATCCACCGACTCCATCGGCTACAGCGGCAAATAATTTTCCACCATGATTTTCTATTAAGAATCCATCTTCTCCTCCGAAATTTCTTTTAAGGATGTGAGGAATCATAGCAAAAGACTCTGAATAATTCATAAACTTCATTAAATTATTATACTCCCAACTACTTATTGCTTCGCAATGAGTGGTCTTAAGTAGGTGATATCAAGTAATTTTAATTGATGATGGCTGAAATTGAAGTTACGGGAAACACTTATCCTTTCCGTAAAATACTTAAGGCAAGATACAATTTGCGTTGGAATCGTAGAAGAAATTCTTTTTATTCAAGAATGGATACCAAGGCACCGACCGTCAGAAGATTAAGAGATTATTGTCAAGAATTTAAACTAACTTTGAAAATTAATGGCACTCAGGCTAATACTTCTTATATGGCTTCGGCTGATGAAGATGATTTCGATTCTTTTTTAGTCGACTTGTCCACGGATGAATCTCAAGAAATGTTAGGAAAGATTGGAGGAATGCCTCCACTTCCAGGTGCGTCTGAAAAAGGTCCTGGATTTCGCAGTGTATCTGTTAATAAAAATGATGAACCTAGATGGGATGTTAAGCCTTGGTTTGAAGGAACAAGGTTTCAAGACCCTCGGAGTGAGCAGGGGCAAGTGATTCCAATTGTTATGGATGCTTTGAATATGGGATACGAAAATGTTATTATTGAATGTCCTACTGGTTCTGGAAAATCGGCGTTATCTATGATGATTCCAAAAATGGTGGATGCAGATGCTTATGTAGCCACTTATCTAAAAGGATTACAGGCTCAGTATATGCGAGAAATGCCATTCATGAGATCTGTAATGGGTCGTGGAAATTATGATTGTAATTTGAAAATTTCTCCAGGAGTTAGAAATATTGCCCAGGCTAATGATGCTTTAGAAAATCATCGTGCCGGTAATGAAAATCCTAACGATAAATCTCCGAAGGCTCACTTAGCCCCTTGTCGAACTTGTGGACCAGATTTCAAGTGTGATTATAAACCGGCTTCGGGATCTAATGGAGGTTATGATTGGTGGGATTCTAAAGAACTTTGTGATTATTTTGCGGCTTTGGCAGCAGCACAGAAATCTCGATATTTTATTTCTAATACTTCTTACTTAATGGCTTTAGGACAAGCCGGAAGTTTAATTTTGCCGACTCGAGATTTGCTAGTGATTGATGAGGCTCACCATTTACCTAATGCGTTAGCCAGTTTTTATGCCGTAGATATTAATAATCGACACCTAGAAAGATTACTAGGAGTTCCATCTTTTGATGATGTAGTTTCGGATCCTAATCTGGCGAAAACTCGAGAAAAGTTATTGGGTCCTTGGGATGGAAGTTCTAGTTCTGCTATTGGTTTTCCGGCAGTCCCTTCCGTAACTTCTGATTCCAGTTCAAAAATGTTAACTCTAGGAATAAAAGTTTTCCAAGCATATCTAGATTTCTTAGCAGGTAAAATTGGAAAAAATATTGCCACTGATCAGTATACGGATGAAAAAGATTTATCTTTTGCTTACAACTACGTTTCTAAATTAGGAAACTTAATTAATGCTTTAGAAGAAAATCCAGATAACTGGGTTTGGAGTAAAGATGATGATGACGCTCCTACTTTATTAAAGTTTCAACCAATTGACATTGGTGATTCAGCCTCAGAATTATTTCTTCGATTAGGAAGACAAAGAATTTTTATGAGTGCTACTATTCCTTCTCCTACTGTTTATATGGAGGAACTGGGTTTAGATCCGGAAAAAACTTTATTGGTAAAAGTAAACTATAGTAGTTTTCCAACTGGTAATAGACCGATTGTAACTACTGTTACTGGAGGCAAAATGAGTTATTCTGGTCGAGATGAAAAAGCATTTCAAACTACGGCGGAGGCTATATTACAAATTATTAATCTGCACTCGGGACAAAAAGGATTGATACTTCCCCATACCAATGAGATTGAAGAAAAACTTTTATTGGCGTTGGAGGATATAGATCCAGTTGTGGTAGAAGATAGATTTTTAACTCATGGAAAAGAAGCCGGAGCCCGAGAAAAAGTTTTGGCAGAGTTCGAAGCAACTAGAGATGATGCCGTATTAATTTCAACTTACGTAGGTCAAGGTTATGATGGAAAACATTGTGATTTCTGCATTATTGTAAAAATGCCATTTCCACCTCTAGGAGATATTCGGACTCGAAAGAAAATGGAGGCTAATGATGAATGGTATAAATCTGAAACGGCAGGAGCCTTAGTTCAAATGTGTGGGCGAGTGGTGCGGTCGGCAGACGATACAGGTATAACTTATATTATAGATCCAACTTTTGATTTCCATTACCGAAAAGGTTTCAACAATCAACCTTTACAAAATTATGTGCCCACATATTTTAACGAAGCAATCATTTAATTTGGTCTAATCGTAATGGTTAAATAGGTAGTTTAACCCTACATGATATATGAAGATTGCGATTTGTGGACCCATGGGTTCAGGCAAAACATGGCTAGCAGAAAAATTAGTAAATGACTTTGACCTTACTAGAATTAATTTGGCTGGTAAAGTAAAGGCTATTGCAGCAGATTTATTTTTTATGAAGCCAGAAAACAAAGATAGAGTGCTACTTCAAAACATTGGAAAGAAAATGCGTGATGTCAGATCTTCAGTGTGGGTGGATTATTTATTACATCAATCTGCTGAAGGTGATGTAGTTTGTGATGATGTTCGTTTTGTAAATGAGGCTCGTAGATTACAAGAAGATGGATTCACTATTATTTTATTAAACATAACAGAAGATCTACAAAAAGATAGATTACAAAGAACTTATCCAGATAATTGGGAGGTGCATTGGAATGCTCGGTTGGATGCTTCAGAACTGGATATGTGGGGAACTGATATCTTAGAATATATTGATGATACTTTGATTGTTGAAGATGGAGAAGAAATGTATGAAAAATTACTTAATTCTCTAGAAAATTTAGGTTTAATAGAATAAACGCCAACTTTATATAGATGGAATGACTACATATAATTATGAGTATGCAATGGGTGGATAAGACTTCCGGAAAAACTACTATTTCTGGCACTGCTCCTAGTCCTAACTATTTACCAGTATATATGGTTGAAGTAGTAGATCCAAAACACGGAATGATTACTTATCGATCTACAATCCCTGATTTTGTTCTTGACGTGGTTAATAAATTCTTTTTGAAAGAGATGGGAAGAAATAAAATAACTATTATAGAGAATGATCCAGACCTACTATTATTAAATTTTTATAATAGAATGAAAGATTGGGAATTCATCATAGAGTTAGCAAAAGCCTGTCCATATTTTTTAGTTGAATCCGATTCAGAAGAAGCATTTCTGATGTCGATAACTTATGATGAGTCAGCCACTGCCTCAGAAAATTTAAATATCGAAATAGAAGATGTTGAAATAGAAGATTTAAATCAAGGTTCAAAAGGTTTGAGAGGCCGAAATTCAGGTAAAAAGAAAACTCCAGTGAAGCCAGGACCTACAGTTCCGGGTCCTGCACCTCCTCAACCAAAACCAGATCCTGATAAATGGGTGGAAGATAATGATGTAAATCCTAGTGATAGTAGTCAAACTGATGGTAATCAAACTCAAGATGACGGAGATGGAAAAGGTTCTGGAGAAGGTGATGGAGAAGGTCAACCTTCTGATGAAACTGGCGGCAACTCCCCTAGTCCCGGAGATGGCGAAGGCGAAGGCTCTGGAGATGGTGAAGGAGGAGAATCTGGAGAAGGAGAAGGTTCCGATGGAGATGGCGGAGATGGAAAAGATTGTCAAGAATGCGCCGATGCGGCTAAAGAAATGAATGAATCCATAGATCAAGATGATAGTCCAGAAGATTCTATGGAAAAGGCTAAAGAAGCAGCCGAAAATGCTAAACAGGCTCAAGAAATGTCTCGTGAATCTAATGACGAAGCCGACAAAAAGGCGGCTGATGAGGCTAGGAAATCTGCAGAAGAAGCCATTGAAAAGGCTAAACAAAATGTAGAAAATAATTCTTCAGAAGATTCTGAAGGCTCTGATCAAGATTCCTCCCAGCAAGAAAAATTAGATGAATTAGATCAAATGAAGGAGGACTTAAAATCTGATTTCGAAAAAGGAATGGAAGATATTCAAAATGAAATGAATGAAGATGATTCTTCAGAAGGCTCTGAAGATTCCGAGGACCAAAAAGACTCTGAAAAAGATTCTGATGAAACTTTTATGAAACTAATAAAAAAGTTATATAAACTTCAACCGCTGGCTAAAACCGATGAAGAACTTGCCGAGTTAGAAATATTAAAAATTGATATCCGAAATAAATTTGGATCTTCAGAAACAATCGTAGCAGAGGCAGAAAACACAAAATATATCCGATCTTCAGTAATAGTAGATCACATTTGTAAATGTGAATATCATCCGATAAGCACTTGGGAATGTAAACCATGCTGGAAGAAAAGAATAGCAGAGGAGTAGATAAAATGGATGCAAGTAGTATTGAAAGAATGATAGCAAATTCGGATATGGAATGGTTATCCCGAGCATCAGATTATCAAGCCGATCGTGCCTATGCTTACTTTTGGTTAGAAACCTTGAGTGATGAAGATGTGACTGATGAAGAAAAACTAATTTTATTCGATAAAGGATATTTAGAATTAGTAGACGAAGATAATGATCCCTATGATTTTGTTAAATTTTTGAGAGCCAAAACAATGAGAGACACTTGGGATACTAGTGGAGTGACTGATTATGTTCTATTAGATAAAGTCAAATTCGAGATGATAATTGATGAGAAAATGGAAAGTGATTTCGACCAATTCGCCGGAGATTGGGTAGATCTGAAAGATGAAGTTGCTTATAGAGAATTTTATACGAAATATGCTCCGGATTTTAAGAAATCCTGGATACAGAAAATAATTAAGGAAACTCCTACAGACGAACAAATTTTTGGAAACATTTGGTTCGATGAAGAGGATCCAAAAACTGAAGAAGTTATAGAGCCAGAGGTGATTGAAGAAACTGGAATGCAAGAAGCAATAAAAACTTCGGCAATAATAGCCGGTTCTAATTTTGTTTGGTTAAATGAAGATAATGGCGAAATTAAAGTTTCTCGAAACCAACCACCTGGAAATTATGTTTTAATAGAAAATGTAAATACTGGATACAAAGATACATCTGGTAAAACTATTATTGTTCCCTCTACCTTAGATGGCGTAATGGATTGGTGGATATCAATTGGAAAATCTTCTACAGATCTGAATAAAAAAGACAGCACTACTCTCATCATTAAAAACGGAGGTTCGTATTCAAAAGATTGGATACGAAGATATTTCTTTGTTAAAGATAAAGATGGCGACTTGATCATATCCTACTAATCATTAAGTAGCAAGTAAACAAAGGTATTATCATGCAGTATGAGCCTTGGAAGTTAGAATTTGCTAAATTTACCGATGCTTCTATTGAAGAAATGAAACGTCATTCGGATGACACTCACTTAGAAAGAGAGTGGATGACCTATATTTATGAAGAAGATTATGGAATTATGACTAGTAAAGGCGATATGCCTACGCTTTATCGTGATGAGAGTGGAGATCAAAAGATTTTTAATACGCAGTCTGCGGCTGAAAATTTCCAAAAGAAAAATAATATTCAGGGTCAGATCATGAAGGTTTACCAGTTAGGAGAAGTTTCTTATGGAGAAGAATCTAGAATAGAAGTAAATCCTTCTACTAAAGAAATGCAAGATGCGGCTCTAAAACAAGTAAATCCTAAAAACAGAAAATGGACTATTCATGGACATCCTCTAAAGGATGGTAAAATATATACTGGAAGACAATATTTTAGTTCCACTGATATCTTACAAGAATTTTTGAATACTAGAGATACTAATGATAAGGTAGTGCAATATATTGTATATCCTCATCAACAAACAGATACTAATACGGGTAAAAAATCTATACACAATAGAGTAAGAGTATTAGTATTCCCAGATTCGGCTACTGTAAAACAGGCTATGAAAGACGCTAATCCAAATGTAAATGTGGATGGCATTAGTCTAGAAAATGGTTTTAATAAAAATGCAGCCGATGGTAGTCTACAAAATGAGGCTGGAGTCGATTGGTTCGCTTTTCAAGAAGCATTAGGTAAAAGAGGATACATGGGAATTGTAGATATTGAAGGTAAAAAATCAGGTGCTAGAAAAGCAGAAGGATTTAGTAAACTCTTTGGAGCAGAATCTTTTAAACAGGAAAAAATTATAAAATCGGCCACAGGTGCAATATTAGTAGGATCTTTATTATATTTCTTATTATCTCATGAAGATAGCCCTTTTTCTGGGATCGAAGTAATCGATGATAAAAATGCGGAGGCGGGCAAACATTGGTGGCATCAATAGATATTATTCGCAAATTAAGTGCTAAAGAATCACTACTAAGAGCATTTAATAACCGCCAAACTGTGGTGTTTCGTAAAGTATATATGGATAATGGCTCGGAACAAATACTAACAACAACTTATACTCCTGGAGAGTTGGAGGGAAAAAAGTTTGAGGCTGAGACTATGGATTATTTGGGTTCTGGATATGGAGGTTCTGTCTTTCGCTTGAAAGATAATGAAGGCCGTCTAATCGACAAAGTATTAAAAGTAGTAAGAACTTTTCCAAATAAAGAAAATGGTAAACCTTTTAAATATTCCGAGTTACTAGTAAACACACCAGTGGCAGAGAGAAAAAAGTTTTTTCCAGGATCCTTAAAATCAATGACTATGAATCGAATACAAGCAGACTTTTTTAGAAAGTTGCTGAAAACAACGGATACGATTCCCAAAGGATTACCTAAAATATTCAAATATTCAGAAGGTAAACTTCCTCCTGCATTAAGAAGAGAAATGATAGCGGCTAAATCAGAAACTGACAAAAAGTTTCCGGAAGAAACTTATGTTTCTCTATGGATCATGGAATATATTCCTTGTGTTTGGAAAAATGAATTCTGTGGTAAGATTCCAAGTAATAGAAAGTGGACTGTTTCCAACCTAAAAAACAAAGATTATAATCTAGAAAATAAAGCCTATGAAGGCGTAGCCACCTATGTTTTAGATGAAATGAACTATGTAATGAAAGATGTAGTTAATCCTAGAAACTTCGGAATTCGTGACAATGGAGAAATAGTTTATTTCGATCCATTCTTGATCCCATATCCATCTCAAGGACTAAATAATAATGAAAAACTAATGGCCAGCCTATTATATGGCTTCAAAGGTGAAGAAAAATTCAAGAAATCCATCGATAATGGTAATTACTTTAGATATCGATCGTTTTAATCATAATTTATAAACCCCAAATGGTTAAATAGGTAGTCGCCATAACTACATATTACGCCCACAGAGGCAGAAAGTGATTAAAATGGCTAAGAAAACAGATGTGTCAAGTTTCCTTGACGAAATAGCAAAGATGAACGAAGAAAAAGCGAGTGATGCAACAAAACCTGCATACGTAGAGCGTGATACCTTTAAGGTAGAACACGATGTTCTCTACGAAGGTTTGGTTGAGGGTTATACCCCAGGAATTGAGGGTAATTATACTGTTGAAGGACAAGAAAGAACTCTTAACACTGCAGTTCGCCTAATTGGTGCCCGAGCAGTCGGCTCCGATGCTCCAAGTGACCGTAGGGCTACAATGTGGCTAACAGGCTACACTCAAGAGCATTTGGCTACCGCTGTAACTAATGCACAGAACGCTGGAATTGAGTTCCCAATGTCCTCTAGATTCCTACTCCACAAGGTAGAATCTGGTAACGCTGGTAGACACTATAACAGACTATCCATCATCATCGATGGAACTGTTACGGAAGTTCCTGCTGTTCCAGCAGAGCAATTCTCGGAAAACTGAGTTATCTGCAAAGATAATTCTTCGATCTGACGGAAATACCAAAACTCAATTGAGGGATTTCGACCGGCCTGAGTGCTGGAGTGACAAATCTCTCTTTTGAGCATCCCAAAACGGTTGTTTGCATTTCGCAGATAACCAAATTTAAATCAGATCAGCGTCAGCGTTGATCACCAGTGAGTGAATGATTATAATATATATTTAGTATTATTAAATAGGTAATCACCAGGAAGGATATACATGAATGAGTCGCCAGTTCCCAAAGACCTGACGAATTTTGTTCGTGGTTGTGTGACGGGTAAAGAAGGTTCACTTCCATTTTCTAAACGTTCTGTATCTTTAGAAGAGGCATACTATTCTAAAGTAACTAAACAATATATCGTAGGATCTGGAATTGTAGTAAAACAAGAAGCCACTACTCTATCTCGGAAAGCCAAAGATAAAGTAGCAATTAGATTTACTATTTCGGATGGAAACCACGCTATCGATTGTTTGGCTCACGATGGAAATATAGAGTATTTACCTGGATCCAAATCTCCAGTAGAACTTACTGATATTATGAAAGTAGTAGACGATTCTATGAAAAATGGAACACGAGTATCATTTAGTGGAAAGTATCATACCGTAGAAAACAAATTAATTTTTATTATAGATTCTCTGTCTACTATGAAAAATGAAACTTCATCTTTGATGACTGATCATCAACTAACAACTTTTTTGAGTCTGTGTAAAAAGAATAAACTTACTCCATTAAACCTAATGATGAGACATGATACTCTATGGGCAGAACTCCATGCAAAAGATTATTTCAAGAAAGCCATCATGTTATTCTGTCTATCACCGCACGATAAACTACAAATGATACACATTGGAATAGTAGCCTCAGTAGGAGAAGGTAAAGACCACATGATTGAAAAAGTGGTTCAACCATTAGTAAAATGCGGGATGGCTTCGTCTGGAAAACTTTGCACGATTCCAGGACTGTTTGGAGCCATGAATGGAGATGACATTAATTCGATAGAATTAGGATTGATTCCAAAACACAACCACGAAAGAATTGCAGTATCAGAATTCCAAACATGGAATGAGGATGTATTCGGAGAATTAATGAATACTATGGCTAATGGAAAATTTACTATGCAAAAAGGTCAAGTAGACACTACTCGTGAAGCAGTGACTAATATGTTATTTTTAGGAAATCCTCCAGGTTATTACGATGAAGCAAACCATGACAAAAGAGAAATGTTGGCAGCATTTGGAGAGTATACTTATCAAATTATTTCTCGACTAACTTTAATATTTACAGAAATGAGTCTGGCTGGGGACGATGCGGAACAAAAAATTAGAAACATTATGTTGATGGGAGCAGAGGGTAAATTTCAACAAGGCAAGGATAAAGAAGATATAGAAATGTGGAGAAATTTCTTCCGTGAATATTTAGCAAAAGTTTCTCAATTGGATCCTAAGTTTGGAAAGTTAGCACCGACTTTAGATTCTACTTTTGATGAAATGAAAAATCGACCCCAATATCAATCAGCATTCTTATCTCGTGCTAAAAGAGACTATAGAAAATATCAGCAATTTTTAAATTTGATAAAATCATTTGCGAAGTTGGATGGATCAAGTCAAGTAACTTTGAGTCATCTAATGCAAGCCAGACAACTTTTTGAAAAGAGTTTAGTCACTCTGACAGAAGATTTCCCTATCCAAGCAATGGAAGCCGGAATAGATATGGATTTGCTTACGGTATGGGAAATAGCAAAACAAAAAGGAATTTATAATAATCAAAAAGAAATTAGATCTGCCACTGGCATGACAATAGCACAACTAGAAAAATTAATGGATATGGGTGCGATAGATAAAATGTCCAACAATACTTATGCAATCCGTCCCGATTTTGATTGGAGAAAAGGAGGGCAAAATTAATGATCAATAGAGAAATGACGTGGTATTATTTAAGAATTTCTTACTTCCCTCAATTTATGGCTGGAGTCATGAGAATTGAATGGCCAGAAAGATTTCAAATATTAAAAGAATTATATGATAACGATCCAGAAGATATTCCTTGGGAAATTAGAAGCGAAGATCCAATGGCAGACATGATGAGGTGGGTAGGTAGCAAAGGAGAATCTGCATATTTTAAATTCTTTGTCAAGGGAACTAAAGTTAATAAAGATGGATCTTTTAAATTGCACCCAAACATCAGTAAGTGTTTAGGAGTATTCGGTATCGGAACAGACGAAAGACTGTAAACTCCGCTAACCAATAATATACAATTATCAGCCTTACGGCAACTGAATTAAATTTAGGTGTCGCAGTGCGGGTTTCAAGACCCGCTAATCACCGCCTTACTTCCTCAGTTTTTTCGGCAACTGTCTGCGACAATATTAGGTAGTGTGAACTCCTATTTAACACTTCTGTAGTAAACAGAGTTTAAGTGGCATAAAAATCTTATTTATTTTTGTTAACGGGTTCCCAAACGGCACAAACCCAGTCGGGTCTAACGGCTGGATTACCAGAAAATCTTCCACATTGGTATTCATTATTAGTAATATACATTACATGATTACAATTACTGCAATTTTTCTCTAAAGTTCCTTTTTCATAGGCTGCAGGTAATGCTTCTGGAATTGGTTTTCCATCCGGATACATAGTAGATCTCTTCATAGGTTAATATAGTTCTTTTAACTATATAAACATAATTGATTTAAAGTGAATGGTTAAGTAGTTGGTAGTATCTAATATATAGTATCTATTGGTGTGTGAAAAAATGGTTAGACCACAAGGAATGACGGCCGCTTTGGAAAATCGGGTGATGCTAGCCATTGACCGAATGCTAACTTTAGATGAAGGTATTTATCAGGCTGCTCGTGCGGCAGGAACTACTCGTGCCAGTATTTTCAAATGGTTAACGGCTAATAAAATTACTTGGTCTAGATCTGGTAAATCTGGTAAAATTATTATTGAACCTCCGATGTCGGCTCGAATTAATTCTTTTCTTAGTTCTATGGGAGATGGAAAATCGGCTTCAAAATCTGCTAAAGAGGCAGGAACTACGGTGCGAACTATGAGCCGTCAAACTTTAGATGATGGATCAGGAACACAAGTATCGATTATTTCTAAAGTAGGTAGTCGCTGGGAATCTAATTTCTTACCTGTATTCCGTCATAATTTAGTAGTCTATGGAAAATTGATAGGCTTAGACGATAAACTTCAAGGAAAGAAGGGCGGTAATGTCGGTCCACTTAAACGTGGATCCAAAGGGCGAGCCGACCCTAATTATGCGGATATCTGGTGGCAATTTGATTTAGACGGATTTTATAGCACTTTCAATGCAGTAGAAACTGCTCAATTTTACAAGCCTATGCTAGTGGCTTTCCTAAAAGGAAAGTTTGAAACTTTTGATGTAAAAGATCCATTGCTAGGATCTAAGTTTATGCAAAATTCTAAGGTGGCTTATCACGCTACTCAAAATAATAGATTAAATAATTCTATGAATTTAATAAATGTTTCTAAATTAGAACAGTTACTGCAAAGATATAATCTTAGATTTGCGGAAAAAATAAATATTGGCGTTGATTCTAATCGTTTGGATGCTAGCAGCACAACTCCAGAATTTATGTCTAAAACGGCGGCATTTGTGCAAACTCCAATTACTATAGATGGAGTATTTCAAACCTTTTTCTTGACTCAGAATGATCTGAAAATATTCCCACCTAAAGGTATGAAAATACCGTTTAGATATACTATTACGTAAATAGATACAGTAAGAAGTATTAAGTAGGTAGTTAATGTAACTATTCACATGACTGAGAGATCTGTAAAAACTACTTTGGCAGGTTTAACCGCTGTGGGTTCATTATTTGCCTCACAATTGACCTCCTATACTGACGAATTAATTGTGGTAGCCGGTGCGGCTGCTTTAACCTTTTTGGGTCTTTGGTGGTCCGAGAACAAAGGTAATGTTGCTGATGAAATAGAAGATGCTATTGAAGATGTGACTGGCGTTGAAGTAGAAGTTGACAATGCTCTAGAAAGAGTTGCGGATTCAATCTCCGAAATAGTCGAAGAAACTTTAGATGCAGTTGATAAAGGTGATGGAGAAGTTCTTCTATCAGACGCATTAGAAGATGCTATCGAAGAAGAAGTCAAAGAAGAAACTGGCTTAGATATAGACATAAATTTGCTTACATTAGCAGAACTAAAAGATCTTTGTCGAGCACAAGGATTAAAGGTTTCTGGTAAGAAAGCAGAATTAGTTGCTAGACTTCAAGAGGCTTTGTCTCGTGAAGAAGAATAAATCAATTCAATTTTACTCTAAAATTGGACTCTACGATTTAGTTAAATAGGTGATAACCATAGTTTAGAGTAATGTCTATTGGTTCTAGTGATAACGTTATTAATCGCAAACCACAAGTAATTGACTATGAACCTTATTATCAATTACTGAAAGAAGATACTGATGAACTTTATGATTTAGTAAATGTTTGTCGCTCTCAGGGACATGATCCAGAATTAGTTTGTGAAATTCCACAAGCCAACGATTTAGCAGACCGAACCCAACAATTATTAGAATTTTTACACACTAGAAATACGGCTCAACACATTCGTGAATTGACTGTGCATCATAAAGGTAATCGAGAATTAGTGGCTTTAGATATTGCTCGTATTGTGGCGGCAGAAACTTATCTTTATGGAGAGTCAACAAAATGTTCTGCTTGTGATGGATCCGGAACTATGAAAGTTGGATATCGCAAAAAAGATTGTAAAGATTGTTCGGGGGCAGGACTCTTGATCAACTACAAAAATAAAATTAAAGAAAACTCCTGGCAAGAAACATTAAAAGAATTCGAAGATATTCCTCCGACTTATCGTAACCAGATTGCCAAAACTAGAATGGCCTTATGTATTTATCATGGAGTTTGTGCAGGGCTAGCGGTTCTTACGGAAGGTATTTTGGTGGCTCCCTTAGAAGGTGTAGTAAATTGTAGAATTATTTCTAATGATGATGGATCCCGATCACTAGCAATTAATTATGCTGGACCGATTAGATCTGCAGGAGGAACGGGACAAGCCCTATCAGTTTTAATTGGAGATATTCTGCGGCGTGATTTTGGATTAGTGCCTCCACAAATAACTTGGAATGAAGTAGAAAGATATAAAGAAGAAGTATCAAAATATTCAAGAGGTTTACAGTATAGACCTTCTAATCCTCAATTAGAAGTAATTGCTCAAAATTGTCCCGTTTATATTGATGGAGAAGGTGTCGGAGATGAAGTATCCGGACAACGAGATTTACCTAGAGTGCCTACTAATAAAGTTAGGGAAGGAATGCTATTAGTTATGTGTGAAGGGTTGGTGCTAAAAGCACCCAAGATTCTAAAATATACAGATGAATTAGGATTCAAAGAATGGGAATGGCTGCGAGATTTCGTTTCTGGAAGCACTGACGATGATGAAAAGATTACGGAACTAAAACCCATCAAAAAGTTTTTGGCTGACATGGTGGCTGGAAGACCAATCTTTTCTCAACCTATGCGACCCGGCGGATTTAGATTAAGATATGGTCGAAGTCGATTAGCGGGGCTAGCGACAACGGCGGTGCATCCGGCTACAATGAAAGTAGTAAATGGATTTTTTATTACGGGAACTCAATTAAAATATGAACGGCCAGGTAAAGGA
>MDTC01023080.1_pt1 | contig 30088 bp, 33 predicted proteins | sample 811181 | NCBI WGS metagenome assembly MDTC01 (sample SAMN05326644, study PRJNA326480) | marine metagenome | isolation source: seawater | place: Pacific Ocean: North | collected 2011 | reverse complement strand
TATTAATTGTGTAGGAGATAAGTTTTCAAGTCTCAAAGTCCCAACTATATTATTAGAAGCAGGGCATTATCCAAATGATTACTCCCGAAATACAACAGCTACCTATGTTTTGAAAGCATTAATCGATTCCATCAAGATTATATCTAGTGGAGATTTTAAAAACTATAAAATTGAACAATATCTAAGCATACCAGAAAACAGTAGAGATTATTGTGATTTATTAATAACTGGAGCGGCTATAGATGATAATGGTAAAGTTTATGAGGATCAAAACCTTTTAATTAACTACAAAGAGGTACTTATTAATTCTAAAGTTAATTTTATTCCCTATATGATTGACTACTCCAATGATTTTAAAGAATTATTTCATAAATCTATTCAATTTGGATCTATAGATATTAAAACACCTATTGTTTTTGAAAGAGGAAAACCTATTGATCAAATTCAAAATATATTAGATAAAATGTGTAATATTTAAATATTTTGTTATAATTATGATAATAATACTTAAAAAAATGAAATATTACATATTTTTGCTAGGAAAACATAAACATCTTTAAATTTTTATAAATGGATAATCCTATTAAGTTAGATGAAGTTGATAGACAAATACTCAATATTTTAATTGATAATACCAGAATACCTTTTACTGACATAGCAAAACAATTACTTATTTCTCCTGGCACGGTACATGTGCGTGTAAAAAAAATGGAAGATGTTGGAATTATCAAAGGTTCATCACTCAACTTAGATTATCAAAAATTAGGGTATTCCTTCATTGCCTATGTTGGAATATTTCTTGGTAAAACTCAAAATACTAAATCTGTTCTAACCAAATTAAATGCCATACCCAATGTCACTGTTGCTCACATAACAACTGGTAAGTTTAATATTTTTTGTAAAGTCAGAGCTAAGGATACTAAAGATGCAAAAGAAATTATTTTTTCAATTGATGATATTGAAGGAATAAGCAGAACTGAATCAATGATTTCATTGGAGGAGAGCATAAATGATAAGAAAAGATTGATGCATAGTATTTTTAATAACCTATAACTATTATCTATGGCTAGAAAGCCCAAAATTGATAGATTTAATGAAGTTGTTAGATCAAAGTTTCAGATATATAATAGTCTGTTTTTAACCCTTCCCTTTGATAGTATTAAGAAAACATCCTTAATGCTCCCTTTATTTAAAGATTATTGTGCCACAGGCTATAAAAAAGGTAATAATCCAGAAAATATTATTAATACCTTTTTTGATAAAATCTTACCTAATCATTCTATTAAAAAGAAAAATGAATTGATGTTTCATTTTATTCAGTACATTGAAAGGCAAATTGTATTATTTGATGCAATTGAAGATGCTGGTTTCTCATATGTCAATAATATGCATGGTAGAGGAACCTTAAGGTATATCAAAGAAGAAGCTGTTAGTTCAGATAACTTAAATGAATTAAGGGATTATTTAAATAATTTTAGGGTAAGAATTGTCCTAACTGCACATCCAACACAATTTTACCCTGATAGTGTTTTAGGGATTATTAATGATCTTTCTGAATCGATTAACGAAGGATCACTCGATATAACAAAAAAATTATTAAACCAACTTGGAAGAACTCGTTTTTATCAAAGTAAAAAGCCTTCTCCTTATGATGAGGCAACAAGCCTTATATGGTATTTAGAAAATGTTTTTTATTACTCAGCTGGCAATATTGTAAATTACTTGAATGAAAATGTTTTTGAAGATAATGAATTAGATAACTCAATTTTTGACTTCGGTTTTTGGCCTGGCGGAGACAGAGATGGCAATCCATATGTGACTCCAGAAATTACTTTAAAAACAGCAGAAAAATTAAAACATTCGATTTTAAGAAATTATTACAGATCTTTACGCTCATTAAAAAGAAAAGTAACATTTGACGGTGTTTACAATAGAGTTGAAAATTTAGAAAATAAAGTTTACAAAGGTTTATTTAATTCTTCAACTCATGGGCTAACACTTGAATATATGAGAAACGAACTTGATCAAATTTATAAATTGATTCAACAAAATTTCGATGGTTTATATTCTGATGAAGTTCTTGATTTAATTCATAAGGTTAAATTATTTGGTTTCCATTTTGCCAGTCTAGATTTACGTCAGGATTCAAGTATTCACAGTGCAGTATTTAACGATATCATTAAACACAAGGACTTAAATAAGTACACTAGTAAATATTCAAATTTAGATCACAAATCTAGGTGTAAATTATTAACAAAGCTTTCAGGAGACATTAATCCTCTTAATTTTAAAAGTAAAATCACTTCGGAAACCCTGAAAAGTATTCGAGTGATGAAACAGATTCAAAAATCTAATGGTGAAAAAGGTTGTAATCGATATATAATTAGTAACTGTAACAGTCTGGAGTCAATCCTTCAAGTTTTTGCAATGTTTAGATTAAGTAATTGGGATAAGCCAAAGGTTGATATTATTCCTTTATTTGAAACAATTTCTGATTTAAATAACTCCTCAAAAATTGTAGAATCATTATTTCTAGATCAAACATATTTAGATCATTTAAAATTAAGAGGAAACAAACAAACTATAATGCTTGGTTTTTCAGATGGAACCAAAGATGGTGGATATTTTATGGCTAACTGGAGTATTTATAAAGCAAAAGAGGATTTAAGTAAGCTTGCAACAAAACATAAAATTTCTCTTGCATTTTTTGATGGGAGAGGGGGTCCTCCTGCAAGAGGAGGTGGAAGAACTCATGAGTTTTATAATTCTTTAGGAGATGATATTCAAGCAGATGATATACAGCTAACAATCCAAGGTCAAACAATAAGCTCAAATTTTGGAACATTAGAGTCATCACAGTTTAATTTGGAACAACTATTGAGTTCAGGAATTAAAAATCAGATTTCACCAACTAATTCAAATAATTTAACAAAAGATGATAAAAAAACTCTTGATTCTTTAGCAAAATTTAGCTACGAAGCTTATGAAGATTTTAAATCTCATCCAAAATTTTTAAAATATTTAGAAAATATCACAACACTTCCTTTTTATTCAAAAACTAATATTGGTAGTCGACCCTCAAAAAGAGGGGTAAGCAAAGAACTTTCCCTTAGGGATTTAAGGGCGATTCCTTTTGTTGGAAGTTGGAGTCAATCGAAACAAAATGTTCCTGGATTTTTTGGGGTAGGAACCTCATTAAATATTATGAAAGAAAAAAATAATTTTAAAAGTGTCAAATTACTTTATAAAAATAGTCCCTTTTTCCGAACTCTTATAGCAAATAGTATGATGAGTCTTACAAAGTCCTTTTTTGAATTAACATCGTATCTTTCAGACGACCCAGATTATGGAGAGTTTTGGAATATCATTCATAATGAATTTAAGTTGAGTGAAAAAATGATTCTTGAATTAACAGGCTTCAATTCACTAATGGAAAATGAACAAGCTGGAAAAGCTTCTATCGAAATCCGTGAATCTATTGTTCAACCCTTAATTACGATTCAACAATATGCATTAATGCAGATTCAAAAAAATAAAAAAGAAAATAATTTAGATGCAAAAACCCTAAGTGTCTATGAAAAAATGGTAACAAGATCTCTTTTTGGAAATATTAACGCCAGTAGAAATTCAGCTTAAGAGTTATAAAATTCAAAACCTTGAATAATTTCCTCATAATTTACTTTTTGATCAATACTTATTTTACCGATTGAATTTAATAAAACAAAATTTACATTTCCGTGACTATTCTTTTTGTCAAACTGAATTAACGATGTAATTTTTTCTTGATCTGGTTTATTTATTTCTACTATTGAAAAAAGTGATTTAAAAACCTTTTTAATTTGATCAGCTTCAGATTGTTTAAGCAGAAGATTTTTCACTGAAATTGAAGATTCAACAACCATTCCAATAGCAATTGCTTCTCCATGAGTTAGTTTTTTTAAATGGCTGGCTTGTAAAAAGTATGACTCAATTGCATGTCCAATTGTATGACCAAAATTTAAAGCCTTTCTATGGTTGTGTTCAAAAGGATCTTTTAAAACTATTTTATTTTTTATTTCAATTGATTTGTAAATTAAAGGTAAAATATTATCATTTTTTTTGTAAATCTTAGAAAGCTTTATCCAATAATCTTTATCACTAATTAAACCATGTTTCAGCATTTCAGAATAACCACTTTTGTATTGTCTATCAGAAAGTGTTTTTAAAAATTGAGGTTCAATTATTACTAACTTAGGATTAGTTATGATTCCAATTTGATTTTTTAAATTACCTAAATTTACACCTGTTTTTCCTCCAATTGAAGCATCTACCATTGAAAGTAAAGTAGTTGGAATATTTACAAAATCAATACCTCTTTTGAATGTCGCAGCAATAAATCCACCCATATCAGTTATCACACCGCCCCCTAAATTAATTAAAAGGCTTTTTCTGTCTGCTCCATTATCAGATAGTTTTAGCCACATTTTTTGACAAGAATCAATTGTTTTGAACTCCTCTCCTGCGAGTATAGCTAATAAATTGATCCTTATTGGAATTTTTAATGTATTATTTAGAATTGGTAAGCAATGCTTTTTGGTATTTGAATCAACTAAAATAAATACAGATGAATAGTTGTTGGTTTCAATTAATTTTTCAAGTTTTTGAAAACCATTTTGATTAAAATCAACAGAGTAGTTGCTGGCTATAATTTCCTTCATTTATCAAAAATAAAGTTTTATGTTGGAATAAGATTATTTTTCATATTTCTATATTATTATTTCTTTTAAATTTGAAATAAAAAATAATGCGTTTTAATAATACTGAAACTGCTTTTTCTTTAAAAAATAATATAGAATTAAGACGTGCCTACTTTCTATTTAAGTTAATAACTTATCCTATTTTGGTTTCTTTAGGTAAGTTTTTAATAATGATCTCAGTAAAACTCAAACTCCCAGTTAATCGAATAATAAGACTAACAGTTTTTGATCAATTCTGTGCAGGAATTGATGAAAAAGATTCATTAAGAATAGTTAACTTATTGTCTACCAAAAATGTAAAATCATATCTTCATTATTCTGTTGAGGGGGCTATTTCTGAGAAAGATTATGATAATTGTCTCAATACAACACTAAAAACATTAAATATTTCTAAAAATAATTCTTCGCTTCCTTTCTCTGTTTTTAAACCTACTGGATATGGTTCATCAATTTTATTTAGAAAAAAGAGTGAAAATATAACACTTAATAGTGATGAATTGAAGTCTTGGAATAGAATTGTAAATCGTTTTAGAACAACTTTTAACAAAGCTAAAGATATTGGAATTAGTGTTTTTGTAGACGCAGAAGAGAGTTGGATTCAACCTGCTATTGATGATCTAGTAGAGGAAATGATGATTGAATTTAACAAAGAAAAACCTGTAGTTTTCAATACCGTTCAAATGTATCGTAAAGGGCGCTATGAATATTTAAAAAGCCTAAACAACAAATCATTAAAGTATAATTTTAAGATAGGAATTAAACTTGTCAGGGGGGCATACATGGAAATGGAAAGAATTAGAGCAAAAAAGATGAATTATCCAAGTCCAATTTGTGATTCAAAAATTGAAACTGATAAACAATATGATGATGGAATTCAATTTATGTTTAATAATATAGATCGTTTTTGTATGTTTTTGGGAAGTCATAATGAGGTTAGTGCAAAAAAAGCAATCGATTTAGCAATAAAAAACTCTATACCTTCAAGTGATCCAAATCTCTCATTTGGACAACTATATGGAATGAGTGATAATATCACTTTCTCTTTAGCAAAAAGTGGATATAGAGCAGTTAAATACTTACCCTATGGCCCAATTAAGGAGGTTGTACCTTATTTAATTAGAAGGGCTAATGAAAACTCATCAGTATCAGGTCAATCAAATAGAGAATTAGATTTGATATCAGCTGAATTAAAAAGAAGGAAAGAATTTAAGGATTAATCTCAAGTAATGATAAAGTCTTGACACAGTTTTCAAACTTTATTGAGGTTTTTTTTGAAGACAGGTAGCCATTTAAAACATATGTTTTACAGGAATCTTTATTAGTGTTACTCTTTGAAAAATCAACAGATGAGTTTTTTATAAAATCATTTATAGCCCGATTTGAAATATTCATTTTTATAAATGAGTCAGGAATTATTATTTCTTTTTTTAATAACTGACTTTTAACTCTTGCTTGGGGTCCGTAATTACAACTTGTTTTTTTTCCGCTAAAAATAAAAGATAAAATGATTAGGCCAATTGACATTCCGAACAAAAAATAACTAATTCTTTTTATGAAGCTCATTTAAATAATTTTAATTTGTCTTTCGTTATCGTTAATTACCCTTATGTCAATGGTATTCATTGGGTATGATAATAAAAATGAAATTTTTTCAGACCATTCCATAAAACATTTATCACCGGAATCTAAATATTCCTCAACTCCAAAATCTAATGCTTCCTCAACAGACTCTATTCTGTAAAAATCAAAATGATGAATTATTTTATTTGAATCATTTTTATAAGTATTTACTAGAGAAAATGTTGGACTTGATATATTTTCTCTAAAATTTAGATTTTTACATATGGACTTAATTAAGGTTGTTTTTCCTGACCCCATTGGTCCGTTAAAAGCTACAATTGGATGTTTGATATAGTGACAAACTTTTTTTGCTACAATATCAATTTCAGGGAGAGAATAAGATATTTCCATTAAATGAAATTATTTTTTGGGTAAAAATGTTGCAAAGGGTATTATCATCTCTTCCATTGAAATTCCTCCATGTTGAAAGGAATTATTATAAAATCTAGCATATTGATTAAAATTATTTTGATACACAAAATAGTCATTATCTTTAGCAAAAATAAAAGAACTATCCATGAATGTTTTGGGTAATTGATATTCGTCTAAATTTTTGACTTCAATAACTTTTTTATTTTCATAACTCATACTTCTGCCAGATTTATATCTAAGATTTGAACTTATCTCTTTTTTTCCTTTAATTTTAATTGGCCTATCTACGTTAATTGTTCCATGATCAGTCGTTACAATTAATCTAAATCCATTCTCTGCTGATGATTGAATGAATTCAAAAAGTGGTGAGTTTTTGAACCAGGTAAGAGTTAAAGATCTATAGGCTTTGTTGTCAGGAGCTAATTCTTTAATAATTTCCATTTCAGTTTTGGCGTGAGATATCATATCCACAAAATTATATACAACAACGGTTAAATCATCTGACATAAATCTTTTAAGATTTTTAATTAATTTTTTACCTTGATCTAAAGTTGTTATTTTATTGTAATTAAATTTTATTTTTTCATTTAGTCTTTCTAACTGAGATTGTAAAAATTTTTCCTCATGCATGTTTTTACCCCCTTGTTGATCATCATTCACCCACCATTCAGGGAAATTTTCTTGCATCTGTTTTGGTGTATTACCAGAAAAAATGGAATTTCTAGAATACTGAGTTGCTGTTGGTAGAATGCTAAAATAACAATCATCATCAATCAAATCATAATATTGCTGAATTAGTGGACTAATTGTTTTCCATTGATCTAACCTTAAGTTATCAATCAACAACAGTATGCATTTTTGATTTGATTGTAAAAATGGTAGAACTTTCAATTTGATTAAACTATTAGACAAGACAGGAGCATTTAAATTATTTATCCAATTAGAATAGTTTTGTTTAATAAAATTAAAAAACTGTGAATTTGCATCTTTCATCTGATTTTTAAATATGTCAGACATTACTTGATCATTAAGGGACTCAAGTTCAAGATCCCAAAAAGTCATTTTTTTATACAAAGAAATCCAATCATTAGATGTTTTTATATTTTCAAGAGAATTTGATATTTTTTTGTATTCCATTTGATACGATTGAATAGTCTTTTCTTCAATTAGATTTTCTGTATTTAATATTTTTTTTAATGAAATTAGTATTTGATTTGGGTTTACTGGTTTTATAAGGTAATCTGAAATTTTTCTACCTATTGCATCATCCATTATATGTTCTTCTTCATTTTTGGTGATCATTATAATAGGCAACTTTGGAGAAATTAATTTTATTTCTCTTAAGGTTTCAATTCCATTAAGACCAGGCATGTTTTCATCTAACAAGACTACGTCAAATCGATTGGATTTAATTATTTCAATTGCATCAAGTCCATTTGTAGATGTTGAAACCTTAAAATTTTTGTTGTGTAAAAATAAAATATGTGGTTTCAAATGATCTATTTCATCATCCACCCATAATATTTCGAAAATTCTCATTGAATTGATACAAAAATTAAAATAAATTTACATTTAATTATAAATAATACGTGTGATTTATTTAATTTTCTTATGATGATTTTCATTAATAAAAAAAAACAATCCACAGTTTTTTGTTAATTTTGCACAAATGAAATTTACTGCAAGTCAAATAGCTCAAAAAATAAACGGAGATATAGAAGGTGATTCAGAAATCTCTGTACATGAACTATCAAAAATTGAAGAAGCAAAATCAGGAAGTATAACTTTTTTATCTAATCCGAAGTACACCAATTATTTGTATACCACTAAAGCTTCTATTGCAATTGTAGAAAATAAATTTCAAACTGAAAAAAAATCTTTTCCAACTCTTATTAGGGTTAAAGATCCTTATATAGCATTTACTAAATTAATAGAGCTTTACCAGTCAACAAAAATAATGAGAATGGGTGTGTCAAGTGTTTCTAGTGTTCATGATTCAATAGTATTGTCAAAAGATCTTTATGTAGGAGATTTTTCTGTTGTTGAAAAAAACTCATCACTAGGTAAAAATGTAAAAATATATCCTAATTGTTTTATAGGAGAAAATGTTAAAATTGGAGATAATACTGTTATAATGCCAGGGGTTAATATTTTATCTAATTCTGAAATAGGTAAAAATTGTGTTATTAATAGTGGGTGTGTTATTGGTTCTGATGGTTTTGGTTTTGCTCTAAATAAAAATGGATCGTATAAAAAAATACTTCATAATGGTAATGTCGTAATTAAAGATAATGTTGATATTGGGGCAAATTGTTCAATTGACAGGGCAACACTGGGTTCTACTATTATACATAATGGGGTTAAGTTAGATAATCAAATACAAATTGCACATAATGTGGAAATTGAATCTCATACAGTAATTGCTGCACAATCAGGAATCGCTGGTTCTTCAAAAATCGGTAAAAATTGTATTATTGGTGGTCAAACTGGTTTCGCCGGTCATTTGACTATTGGAAATAACTCAAAAATACAAGGTAAAGCTGGAGTAATTAGTAGTTTACCTGAAAACAGTAAAGTTCAAGGGAATCCAGCTATAAATTATTCTGATTATAGTAAATCTTATGTTCTTTTTAAAAATTTAAGAAAATTAGAGGCTCGTTTAAGTAAAGTAGAAAAAGAAATTAAACCATGATTTTAAAAACTGTTTCTCAAAAAACAATTGAAAAGCCAGTATTTCTTGAAGGTGTTGGTCTTCACACCGGTTCTAAAGTCAAATTGTCCTTTTTACCTGCGCCTGTTGATACGGGTTTCACTTTTATTAGAAGCGATTTAAGTGGAAATAATCAAATTTCTGCTGATGTTAATTTTGTTGTTAACACAGATAGGGGAACAAACATTGAGAAAAATGGTATTAAAATTCAAACTTCAGAACATGTCTTAGCTGCTTTAGTTGGATTGGATATAGACAACTGTTATATTGAAATCAACGGACCAGAACCCCCAATTATGGATGGTTCCTCAAAATTTTTTATTGAGGCTCTTGAAAAAGCTGGAATTCATATTCAGGATTCATTAAGAGAAGAATATGTTGTTAATGAAATTATAAGTTTTAAAGATGAAGAATCAGGAAGTGAAATTACAATTATACCCTCAGATGAATATCAGCTAACTACAATGGTTGATTTTGGAACTAAAATTTTGGGTACACAAAATGCTTTTTTAGAAACATTAAGTGATTTTAAAAATGAGATTTCTTCTGCAAGAACCTTTAGTTTTCTTCACGAGTTAGAAGCTTTATTAGAAAATGGTTTAATCAAGGGTGGGGATTTGAATAATGCTATAGTTTATGTTGACACCCCTCCTTCTGAAACTACAATGGGAAAGTTGAAAAAAGCTTTTAAAAAAGACAAATTAAGTGTTAAGCCAAATGGTATTTTAGATAATTTAACCCTACACTATTCAAATGAAGCTGCAAGACATAAACTTTTAGATGTGATCGGTGATCTTGCTTTGGTAGGTACAAGAATAAGAGGTAGAGTTTTTGCTAACAAACCAGGACATAAAGTCAATACTTCTTTTGGAAAAAAAATATATGATATAATTAAAGCAGAGAAAAGATTGAATGCTCCTTATGTAGATATTAATAAGGAGCCTTTATTGGATACTGTTGGGATTATGAAAATTCTTCCACATAGACCACCTTTTTTATTAGTTGATAAAATATTTGAGTTGTCTAAAAATCATGTTGTAGCTCTCAAAAACGTTACTATGAATGAACCATTTTTTGAAGGTCATTTTCCTGGGACACCAGTAATGCCCGGTGTACTTCAGATAGAAGGTATGGCTCAAGCAGGAGGAGTCTTGTTGTTAAATACTGTACCAGATCCAGAGAACTATATTACTCTTTTTATGAAAATGGATAATATAAAATTTAAGATCCCTGTTCTTCCTGGTGACACAATGATATTTAAATTAGAATTAATTAGTCCAATTCGAAGAGGTATTTGCCATATGGTAGGTTATATTTACGTAAATGGAAATTTAACTACCCAAGGAGAATTAATGGCTCAAATTAAAAGAAAAGAAATATGAATCAACCACTAGCATACGTTCATCCGGGAGCAAAAATTGCTAAAAATGTAGTAGTAGAACCATTTACAACGATTAGTAATAACGTTGTTATTGGTGAAGGTACATGGATAGGATCTAATGTGACCATAATGGAAGGTGCACGTATTGGAAAAAATTGTAATATTTTTCCAGGTTCTGTGATCTCAGCTGTCCCTCAGGATTTAAAATTTAATGGTGAAGATACAACAGCAGAAATAGGAAATAACACAACTGTCAGAGAATCTGTTACAATTAATAGGGGAACTAGTGATAGGATGAAAACCAAGATTGGAAAAAATTGTTTGATTATGGCATATTCACATATAGCTCATGATTGTATAGTGGGGAATAATTGTATATTTTCAAATAATAGTACTTTGGCTGGACACATTACTATTGGTAATTTTGTAATTCTAGCTGGTTTTGTTGCTGTACATCAATTTTGTACTGTCGGAGATCACGCGTTTGTTGCTGGAGGATCTCTTGTTAGAAAAGATGTACCTCCTTTTGTTAAGGCAGCAAGAGAACCTTTATCATATGTTGGTATTAATTCGGTAGGGTTAAGAAGAAGAGGTTTTTCTTCAGACAAAATCACTGAAATACAAACTATATATAGACTTCTTTTTCAAAAAAAATATAACAACACTCAGGCAACAGAAATAATTGAAGCTGAAATGATAGCCACACCTGAGAGAGATGAGATTTTAAATTTTATTCAAAATTCACAAAGAGGTATAATGAAGGGATATTTTCAAAAAAATTAATATGGCAACAACATCCGATATTCGAAAGGGCCTTTGTATTAAATATAATAATGATATTTTTAAAATAATTGAGTTTCTTCATGTAAAACCAGGAAAAGGACCAGCATTTGTTAGAACTAAGCTTAAGAGTATATCCTCTGGTAAAGTTGTCGATAATACTTTTTCTTCGGGTCATAAGATTGAATCAATACGTGTTGAAACAAATAAATTTCAATTTCTATATAATGATAATGATCAGTTTCATTTTATGAATACAGATAATTATGAACAGATTAATATTGATAAAAAAATTATTGATTCTCCCGAGCTTTTAAAAGAAGGTGAAATTGTCACTATATCAATTAATTCCGAAGATGGAATGCCTTTATCAGTTGATATGCCAGCTAGCGTAATTTTAGAAATTAAAGAGACTGAACCGGGCTTAAAGGGAAATACAGCTACAAATGCAACTAAGCCAGCTATTACTGAAACTGGAGCTAGAATTAATGTTCCTTTATTTATAAATGAAGGAGATAAAATAAAAGTAGATACAGATAAAGGATCCTATCTTGAAAGGATTAAATAAAAATATAAAATTTAGATTATGAGTGTATTGGTTAGTAAAAATTCAAAAGTTATTGTACAAGGTTTTACAGGTGGTGAGGGCACTTTTCATGCTACACACATGATTGAATATGGTACAAATATAGTTGGTGGAGTTACTCCCGGAAAAGGAGGTCAATTTCATTTAGATAAACCTGTCTTCAATTCTGTAGATGAAGCTGTAAGTAAAACTGATGCAGACACTTCAATTATTTTTGTTCCACCGGCATTTGCAGGTGATGCGATTATGGAGTCTGCCGATGCTGGCATCAAAGTAATAATTGCGATAACTGAGGGAATTCCTGTTGCTGACATGGTAAAAGTAGCTCCATACGTAAAGAATAAAGGTGCAACTTTGGTTGGACCTAATTGCCCTGGTGTAATAACACCTGGTGAAGCTAAGGTTGGAATTATGCCAGGTTTTGTTTTTAAAAAAGGAAATGTTGGAATAATATCAAAATCTGGAACTTTAACATATGAAGCAGCTGATCAAGTAGTAAGAGAGGGATTAGGTATTACAACAGCAATTGGAATTGGAGGTGATCCAATAATTGGAACTACAACTAAGGATGCTGTAGAATTGTTAATGAACGATCCTGATACAAAGTGTATTGTAATGATCGGAGAAATTGGAGGTCAGTTAGAAGCAGATGCAGCAAATTGGATTAAAGCTCATAACAACCCTAAGCCAGTCGTTGGTTTTATTGCTGGAGAAACTGCTCCAAAAGGGAGAACAATGGGTCATGCTGGTGCAATTGTTGGTGGTGCTGATGATACAGCAGAAGCCAAAAAAAGAATAATGAAAGAATGTGGTATTCACGTGGTTGATTCTCCTGCCATGATAGGAGTCAAAGTATCTGAAATATTGAATAAATGAAATTATTAAAAGATAAAACAGCAATTATTACTGGTGCTACAAGAGGTATTGGTAGAGGAATTGCATTGGAATTTGCAAAACAAGGGTGCGATGTAGCTTTTACTTATTCCAAATCAGTTGAGAAAGCAAATGAAATAATTGAGGAGGTTGAGCTATTTAACGTTAAAGTTAAAGCATACCAGAGTGATGCATCAAGTTTTTCAGATGCTGAAATACTTGTCGAATCTGTCCTAAAAGATTTCAAAAAAATTGATATTTTAGTCAACAATGCTGGTATTACTAAAGATAATTTATTAATGCGATTAAGTGAAAAAGATTTTGATGATGTAATTAATGTAAATTTGAAATCAGTTTTTAATATGACCAAAGCTGTTCAAAAAACATTTTTAAAACAAAGACAAGGATCACTTATACATATGAGCTCTGTTGTAGGCATTAAGGGAAATGCAGGTCAATCAAACTACTCAGCATCTAAAGCTGGAATTATCGGTTTTTCTAAATCAATTGCTTTGGAGCTTGGATCTAGAAATATAAGAAGTAATGTTATAGCTCCAGGCTTTATTGAAACAGAAATGACAAAAAAATTGTCTGAGGAAATTGTTGAAAAGTGGAGAAAAAGTATTCCATTAAAAAGAGGAGGTTCACCTGAAGATATTGCTAATTTATGTGTTTTCTTAGCTTCAGATTTATCTTCTTATATTACGGGTCAAGTCATTAATGTTGACGGAGGAATGTTAACCTAACAAATAACAAAAAATAATTATTATTAATTTTTAAAACTAAATTATTATGCAACGTCTACCAAAAATCGGATTACCCATACTTGCTTTGGGTTTTTTATTTTTAATTTTAATATCCAGATCATCAATCAATATTGGTTATGGAGAAGCAGGTGTCTTGTTTAAAACTTTTGGAGGAGGGGTTGTCACTGACGAACCAGCTCTAGGTGAAGGGTTTAAAATAATTGCGCCATGGAACAAAGTTTATTTATATAATGTTAAACAACAAGAGTTTTTTGAAGGAAATATGCAAGTTCTTTCATCAAATGGACTTGAAATTTCTTTAGATGTATCAGTTTTATATCAACCCGACATCAATCAGCTTGGTAAACTACATCAAGAAAAAGGAGAGAATTACGTAAATATAGTTTTAATACCACAAATTAGAGCTGTGGCTAGATCTGTAGTTGGAAGGTACACTCCTGAACAGTTATATTCTACTAAGCGTGATGCTATTCAAAACGAAATATTTGAAGAAACACAAAAAGTTGTAAAAGATCAGTATATTCAATTAAATGCTGTGCTAGTAAGAGATGTTACACTTCCTCAGGCTATAAAAGAAGCAATTGAGAGAAAATTAAAACAAGAACAAGAAGCTCTAGAGTACGAATTTAGAATTGCTAAATCTATACAAGAAGCTGAGAGACAAAGAATTGATGCTGAAGGTAAAGCTAAAGCCAATCGTATTTTGAGTGCTTCGTTATCGAAATTAATTCTTCAAGAAAAGGGAATTGAAGCTACATTACAATTAGCACAATCTCCAAATTCAAAAGTTATAGTTATAGGATCAGGAGACTCAGGAATGCCAATTATCTTAGGAAACAATTAACCGATAATTTTATATTTTGAGTTTTTTTATTTAATTAAATTATTATCTTTGAGCTAAATGAAAAATATTAGTTTACATAATCATCGTAAGTCATTGTTCGAAGGAGCGTGCTGAAATATTTTATGTCCAAAAAATAGCCCGTTCAATACATTGTTCGGGCTTTTTTTTTTGGTTTAGCCTTACCTGTTTTAGAATCTTCTAAAAAAAAAGGCTAGTTTGTTTGGTTTTTTTGTGCCCTCCATTCTTAATGTCTGGAGGGTTTTTATATCTTTAAATTATAAATTTTTTGTTATTAATGCAAAAACTAAGTAGAAATGTTTTTTTGTTTCTCAAAGAGATAAAATCAAATAATAATAGAGACTGGTTTGAAATAAATAAGTTAAGGTATAATAAAATTAAACAGGAAATTGTATCGTTTTCATCAATTTTATTAAATGAACTAAATAAACATGATGATATTGAGAGTTCAAAAATATTCAGAATTTATAGAGATATTAGATTTTCAAATGATAAAACTCCATACAAAACAAATATTGGAATATCTTTTAAAAGAAGTTCTATAAAACTAAGAGGTGGGTATTATGTTCATATAAAGCCTAATGAAAGTTTTGTCGCATGTGGTTTTTTTAATCCTAACAAAGAAGATTTATATAGAATTAGAAAAGAATTTGAATTTGATGCTGAGGAGTTCAGAGATATAATCAATAAAAATGCACTTAAAAGAAGTTGGGGTGTAATAGATGGCAACCCATTAAAAACAAACCCCAGAGGTTTTTCTAAGGATGATCCTAATATTGATTTAATTAGGATGAGGAGGTATCTTTTTATTAAAAAATATAATGATAAATTAGTTTTATCCTCTAATTTCATTAGTACAATATCAGAAGATTTTAGATTAATGCGACCTTTTCTTGACTATATGTCTCTGGTTCTTTCCAGTGATTTAAATGGAGTTTCACTTTTTGAAAATGAATAAAATAAATTTTATATATATTTTTTTATTATTATTTAATAATTTTTTAGGGGGACAAAAAATTCCCATAATAATAGATGCAGATACAGCCAATGAAGTTGATGATTTATTTGCAATTTCAGGAGCATTAACAGATTCAAAATTTAAAATTATTGGACTTACTGCATCTCAATTTAACACTTCTCCATTAGCATCATCGAATACCGCATTAGAGAGTAAAATTATAAATGATAAAATTTTAGATTTATTCAGTAAAAATTCAATTCCTTCATTAATAGGCAGTCATCAGCCTATCAATGATATTAATCTAATTAAGAATTCACAAGCATCTAGTTTTATAATTAAAAAGGCTCAACAATTTTCTAAAGAAAACCCTTTACATATTGTAATTCTTGGATCATGTACAAATGTAGCAACTGCTATCATAATGTCTCCTGAAATTATTCCTAATATAAAGGTTTATTATTTAGGGTTTTGGCATGATATTGAAACTAATGTTTTTGATAAAAATGAATTTAATTCAAGAAATGACCCATTAGCTATGAATTTTTTATTGAATAAATTAGGACTTGATCTTACAATTATGACTGCCACAACCTCACAATATTTAATATTTAATAGGAATGAATTAGATATGAATTTCCCAAAAAATAGTTTACTTGGAAAATATTTAAAAGATCGATGGGACACATATAATAGATGGTGGACTGATAATGATAAACAAAAAAAAAATTGGATTATGTGGGATGTAGCATTAATAGAATCAATTGCAAACAACAATTACGCAGAGTTAAAAATATTTGATACTCCTAAAGAAAACATAAATAGAAAGATTAAAATATACACTAGTATTAATGTTTTAAAAATAAAAAATCAATTTTGGAATAAAATAAAAAATTTTTATTGATGATTAATATTGATGTTAACACAAAAATCTCTGATTTATCTAATTTTTTAAATAACTATAATATTTTATTTAAAGATGAACACTTACTAAATGTTTCAAAAGCAGGTGATGGAAATATGAATGTAGTTTTGAGAATCAAAACAAATTTACGGTCATTAATATTTAAACAATCTAGACCTTATGTGGAAAAATATAAGACTATACCTGCACCACTTGACAGAATTGAAGTAGAAAACAAATTCTATGTTACAACTAATAGAAATGGATTTAATTCTAATTTCCCTAAAGTAATATATTATTCCAAAGAAGATTTTTTTATGATAATGGAAGATTTGGGTTCAGTAGAGGATTTATCAAATCTATACCATAGAAGAAAAATTGATGAAAAATTGATTATTAAACTAACTAAAATTTTAAAAGAAATTCATTCGTGCAGTTTTCAAATAAACTATCCTTTAAATAATGAACTAAAAAAACTAAATCATCAACATATTTTTGTGCTTCCTTTTATCAAAGACAATGGTTTTTCTCTAGATAGTGTTCACAAAGGTTTAGAGGTATTGGCACATTCATTTATTAGTAATGAGTTTTTAAAAAATAAATCACTAAGTATAGGAGAGCAATATTTAAAAAAAGGATCTACTTTGTTACATGGAGATTTTTACCCTGGAAGCTGGGTTCAGAATAAAAATAAATTATATGTAATTGATCCTGAATTTAGTTTTATCGGTGATATAGAATTTGATTTAGGAGTTTTTGTTGCGCATTTAATAATTATTACTCTTGAAGAAAGATATTTAATCAATATTATTAATTATTATTCAGAATCAATCGATCAAAAATTAGTAAAATATTACACTGGTATTGAAATTTACAGAAGAATAATAGGTTTAGCTCAACTACCTACAAGCCTAAGACTGAATGAAAAAGAATATTTATTAAAATTATCAAATAGACTTTTGTTAAATTAAGAGTTCAATAAGGTTAAATTATTTGTATTATTGGAAATTATCAATTTAAGTTTATAAAAAATATGACTAAGATTGCATACATAGGGGCAGGAAGTATTCAGTTTGGCCCAATAATAGTTCAGGATATTCTCTTAAGTGAAAAACTTTGTAGAAATGGTATTGAGATTTTTTTAATGGACATTGAGCTATCTCATTTGGATCATGTGTATAATCATGCAGAGTATGTCAATAAAAAATTAAAAAGAAATGCCAAAATAATTAAAACTTCTAGTCAAAGTGAAGCAATAAAAAATTCAGATTTTGTGATTTGTGCTTTAGAGAAAGATAGAAATATATATTGGTCACAGGATTTTCATATTCCGAGAAAGTATGGTTTTAAGCAGGTTTATGGAGAAAATGGCGGAGTAGGTTCACTCTTTCATGCATTACGTAATATTAAATCAATTGTTGGTTTGGCCAGAGAAATGGAGATATTGTGTCCAAACTCAATACTACTAAACTTTTCAAATCCTGAACACAAAATATGCGAAGCTGTTTCCAGACTTACATCGATTAGTGTAGTTGGACTTTGTCATGGAGTTTTTATGGGTCGTCATCAATTATCCGAATTATTAAAAATCCCACTCTCTGATTTACAAACTAAAGCATGTGGAATGAATCATTTTAGTTGGTTTCAGGAAATTAGACAGAAGTCAACAGGTAAGGATTTGTATCCTAAATTAAAATCTATTGAAAAAGATGGTGATTGGATTGCTAAATGGCATGAAATAGCTCTAGGAAGAATATTATATAGAAGATTTGGTCAATGGCCCTCACCAGCCTCAAATCATTATGGTGAATATATAAAGTGGGCTGAAGAATTTGTAATTCCTCAATTACAGTTTTTTTATGATCCATATGAAGGACACCCATGGGATAATAATCAAATTCCGGAGGGTGTCTATACCGTAGATAGGGTAAATTACGATCGAAAATGGAAGAAAGATTGGAACAAAAAGCTTCTTCCAGTTGGTTCAGTTGAAGAAATTGTTTTGGAGAATAAGGATGGTAGTTTTAAAAGTTCCGGTGAAATCGCAACACTTATTATGGAGTCATTTGTTTGTAATGAAAAACAATGGCTTGAAGCTGTGAATGTCCCTAATAAAGGATCAATCCCAAATTTACCCAATGATTTAGTTGTTGAAGTTCCCGCTTATTGTGACAGTAATGGAATAGAGACAGTAAAGATGAACCCTTTGCCAGAGCCTATTGCTGCTATAATTAGATTACATGCAAGTATTCATAAACTTTTAGTAGAAGCTTATGATGAAGAATCTAAAGATAAATTATTGCAAGCAATTCTTATTGAACCAACTGTTAACTCTTATAGAAATGCAGTTGATATGTGTAATGAAATGTTAGAACTTCAAAAAGATGTTTTACCTAACATCAAGTAATTAAAATATTTATGAATCTTGAATTACTTGATTGGATTGTAATTTTAATTTACTTGTTAATTTCTATTTTTATTGGTGTTTTTTTAGTAAAACATAAAAACAATAATATTACTGATTTTTTTGTGGCAGGAAGAAGCCTCCCATGGTGGCTGTTAGGTACATCTATAGCTGCAACATGGTTTGCAACTGATGCTCCCCTTGCAGTTACTGCATTGGTAAGGACAAAGGGTATATACAGTAATTGGCTTTGGTGGTATCTTGGAACAGGTATTATTATGATGGTATTCTTTTATGCCAAAAATTGGAGGAGAGCAGAAATTTTAACTGACGCAGAACTAATTGAACTTAGATATAGTGGTAGTTCAGCATCAATTTTAAGAGCATTTACTGCAGCTTTTTATGGAATTTTTAAAAACTGTATCACATTGGGTTGGGTTATTTTAGCAATGATGAAATTTTCTAGTGTAATGTTAGGTTGGAGTGCTGAGTTTGCGTTGTTAATCACTTTAACATTTGCTTTACTTCACACTTTAATATCTGGAATTAAAGGTGTTGTTATTTTAGATATGTTTCATTTTAGTGCTGGAACTATAAGTACTATTATTTTAGCTATAATTATTTTAATTAATGTAGGAGGTCCAAAAGAATTATCAAATAAAATAATTTCTTCCTCAGATGCTCCACCTGGCATACTGGATATGATGCCAAACCTAGCTAATATAGGTACTATCGAAATGATTTCATTCATTTGTTTGATTGGTATCTTATGGCTTGGACAAGCACAAGGAGATGGTTTTATAGTTCAAAGATTATTTTCTGCTAAAAATGAAAAACATGCAATTAAAGCTTCATTATGGTTTGCAATAGCTGGTATAGTTATTTTAACCTGGCCTTGGATTGTTGTTGGTTTAGGATCAATCATTATTCTTCCTTTTTCCAGTGCTTCTGTTGAATTAATTTCTGATCCAGAGCTGGCTTATCCATTAATGATAGCTAAGGTGCTTCCAGCTGGGTTGAAAGGATTGTTAGTTGCAGCCTTTATGGCAGCTTTTATGAGTACAGTTGATACTCATTTGTGTTGGGGCGCTTCATATGTTGTTAATGACTTATATAAAAGATTTATTAATAAAACTGCAAATGACAAACATTACTTATTAGTATCAAGAATTAGCATTGTTTTATTATTAATTCTTTCAGGTTTTGCAGCTTGGCAAATGGATAGTATTTCTAATGCATGGATTTATATCATAGAAATAATGTCTGGAGTTGCTATTATAGGTATGTTGAGATGGTATTGGTGGAGAATTAACGCTTGGTCTGAAATTATGAGTATGATTTCTGCACTGTTATTGGCTAATGGTTTAATTATACTAAATTTTATGCATCATATTGGTTTAATCAATGAAGTATTAATAAAAAAACTTTCTTTCTTTTATCAAGATGATTATTCTCTAATAAGAGCAACTTTAATTCTTGTAGTTTCAACAATATTGAGTTTAATAGTCACACTGTTAACAAAGCCAGTTGAGTCCAATCATTTAATTAAATTTTATAATAAAATTCGACCTAAAGGATTTTGGAATCCTATATCAAAACAGATTAAAAATAATAATGATTCAAATGAAGAAATTAAATATAGCTGGTTTGGATTTGTAATTGGTGTCTTATTTTTAAATAGTATTTTATTTAGTGTTGGTCATTTAGTAATTGGAAATTATTTAATTTCTTTTTTATTATTAATAATTGGTCTTATTTTAGCTCACTTTACAATTAGAATGCTTGAAAAAATTTTAACTATCTAAAATAATTGATTTAACCAATGAAAAAAATTTTATTGTATACCTCTATTTTAATTTCTGTTAGTTGTTCTTCATATAAGTTCGTTGGAGAGCCCATAAAAGTCAAACTCAAAAATTATAATACTGAATTATCAGATGAGAGTTTAAAAAAATTCATAAATACACAAAAGGAAGAATGGTCATTATTAGATATTAATTCTGATAAGATCCCAGGTATGAGTGTTTTAAAAGCTAGAGCTGAGTTAATTCAAGGTAAAGTTGCTAAGAAAGTTATTGTTGCAATAATTGATTCAGGGGTTGAAACAAACCATCCCTTTTTATCCTCTTACATTTGGAATAATTCTGATGAAATTCCAAATAATAAAATAGATGATGATAACAATGGTTATGTAGATGATATTTATGGTTGGAATTTTTTAGGAAAGTCAAACAAAGAAAATTTGGAGTATGTAAGATTATTTAGGAAAACTACTAAGGAAGATCCGATGAATAAGGTTTATAAAAGTGATATTGATAAAGCAATAAATAAAAATAATCAAACTATAAATAGAGTACAAGATCTTTCTAGAATGTTATTTAAATCAGACAGTCTGTTAACAGCATTAACTGGTAAAGAAATTTATTCTATAGAAGAAGCTAAGCTTATACCTAATAAAGCTGCTAATATTGATGAAGCTATCAGATTTTTGGAGTTTGCTAACTCCAATAACTGGTCACAACAAAGTTTTTTAGAAGCTGTAGAGTATTATCAATCTAGTAACGATTATCACAATAATATTAATTTTAATGGAAGGGATGTGGTAGGGGATGATCCAGATAATTTTAATGACAGAAACTACGGAGACCCCAATGTTTCAGATAGAAACAAGCACGGAACACATGTTAGTGGAATTGTAAGAAGTATTTCTGAAAGTGCAATTATTATGCCTATCAGATGTGTTCCTGATGGAGATGAGTATGATAAGGATGTAGCTCTTTCAATTAGATATGCTGTTGATAACGGAGCAAAAATTATAAATTTTAGTTTTGGGAAAAAATACTCTCCTCATTCTGATTGGGTTATTGATGCAATGAAATATGCTTCAGAAAATGATGTCTTAATTGTTAATGCTGCTGGAAATGACTCTAGTAATATAGATTTAATTGAAAACGAATCATACCCTACTGATCAAAAGGAAGGAAAAGAGTTTTTAAATAACCTAGTCACTGTAGGTGCATCTTCTTATAATTTTGATTCTAGTCAGGTTGCATATTTTTCAAATTATGGATCAAAAAATGTGGACATATTTGCTCCAGGACTCCAAGTATATTCATCAGTTTTAGATGGTAAATACGAATATCTTAATGGAACATCAATGGCTGCTCCAAATGTAACAGGTGTAGCTGTTGTGTTAAGATCTTTCTATCCAAAATTATCAGCTTCGTCAATTAAACATATTTTGATGGCATCTGGAATTGACATGAATGAAAAGCTTAAAAAACCTAATTCAGAAGATATTTTGGACCCATATTCTTACTCAATATCAGGAAAGACAGTTAATCTTTATAATGCACTTTTATATGCCTCAAATTATAAAGAAAAAGACCCACTAGGTTCTTTAAGAAAATTTAAGTCTAAATTCTGATTATTAAATGAATATTAAAAAGTTTGATGATACCGAATCATTGAATTTATACGGATCAGAACTAATTATTGATTTTCTTAAAAAAAAGCCTAAATCTTTAATCTCAGTAGCCACAGGAAATTCTACAATTGGATTATATAAAGAATTACACAATTATTTTAAATATTATAATACCTTTTTTTCTAAAGTAATAATTTTAAAACTTGACGAATGGTTAACTGACTTAAGATATGAACATGAAGGTTTTTGTGAACAGTATATTCAATCTAATATTATAGAACCTTTAAATATAAGTTCAAGTAGATTTATTTCCTTCAAAACAAACACTAAAAACCCAATTGAAGAGTGTGAAAGAGTCAATGAAGAAATAAACAAAAGAGGTCCAATAGATCTGTGTATATTAGGGTTAGGTAAAAATGGACATATTGGTTTTATTGAGCCTGGAGCTCCTCTTTATATAAGACCTTATGTAGCTGAGTTATCTAAAGCATCACAAAATCATGAAATGATTTCATCTAAAACCAAACGATATAAAAAGGGACTTACTTTAAGTTTAAATCAAATTTTATCATCAAAAAAAATAATTATTGTTGTATCCGGTCAAGGAAAAGAAAAAGCAAAAGAAAATTTTCTATCAGCTAAAATATCAAGAAATTGCCCTGCATCCTTTCTTTGGATACATAAAAATATTGAGTGTTTAATTTTAAATTAATTCTCTAGGAATTATTGGCTAGCTTTTTCAATGCTAACCATTGTTTTAACATATCTCTTGAATCAGTAGCTGGATAACCAAGAACTGTTTTTCCGTCTGGAACATCAGAAATAACTCCAGAACATGCACCAACGCTTACTCCAGAGCCTAGTGTTAGATGGTCTCTTATTTTTGCGCCTCCACCAATTACAACTCCGTCTCCTAATGTTACTGTACCAGCAAGACCCGAACTTCCTGCCATTATACAAGATTTGCCTAGCACACAGTTGTGACCTATTTGAACAAGGTTGTCAATTTTACAACCGTCACCAATTATAGTACTATTAAACTTTGCCTTATCTATACAACTATTAGCCCCTATTTCAACATTATTTCCAATAATTACATTGCCTATGTGTTGAATTTTAATCAGTCCATTTCCTTCCGGGGAAGGACGAAATCCAAAGCCGTCAGCTCCAATACTAACATTATTGTGAAAAATACAATTATTTCCAATAACTGAATCCTCTCTGATAACTGTACCAGACCATATATCGCATTTACTTCCAATTTTTGAATTGTCAAAAACACTGACATTAGGATAAATATTACAATCTGATCCAATAGTTACATTTTTACCAATGTAAGAAAACGCTCCTATCTTCACATTTTTCCCTATTTTGGCCGTTGGATGTATACTTGCTAAAGGGTCAATATCACTTTCAAACACAGGTCCAGTTTCAGGAGAAAAAACTTCGAGCAATTTTGCCATTGCTATGTCAGCGTCCTTTACAAAAATGATTGGTCTATCTTGACTTTCAATATTTATTGAATCGTTGACAATTGCAGCCCCTGCATCAGAATCACTCCAATATTTAACAAATTTTTTACTTCCAATAAATGTTATTTGATTTTTATTGGCATTTTTAAGATCATTTAAACCAGTTATTGAAATATTTTTAGTGAAATGGATCTCACCAGAAATGAAACTAGATAACTCATCAAGTGTAAATTTTTTCATTAAAATAATTTACACGAATGTAGTATTTTTATTATTAAATCTAATTAAAAATATATCATGAGCATATTTAATTTTAAAAAAAATTTAAATCATTTTAAAGAAAACTGTCCAATTGAGGCTAGAAATTATTTTAAAGAAATATTAATCAAATTGGATAGTATTGAACAAAAAATAGATAAAATTGAAAATACAAATTCATAGTCAAATAATATCCTAATTATTTTTATTGATGTAATTGTTATATTTACCGACAAACCATTAAATAACTTTATGAATATTCGACACTTAATTTTATTATTACTTATATCAATTACATTAGTATCCTTATCCTGTCAAAATAATACTGAAAATTCGAAAGCTTTTGTTTCTCAAAAATTAAAAGTATTGAAAAATGCTGATTCAGATGAAATCACTTTTATTTTAGAATTAAGTACTAAAAACAATTCAAGAAGTGACGTAGAGAAATTCACTCAATATTTATCAAACTTTATTGTTGAAAAAGAACCATCGAGTGTTTATGGTTATTACATTTCAGATGATGGCAAAAAGGTTACGTTAATTGAGCGTTATAATAATAGTCAAGACGGTATCCAACATGGAATTGACTTTATAAATGGTCCAAATTTTAAAAGGTTTTTCGAAGTATTTGAAATAGAATCTTTTATTACAATCGGAAATGCTACTGACGAATTTAAAAAATTTGCAGTTGAAAATGGATTTAAAATAGAATATAGGGAGTCAATTGGAGGGTATGTAAGAAGGTAATTTAATAGTAATTTTAACATGAATTTTTTCAATAAAACTAGTTCCTCATCAAAACAAGAAGTCAAAAGATTTAGTTTACTCCACATTTCAATAGAAATAATTTTAGTTACCCTTGGAATACTGATAGCACTTGCGATTGATAATTGGAATACAAATAGAGTTGAACAAAACGAAATCCAAGAATATGTTGTTGAAATGCATAAGGAATTTGAATCTACTTTAAAATATCAATACATCAAAAGGGATGTTTTTAACAGGCAGCTTGATATGTTAAAAAGAATGATATATATTCTTGGAAATCAACAAAAAGACTCTGTTGATGTTATAAAAAAGAACTTAGAGGTTATCACTCAAACCTATGGAGTTGAATCATATACACTCCCAGTTACTGAAGAGTTTATTAATCGTGATTACATTAATAAAATAAAAAATGATTCATTAAAACAGGCATTAAAGAAATTTGACTTAATTAAAAAAAGTGCAAAAGTTATTTGGGATTATGCGCAAGCTCAATACGATAATAGAATAGAGCCTTTTCTTACAAAAAATGCAAACTATCCAGAATTTGCAAAAATTAAAGGACTTGAACAGTTAAATATACCTAATAACTTAAAGACTGATTTTTATAAACTATATGATAGTCAAGAGTTATTTAATATAATTGGTTTTAAAATTGAAACAATTTCAATTGAAAAAAAAAGATTAGAAAAAGGTATTTCAAGTTTTATTGAAATAAAAAATAAACTTAAACAGGAACTTGAAAGTTTAAATCCGTAAACCATTAATGAATAAATTTTTATCCTTTGTATTTATTGTACCCTTATATGTTAGCTCTCAACAAATACCAAGTAGTTTTATTAGACTAAAAGAGGCAATTCCAACAATAGAAGTGGAGATTAGATATGCAACTTCGGAAAACTTCATTGGTAGGTCTATTGATGGCTATATATCCAATACTGCAGTTGGTACAGTCGAACTCTCAAATGCATTAAAAAATGCTCAGAAAATTTTAAAATCTCATAAGTTAGGTATTAAAATTTTTGATAGCTACCGCCCACAAACAGCTGTAAATCATTTTATTCGATGGTCTAAATTAGAATCTGATACAATTAATAAATCAAAATATTATCCAGAATTGAAAAAAAATTCTCTTTTTGATCTTGGATATATATCTTCTAAAAGTGGTCATAGCAGAGGAAGCACAGTTGATTTAACACTTATTTATCTAACTGGTGAAAATAAAGGACAAGAATTAGATATGGGAGGGGAGTGGGACTTTTTTGGTGATCTTTCAAATTATAATTTTGAATTTTTATCGGAAGAACAAAAGTATAATAGAGGTCTATTGCGAAAGACATTAATATCATCAGGATTTAGTCCTTATGAAAAAGAATGGTGGCATTTTACATTAATAGATGAACCTTTTCCTGATAAATACTTTGATTTTATCGTCAAATAAATATTCATATATTTAAATTAAAATTAATTCAATGAAAACAAAATTAACTCTATCTATTATTGGTGTTTTAAACATATTACAGTCTATCCTTTATACTTTGTTTGCTATTCCTGCAGTGGATATGATGTTTAATGTTGGTGAAGAGGCAGCAAATGTTGCTGTACTTTTTCAATATGCATTATCTCCAGCTTTTTTGATGATAGGTTTAATTTTTATTTTTTCAAGAAATTTTGAAGTTAATAATGCTAAAAAACTATTGCTTGCACTTTTAATAGCCTATGTACCATTGTTTTTTGCCTTTTACACATTAGCTTCTTCTCCATTAACTAATATTGGCTTGCCTGATTTTGCAGTGGACATTGTTGTTTATGTTTTGGCATTATTTACCTATTTAAAACCAAAACAATAAATATTTTGAAAAAATACTTTATTAAATATGTCTTAGAATTTTTAGTTATTGTAATTGGTATATCATTATCATTTTATTTTGAAAAACAAAATGCTATATCATATAAAGAGGAACTTAAAAATCAATCTTTAAAGAGAATATTAAAAAATATTGAGGTTGACATAGAAGATTATAATTTTAATATCGAAGCGCATGAATTATCAATAAAATCTGCTAATTGGCTTTATGAAAGATTTGATGACTTACCTTCACAACCTAAAGATAGTGTAGGGTATCATTTCGGGATTGCTATTACTGTGAATACAATTTTTGTTGATAATCAAGAGGAATATAGAGGCCTTCAAAACTCTGGTTTACTTGAATTAATTGAGAATGATCAGATTGTTATTGGACTTCAAAACAAATATACAAGGCATGATTTTTTAAAAAAAATAGAAGAATTTATTATAAAAAATAAAGAGCCACTATTTGATTACCTATACAAAAACACAAAACTTATATCTAGAAAAGTTAATAATCTTGGTTTACCATATGATAGAACTTATATAGGTAGAGATGTTACAAATGAAATTATTGAGAGGATTAATGAATCCATTACCTGGCACACCTTTTACCTGACATTAGTTCAAAACCGAAAAAAAAATGATTTTGAATTGGTTAATCTTATAAAATCAGAAATCAATTAGAATTAAACAATTATATTATGAAAAAGCTATTTATTTTAACACTAATCTTATTTATTAAATTTAATAATTTTTATGCACAAGAGGATCAGACTGATCTCAGTTTTTTCGATACTAGTGAGGAAATTGTACCTTTAAAAAAATCATCTAAAACCATTGGAAAATGTTGTCAGCTTGGAAAAGCAATGTCAAAATTGACAGGAGGTATGAGTGATGCTTTTCTGGTTCAAAGCGAATTAAATGATGATGGTTCTTATACAATCTTTTTTGTAAGCATGTTTACAATTGGTTTTGATATAGAGCTAACTCAATTTGGTGTTGAAAATCCAACTTCAAAAATATCAAGTTTTCATATAGCTAATGAAGAAAAATTTAATCTTTTAAAAAATCTAATGATACGCGGATACAAAGATTTTAAAGCCCATCCAATAGTTAAAAAAATAAAATATGCTGACATTTCTGAAGTTCTTGATGGAGGAGAAAGTGAAGGGGATAAATTATTGCTTAGATTCCATAATAATAAAATTGTTAAATACGTTTCTTTTCAGCTTTTTGATCAAAATAGTGGAAACAAAACCTCGGGTCGCCCAATATTTTCAAAATTTATCGGTCAATTGTTTGGATCAAAAGAAATTATTGATACTAATTAAATTTATCTAAATTCACCAAGAACAATATTTTGTAATATTGAAAGTTTAATACACAATATTAATAAGAATGAAAATAAAATTTCTTTTTCTTCTGTTTCTACCTTTGTTAGCGACTTCTCAAAAAATATTTTCGGTAGAATATTCATCACAAGCCGATTTGAAAGTTTATGTAGTTGATTATAAGTCACAAGCTGACCTTAATGTTTTTAAAGTAGAATATTCCTCGCAATCTAAAGGAAATAAAGGTTTGTGGTATTTTGTTGAATATCAATCACAAGCAGACAAAAAGATATTTTTTGTTGATTATCCATCACAAAGTGATTTGAAAATATTTTTTGTTGATTATAAATCACAAAGTGGATGGAAAACTAATTCTAAAAAACATCTACTATATTAACAAATTGAATATCAGAAGTTGGGGTGGTGTTCAAAAGATATCAACTTCTCATAAACTTTAGTTCTATATCTATCCTAAACATTTATATAAAACTTTATGGTGAACCTGTCTGAGTTACTAATATCTTCTTTAGTAAGAATATGTATATTTGATTTCATTGTAATAGTTAATACAAACAATTTAAAATTATATTTATGAATAATCCATCTGATATTTTATTTACAGCGGCTGGAATAGCTTTTATTTTAATGTCGTTATATGGGTCAATTAAACTCAAAAGAACTCCTTTTTTACTTGGAATATGCTTATTCAGTTTTTTACCAATTATAGGCGAATCAATTGCCTATTCTGCTGATCAATCTTTAATTCATTTGACAATTATCATGGCTTTTATAGCTCAGGCTATTTTAACGATACCAACTAAGCCAAATTATGGATCAGATAATTTAGCAGCAACTGCAATTGCAAAAAAAATAGGTCTTGCGATACTAACCACAAATGCTTTTCAGGCATATTTAATCTTATTTTTTGATCTAGGAGTACCTGCCTTATATGGATATTTTCATATAGCAATTTCATTAATATTATTATATACAATTATTAAATCTGTAACTGAGAAGTCTCAATGGGAATAGATTAATTATTTTTATATGTATTTTGAAAATTTAATCATAAGAACTTAATTGAATATATAAACCAATATGGATACAATAGTACATGTTTTAGGAATTTGTGGAGAACCACACATTAATTTTAATCAATTTTTATTGCTAATATTAGCTTTTATTTTAATTATAAAAGTAATTCAATATAGAAAAGCTGGAAGGCTTGATAAAGGATAAAATTAATTTAGAGTGATTAAAACTAAATACTGATTCCTTACATTTAATCTTAATTGTTTATTTAGTCTATTTTTTTATTATTTCCTAAATTGAATAAATTTTATTTGTATGATCTTATTTAGTGAAAAAAAAGAAGTTTTTAAATACAACCCAGCTGCACAGTCAGTTGAATGGAAAAATTCTTTTGAAAAACTTATCTCTGGAGTTTTTAGAGTTGATAATCATGTTTTTGTAACCACTGTTAACGGTTGGGGTTCACCTTCATTTACAACTTTAATTGACTATATCTCGGGTAAACAAAAGTGGACAATTAAAAATGTTCTCTATGGTATTCATATTCATCAAGACTCAATAGTTTTTATTGACAGCAAAAAACAAATTGTTTCAATATCAATAAATACAGGTCAGGAAAATTTTAAAGTAAAAATATCAGGTTTTAGATGGTATGAAACTCCTAGAATTTCATTAATTGACAATAAGATTTATATATTTTCTTCAAGAAAAACTTTCATTCTTAATGAAACTACAGGTAGCTTAAGAGAATCAAAACTTCCAAATCATATTAATCCAAAAGAAGTTGTCTTTTTAATTGATGAATTTGAAATGCAAATTAATACACTTCCTGGAAGTGGATCTGCTGATCCGACCGGTTCAATGATGGCAGGAGGAGATGCTGGTGGTGGTGGTGACGGAGGAGGAGGAGAGTAATATAATATGTGTTAAATAAGAATGTCATACGAAATAGAATATCATGATTATGATGTAGTTGTTGTGGGCGCTGGTGGTGCAGG
>MDTC01106610.1_pt1 | contig 30103 bp, 27 predicted proteins | sample 811181 | NCBI WGS metagenome assembly MDTC01 (sample SAMN05326644, study PRJNA326480) | marine metagenome | isolation source: seawater | place: Pacific Ocean: North | collected 2011 | reverse complement strand
TGTAGCAGAACATAGCATCAATGCGACGAATCTAGACCTTATCGGGTTATCGCAAACAGGAGTTGAATACATTTTTTATATCTAACAGAGATATTTGTCTTCCGCTAACATATCTTACGAGGCAACTACAACACGACCCGATCTTTCTAAAGAATGGTTTTTCAGGGTCTATTCAGAGTGGCTAGATCAGTTTAGTGATAGGGCTAACAAGACTCACCTGGAAGGTGTTCCGGTGAAGAATATTGGTCTAAAACTGGTCAAGTAAAAGACACAAAACCTTCCTAAAGCCTTCCTACTGACCCCTCAAAAAACCTAAGTCATTGATTTTATAACAAGAAAAGTGGCGTCCCCTAGGGGTTTCGAACCCCTGTTGCCAGGATGAAAACCTGGAGTCCTAGGCCTCTAGACGAAGGGGACGCATAACCTTTTCTAACGAAGCTGTTAGGAAGCGCGAATTTTAATGAAGCTCGGGGCCTTTAGTCAATAGTGATAATTAAAACGAGGCTAAAAACCTCTCGTTAATTGCAAAAAACCATTCATGCAATAAACAAAGGCACCATAATATTGACCCAAAGATCACACTATGCGAACCTGACCCCTGGTTGGCTTTTCGGACGGTGCTCAATTAAGATAGCAAAGCACATTCCTCAAGGAAAACCTCTCAGGTGACGACACATGGTTTGTTAAACGCATATGTCTTTCAGACGATTGGCTAACGCGACTGCCTGAATTCTCGATTATACAACGGTATTGAATTCGTGAACAAGAAAAGTGACGCGATACTAAGCCTCGATAAAAGCTTGATAGAGGAAGGTACCGCACAACTCAACAGTGAAATATCCGTCCTTGAGTCTTGGCTCGAAGAGCTCGATGCTGCTGACAAACACGACAATGACGCGTCAGCCGCTCGGAAATCGTACACCGACATGCTTCAAAGCCGTCGAGAGATGCTCACGACCTTAAATAGTCAGTCCAAGCCGTAATCTCGATCAACCGCGAAGCGCATTTTTCCCCTTCTCCTGCTCACAAATAATCACAACCTATATGTATGATGAGATATAATATCGATTTGCCGGACTTATAGGTCCGGCCCAGACCGCACGATTCGGAAAAACTTATGACCGAACACAGCAACGCGCCCACATCACACCAATTAGCTCGTATGCTTGAGATGCAGGACCTCATGAATACCCGTGTCGATGGGAGGTGGGTTGATGCAGGACACCCATACTTGCGGGCAGTTGTCATCGAGGCCTCAGAGGCGATCGAGCATCATGGTTGGAAGTGGTGGAAAAAGCAGCAACTTGATCTAGCCCAGCTGCAGATGGAACTGATCGACATCTGGCATTTTTTGCTATCAGAAATCTTACTCCGAAACAAAGGAGATCAGCAATCCTCCTTAAGCTCACTAAGAGTCAGTATTGATAAAACTGAAAGCACCATAATAATTGATAAAATATCATATAATATCAATAGCATAGACCTTATAACTAAACTAGAACTTTTAATCGCTAGTTCTAGCCTAAGACGAGTAGAAATTGGCATCTTTAGTGCGATCATGGAGGATTGCCAGCTTACTTGGGCACAATTATACGAGCAATATATAGGTAAAAATGTATTAAACTTCTTTAGACAAGATAACGGATATAAAGAGGGAACTTACCAGAAAGAATGGGATGGGCGCGAGGACAATGAATACTTGGTTAAAATCATGAATGACCTTAACGCCAACGATCCAGAATATCAGGAAAAATTACGCCGAGCGCTCCAAGAGAGCTATGATCAAGCCCGATGCGATCGGTAGCAAACTTTACAATTATTTGAAGTAAGCATTTTCCCTCTGCGTGTGATCAGTCACGTCCCTCACTTCCACAAGCTCCGGAATTTGAGCAATAAGTGTCTTCTCTACGCCCTCCTTCAGAGTCACATCAACCATACCACAGCCCTGACAGCCGCCTCCAAACCGCAGCACTGCGATATTCTCCTCAAACACCTCTTCAAGAGTTACGTTGCCACCGTGTGCGGCGAGCCCGGGGTTTACTTCGTTGTAGAGCACGTAGTTAACGCGCTCCTCAAGCGTACTATCCTCATTTAACTTTGGGAGCCTTGAATTAGGCGCCTTGATTGTAAGCTGTCCGCCCATGGTATCCTTGGCATAGTCTACGACGGCATCTTCGAGGAAAGGAATGCTTGGCACGTCGACGAACGCCTTAAATCCAGCAAGCTCAAGGACTTCATCCCCCTCCTCCTCTTCGCCAGGGCGGCAAAATGAAATACAAGTCTCAGCTTGTGGCGTCCCCGCATCTATTATAAAAACTCGAACACCAACACCCTCAACATCCTGTTTTTTCAGCAAGTCAACTAGGTAGGCTTGCGCAGACTCTGTAATTTTTACCATATCCATTGCTAGTGGCTCCGATTTTTCATCTTCGATTATTATAACGCTACAACGCTTAGGCAACTAGTTAAGTCGTGTTTTGTTCACAAGCAAACAAATAATTTTGCGGCAACTGATACCTGGCTCTGGGTCGTATTCGAAAGCATCTTGTCATTATACTCGAAGCGCTGAAAAAGCGACCACATTTTTCTTTTAAATTCGGCTATACTAGCGACCTCCAAACGCAGACCAAAGGCTATCATGAGTATCGCGCAACAAATCACGTCCCTACTAGAGAAGCGCATTCTCTTACTTGACGGCGCGATGGGTACCATGATTCAGCAGCAAAAACTTTCGGAGGCTGATTACCGAGGGACGCGGTTCACATCGCTCACCCATGACATCGCTGGCAATAACGATATTTTATGCCTCACAAAGCCGCTCCTTATAAAAGAAATCCACCTAGAATACCTTCGTGCTGGCGCCGATATCATAGAAACCAATAGCTTCAATGCGACTCAAAGCTCTCAGTCAGACTATAAGCTCGAAGAATTGGCCTACGAGATAAACGAAGCGGCTGCGGCTATTGCTCGAGAGGCATGTGACTTGGTAAATCAAGAAGAACCGAACAAGCCTCGCTTTGTCGCGGGAGTGCTCGGCCCAACCAGCAAGACAGCATCGCTTTCGCCCGATGTAAATGATCCTGGATTTCGAAATATTAGCTTCGACATACTCACTTCAGATTATAAAAATTCAATCGCTGGCTTACTCAAAGGAGGAGCCGATTTGATAATGATTGAAACTGCTTTTGATACCCTCAACGCAAAAGCAGCCATCGCCGCTGTAAAAGATTTTGAAAAAGAATCAGCGCAAGAGATACCCCTGATGATTTCTGGGACAATCACTGATGCAAGTGGAAGAACTCTATCGGGGCAAACTGTTGAGGCTTTTTGTAACTCCATTGCTCATGCCAACGCGCTAGCCATCGGTTTCAATTGCGCTCTTGGTGCAGAACAGCTAAGGCCACATATCGCAGAGGCGTCATCGGTAACAGAAAGCTTTATCTCAATGCACCCTAATGCCGGACTCCCAAATGAATTTGGTGAATACGACCAAACCCCAGCAGAAATGTCGCAAATAATTGAGGCAGTATCCCGTGAAGGCTTCGTAAATATTGTAGGAGGATGTTGCGGCACTACCCCAGAGCATATCAAGGTCATGGCAGAAGCTTTAAAGGATTTGCCACCGCGAGTTCGAACAAAGCTAAAAAAAATCTGTCGACTAGCGGGTCTAGAGGCCCTCAACATCGATGAAGACTCCCTCTTCGTTAATATTGGCGAACGCACGAATGTAACAGGCTCTGCCAAGTTTGCCAGTTTAATCAAAGCGGAAAACTACAATGAAGCACTAGAAATTGCCAGAGCGCAGGTGGAATCGGGCGCTCAGATAATCGATATCAACATGGATGAGGGAATGCTTGACTCGTCTCAAGCTATGACAAAGTTTTTAAAACTTATAGCTGCAGAACCTGAAATTTCCCGAGTCCCTATCATGATTGACTCGTCAAAATGGGACATTATTGAAGAAGGCCTAAAGTGTACTCAAGGGAAATCTATCGTTAACTCGATAAGCCTTAAAGAGGGAGAATCTGACTTCCTGAAAAAAGCAAAAATTTGTCAAAGATACGGGGCCGCCATTATTGTCATGGCATTTGACGAGGCTGGACAAGCTGACACGTTGCAAAGAAAAAAAACGATTTGTAAAAGAAGCTACCAGCTTTTGGTCGACAACGGCTTCAACCCACAGGACATCATCTTCGATCCAAATATATTCGCAATTGCAACAGGCATTCAGGAGCATGACAACTATGGCGTCGATTTTATCGAAAGCTGTCGCTATATAAGATCAGAACTTCCTTTTGCTTTAATCTCTGGAGGAGTGAGCAACGTTTCATTCTCATTCCGAGGTAACAATGCTGTAAGGGAAGCCATACACTCAGCATTCTTATTTCATGCTGTCGAAGCTGGCCTAACAATGGGCATTGTAAATGCTGGACAGTTAACCGTTTATGACAATATTCCGCAGGATTTAAAAAATGCAGTCGAAGATATCATCTTAAATAAATCCGAAACAGCTACAGACAACCTAATGGAGGTCGCAAATAAGTATTCAAAAACCGGAGCCACGGTCCATAAAGAGGATTTAACCTGGAGGGAAAAAGAAGTAGCAACCCGACTTAGTTACAGTCTAATTAAAGGCATAACTAAGTATATTAACGAGGATACGGAAGCTGCCAGAAAAACTGTTGCTAGGCCCATTGAGGTCATTGAAGGGCCACTCATGGACGGAATGAACGAGGTTGGAGACCTGTTCGGTAGCGGGAAAATGTTCCTACCACAAGTGGTAAAAAGTGCCAGAGTAATGAAGCAGGCAGTTTCTTACCTATTGCCTTATATAGAATCAGAGAAAACAACAGAACCGAAAAAGAGAAACGGAAAAATTCTCTTAGCGACCGTAAAAGGTGACGTTCACGATATCGGAAAAAATATCGTTGGCGTCGTCCTTGCCTGCAATAACTATGAGATTCTTGATTTAGGCGTTATGGTTCCCTGCGAAAAAATTCTAAAGACTGCAATCGAAGAAGACGTTGACATTGTTGGACTAAGCGGGCTAATCACACCCTCACTTGACGAGATGGTCCACGTCGCGAAAGAAATGCAGCGTCTTGACTTTAAGATCCCGTTGCTTATTGGAGGAGCAACAACATCAAAGGCGCACACAGCTGTAAAAATAGAAGAGCATTATTCGAACAGCGACACCGTCTATGTCTCTGATGCTTCACGAAGTGTAAATGTAGTGAGTCAGCTCTTAGACGAAAAACAAAAGTCGATATTTACTAAGAATGTAAAGGAAGAATATTCAAAAATCAGGGAAAGAGTTAAGGCAAGCAGAGAGAAACGTGAGCTTCTGTCCTATAGTGAAGCTAATCTAAATAAACCAATTTTTCTTGATGCCGAGTATAATAACACAACCCCAACTTTTATAGGAACGCGAAAGTTTTTAAACTACCCGTTGGAGAAACTCACTGATTTTATTGACTGGACACCTTTCTTTATCACCTGGGGCCTTGCAGGTAAATATCCAGCTATCTTGACAGATAAAAAAGTTGGCACTGCTGCCGCTGAAGTTTTCCGTGATGCTAACGATTTACTCGAAAAAATTATAGATGAAAAGCTCCTCTCAGCTCACGCTATTATTGGTTTTTGGCCCGCCATCGCGCATGGTAATGACATAAAAGTTGAACTAAACGAAAGTTCTATAGCGACGTTTCATTTCTTACGACAGCAGATGAAGCAATCGAACAAACCAAGCCTATGTTTAGCTGACTATATCAAGCCTAGTCACTCACATGGCAAGGACTATCTCGGAGGTTTTGTTGTGTCAACGGGATTTGGCGCTGAGGCTCTCTCTAAAAAGTTTGAAGACGCGGGAAACGACTACGATGCACTCCTAGTGAAGGCATTGGCCGACAGGTTAGCAGAAGCCTTTGCCGAGCATATGCATCAAGAAGTTCGCAGAACTTTTTGGGGATATGCATCAGATGAAAACCTAGACCATGAAGCAATAATCTCTGAAAAATACCGCGGCATTCGACCCGCTCCCGGTTACCCTGCCTGCCCAGAGCACTCGGAAAAGGAGACCCTTTTTAGGGCTCTCAAAGCTGAGGACTCTTTAGGAGTGGGCCTCACAGAAAGCTTCGCGATGACCCCCGCGGCAAGCGTAAGTGGGTTTTATTTTTCTCACTCGAAATCATCTTATTTCCCAGTAGGAAAAATTTCTAAAGAGCAAGTGGAAGATCTTGCGACAAGGAGCAAAAAAGACTCCCGGATATTACATCGCTTGCTCGCTCCGAACCTAGAATAGCGTCAGGTACTACTTACTTGTATTTAAAACATAGCGTCCAACCGCATTTCCATTGAGCACCTTTTCAAGGTAATCCGGCAACTGAGCGAAACTAATTTCAGTGGCCAGCTCCTCTAAATCCTTTGGCCTCCATTCAACAGATAATTTTTCCCAGATATCGGTTTTTGATTTCAAGGGCAATTCCACTGAGTCAACTCCAAGCAAATTAACTCCGCGCAGAATAAAAGGCATAACCGTCGCATCGAGAATAGGGCTCTCGACCAAGCCACACGCAGCTACGCTGCCGCCGCGACGTAATGTCTTTAAAATATTGACCAAGGTTACACCGCCAACCACATCCACTGCTCCCGCCCACTCTTCTTTCCCCATAGGCTTTGGATTCTTTTCTGAAAACAAAACCCTATCTATAACATTAGCAGCACCGGCTTTCATAAGCTTCTCTCGATACTCATCCTTACTTGTACTCGCCCAAACTTCAAAACCCAATGTTGCTAAGACTGAAATCGTGACTATGCCAACGCCCCCAGTTGCGCCAGTAACAAGCACCTTACCATCAGCTGGTTTTAAACCACTGTTTAAAAGTTTATCTATGCATAGTCCTGCCGTAAGTCCCGCCGTCCCATAAATCATACTTTCTTTAAGACTCAATGCGTTAGGTAGAGCACTGACCCATGCCGAAGGAACCCTTATACGCTGCGAAAAACCTCCCGAGGTATTCATCCCCAGGTCGTACCCTGTAACGATGACTTTATCTCCAGCAGAGAAGTTGTTGTCCGAACTTTCTATGACTAAGCCCGACGCATCTATTCCGGGGACGTGCGGAAATTGACGGGTTACTGCTCGATTTCCGGATGCAGAAAGTGCATCCTTATAATTTAACGAAGAATAATGCACATCAATGAGAACTTCGCCTTCAGGAAGGTCGCCAATCGTTCCCTCAATCAGCTCTCCCTCAAAACCGCCACCATCTTTCTCTGATATTTGATAAGCCAAAAACTTACTCATTACAGCTCCTAAATAAATTATTGAAAATTTGTATTTTTATTTGGAAAGATGAGCGATGAGGACACCCTATTCAATGCTCCATGAAAAGCACCAGCTAGCTTATCCTGGATGCTCTTTGGAACCTCGTACTCAACCTCGTAAACATCATGCTCTCTTACCGCCTCTATTAGGATTTCATCACTTGTTCTTATGTCATCCACCATATATCTATCTTTCGCTTGACTACCGAGCCATGTCTCTCCAGTTGCTATTTTATCTATCTCCACGGCAGGTCTGTATTCTTTAACCCATCTTTTAAAAACATCATGAATGGTTTCGACCTCTTCTTTTACCTTTTCTCTACCTTTTTCCGTTATCTCACCAAATGTCGTTAAAGTTCTCTTATATTCACCGGCCGAGATAATTTCATAATCAACATCATAATTCTGCAAAACTCTATTAAAGTTTGGGAGCTGCACAAGCACGCCGATAGAACCGATAATAGCAAAAGGGGCCGCAATGAGACGGTCGGCCAAACAGGCCATCATATAACCACCACTAGCGGCAACCTTATCAACACAAATAGTGAGCGGTATTCCAGCATTACGTATTCTAAGTAACTGTGAGGATGCAAGACCGTATGCGTGAACCATCCCGCCGGGACTCTCGAGGCGCAAAACGATTTCATCAAACTCACTAGCCAGAGAAAGAACTGTTGTGATTTCTTCGCGCAAAGAACTCACAGCCTCTGCTCCCACGTCACCCTCAAAATTGAGAACAAAAACTCTTTTCTTTCTATCCTCCTTGCTTGTGGCCGCAGCCTCATTGTTACTTTTTAGAGCTGACGCCGCTGCGTTATCTTTTGCACGTTTCCTGTTTTTCTTTTCCTCATTCTTCGCTTTTTTCTTTTCAGCTTTTTCTAACAACTTTAACGTTGATTTATCCAGCACTGCAGCTTTGAGAGAATCACTTAAGTTTTCATAGTGCTCATTAAGATAAGACACGCGAATCGAACCCTTTTTACTACCTTTCTCACGCCTATTCGAATTCGAAAAAGCAACACCTAGAACAAAAATAATTGACACAACGATCGTTACAGCCTTCGCAAGGAAAACACCATATTCAATAAAATATTCCATATTTCTAAAATTCCTTCACTTGTTTTGATTCACATATTCAATTAGGCGTCCCGCCACACTCACGGCCGCACTAGGAATGTTCGGCAGTTGATCGAGCTTATACCAAGCAGCTTCCGCAATCTCATCAGCCTGTAAAGCCAGTTCTCCACTTTTATATTCCGCTATAAAGCCGAGCATTAATTGCGAAGGGAAAGGCCAAGATTGACTGAAAACATATCTAACAGATTTAACAAGGAGACCAACTTCCTCATACACTTCTCTCTCCACAGTTTCCTCTGGAGTTTCACCCACCTCAATAAACCCGGCCAAGCAGCTATAAAAATCACTATTAAACCGGGCACTTTTTGCTAACAAGACTTCTTCATTCCTTTTAACCAAGACGATCACACAGGGGTTTATTCGTGGAAAATAATGTCGATTGCATGGGACACATTCGAGTGCGCGCTCGGTCGATCTTGGGGTGGTTTTTTCACCACATTTACCGCAATACTGATGCTGTTGATACCACTCCACAAGCTGATTTGCCCTTCCTGCAGTCCGCAAAACGAGTTCCGGCTCAGTGCGAAGCAGAGTCCTCACAGAAACCAAACTGGCAGTTAGATCGGTACTTAAATCCCTCTGAAGATCGACAGCAATCAAACCCTCCTCTGCATCTGCGACAAGAATAAGGGCACCTTCGACTAACGCTGTTGGATCAAGGTCTCCAAGTTCCCAAACGTATTTTGCTCCCTTAACAATGACAGATCCATCATAAAAAAGGATGTACCGATCATCAATACGAATATCCGAAGGACTTAAAACATTTGGGCGACTGGGCATATTAATTCCGGTAGATTTATTCTGTAATTTACTGTCGCCGATCCAACGAAACCCAAAGACACCCTTCCGCGCTTTTCTCATCAATGACGGCGAGGCTCTCAGAATGTGCAGCCTTTTCATCCTTTGAGGCTCTGAGCACGATCAATGGCGAATGATCACCTAAAGACCCTGATTTCATATGGCCAGCAGCAGTGTTAACCCCCATATTTTCAGTGACGAGTTCTAAATTCCGTTGACCACTTGTCATCATCAAGTAGACGTCAGCTAAAATTTCAGCGTCCAGCAGTGCTCCATGTAATGTTCTTTGAGTGTTATCGACAGAATATCGTCGGCATAATGCGTCTAAGTTATTTCTTTGACCTGGATGCTTTTGCTTGGCTAGGACCAAACTATCCAGTACTTCACAACGGTCTGTAATCGACGTAATTTGCGAAGAGGTTTGACTTAGCTCAGAATCAATAAACCCAACATCGAATGGCGCATTATGAATAATAAGTTCCGCACCCTCTATGAACGACAAGAACTCTGACTCAATTTGATAAAACCGAGGCTTTCCAGTCAAAAATTCACGGGAAATACCGTGTACCTCTTCGGCTCCTGAGTCAATATCCCGCTCTGGGTCGAGGTAGCACTGATAGTGAACGCCAGTCAACTTGCGATCAATTAACTCTACGCAGCCTATTTCGATAACCTTATGGCCTTGCGAGGGATCCAGTCCAGTCGTTTCGGTATCTAACACAATTTGTCTCATGAGATAGCCCCAACCCAACTATTCATCTTCACACTCATATCGTCAGCTCGTCAATTCCCAGATTAGCCAAAGCGTCAGCCCTCTCATTCCCAGGATGCCCACTATGCCCTTTTACCCATTTCCACTGAATATCCCTTGACTCTAAAGTTTTATCCAAGCGCTGCCACAGATCTACATTCAATACCGGCTTTTTAGCGGCCGTTTTCCAGCCGCGCTTCTTCCAGCCGATAAGCCATTCCGTCGCACCCTGGAGCACATATTTTGAATCTGTCGTAATGACGACTTTAAACGAATCGTTAACCGCCTCTAACGCCATTATAACTGCCATCAACTCCATTCGGTTATTGGTGGAATGACTCTCACCCCCGTGAAGCGTTTTTTCCTTACTTCCATATTTAAGAAGCGCACCCCAGCCTCCCTGCCCTGGGTTACCTCGACAAGCCCCATCGGTAAAGATTTCTACAGTTTCCTTCATGCCACTCACAACATTTAACTTAGAGAAGGTATTGTAACTTACCTAATAGAATTTAATCGATAATCCTTTTTACTCATTGCGACAGGAAAGAATACTCTTTCCATCAATAAAAACTGTCACCGTCGTTTTAACAAGAACCTCGGAACGATATCAGGTAGACTTCTACGTCTACGTTCATCATTTAACAGAAGAATTTAATATTATGGAAGCCAGACCTGCCTTCAGCAAGGATACTTCCTTTTTCGGCCATCCTAAGGCCTTGATTATATGTTTCCTTACAGAGATGTGGGAGCGCTTTAGTTACTACGGAATGCGTGCGTTATTGATATTTTATCTTACTCAACACTTTTTATTTTCTGATCAAATGGCGGCTGGCATCTTTGGCAGTTATATATCATTGGTCTATATCACACCTGTAATTGGGGGCATCATATCTGATCGATATCTTGGAGCCACAAAGTCAGTAATCGTTGGTGGGATTTTACTCGTAGCAGGACACCTTGGAATGGCAGTCGAAGGGAGTCCCGCAACAAGCACATCGTTTAATGGATCTATCACTGTGGTTCGTGACGAGGTTTCTTTGCAAATCTTCTATCTTTCACTTGCCTTTATCATTATGGGAGTGGGGTTTTTGAAAGGGAACATATCAACATTGGTAGGCTCTCTCTATTCTCAGAATGACATACGAAGAGATGGCGCTTTCACGCTGTTTTATATGGGTATTAACGCCGGTAGTTTTTTAGGTGCTTTAGTATGTGGGTTTTTATTGCAATATAAAGGTTTTTCTTACGGTTTTGGAGCTGCCGGTATCGGAATGCTATTCGGGCTCGCCGTGTTCCTCTACGGTAGGAACCTATTTGGACAAGCAGCAGCCCCAAAAGATCCGCAAGCCCTGCGGAAAAATATACTTCCGCACATCAATCTAGAGATCATCATATACATCCTCATTGGGTGCGGAATTTTAATATGCTACCAGCTAATGCAAATGCCGTCTCTTGTTGGCGGGTTACTCACCGCTTCACTACTGATTGCTACCGCGACCGTCGTAACTTATTCACTTACAAAGTGCGACGCCCGTGATCGCGACAGGATGCTGGTCTGCCTTTTTCTAATGAGCTATCAAATTATTTTTTGGGCACTATTTGAACAAACAGCCAGTTCACTAAGCTTAATGACTGACCGTAATTTTGACAGGGTTATCTTGGGATTTGAAATACCGGCCGCGGCCTTCCAGTCCGTAAACGCTTTTTTTATAATTCTTCTCGCTCCACTTTTCAACGTCGCGTGGGTTGTGCTTGCGAAAAAAGGTTGGGAGCCTAGCACGCCCGCAAAATTTGCACTTGCACTTATCCAACTTGGAATTGGGTTTTTGTTATTGGTCTATGGGGCTTCGCTTGCCATAGACCCCACCAAAATAGCAATTACCTGGCTTATTTTGATGTACTTATTGCACACAACCGGTGAACTTTGCATTTCTCCGGTAGGACTCTCAATGACATCACGGTTATCAACGCCCAAAGTTGTTGGGATGATGATGGGGTGCTGGTTTTTAGCTTCAGCGGCGGGCAATTATGTTTCTGGGATAATTGCCGGGCTGACCGGCTCAGGCAACATTGAAGGCGCTCTCGTTGATCCCGAACTCGCTCTTCAGAGCTATATTGAAGTATACTTAGCTGCGGGGTTGTACAGCCTCGCTATCGGTATTTTTGCGCTTATGATCACCCCGATCATCAAGAAATTTATGCACGAGTCAAACTGATTGATCATATCAATCAGTTCGGATTATAGAGTGGATACCAAACATCCTGATCTGCCAGCACACTAAAAATCTATTGGAGCCAAAACATGGGGTACTTAAAAGGAAAACGAGTTCTGATCTTAGGCGTGGCAAGTAAATTGTCGATTGCATCTGGAATAGCGGCGGCGATGTATAGAGAAGGTGCCGAACTCGCATTCACTTATCAAAGTGACCGGCTCAAGAACAGAGTAACGGAAATGGCTGAAACATGGGGATCTAATCTTGTATTCCCATGCGACGTGACTGACGACAACCAAATTACCGATTTATTTGCAGAGCTATCAAAGTCTTGGGATGGTCTAGACGGTTTAGTGCACTGCCTTGCTTTCGCTCCAGCACATGAGCTCGATGGTAATTACGTCGACGTAACCACCCGTGAAGGTTTTTTAACAGCCCACGAAATAAGCTCATATAGTCTTGTTGCTCTCGCAAAAGCTTCAAAACCTATGCTTATGTCTGGTGTTGATCCATCAATACTTACGCTTAGCTATTTAGGCGCTATACGAAGCCTACCGAATTACAATGTAATGGGCTTAGCCAAAGCAAGTCTAGAGGCTAATGTTCGTTATATGGCTTCTTCTATGGGTCCGGACAATATCCGCGTGAATGCTATCTCAGCTGGGCCTATAAAAACGTTAGCGTCTGCCGGCGTAAAAAGTTTTAAGAAAATGCTGCAGCACAGCGCAGATCAAACGCCTCTCCGTCGAAATGTAACCATTGATGAGGTTGGAAATGCAGCAAGCTTTCTGTGTTCCGAACTTGCTTCAGGGATAAGTGGAGAGATTCTATACGTTGATGGAGGCTTTAACACCACCGCAATGGGAAGCCTCAACGAGGCAACCTCATGAATTCTCATTTTTAATCTATTTATTTTGTGGGCTGCCCTTCTCAACTCAAAATTAATTTAATTGAAAATCAGAATTCAGAACTTGCAAATTCAAATCACCAGATTCACGAAGGTGGTCTAGGTAAAACCGGAATTCGTTGCTGCCAAAATCTGCGTTCAAGTTCTCTCGTAAAGCCACTCTTTCTACTTCCGATACATCCTCATATTTGCCATCACTGACAGAGGACAGTTCAACAATTACAAAAGCACCGTTGTCTAAAACCAATTCAGTCCTAACTGTCCCATCTGCTCCCGGTCGAGGAAGTTCGAAAACGGCCGCCAAAATCTCTGCATTTACTAGTGGAGTACGTCTTTCTACATTTGTTTCATCACGCCATTCAAGTTGATTTTCAGAAATTACTTCAGACGCGTCTGCTTCCGACTCAAGGCTTTGAAGGATCTCAGAGCCAATACTCAGCACAGCCTCCCTTTCCATTTCAGATCGTATCAAAACAGCAATTTGAGGCTCCACTTCATCCAAAAGCCTAACTCGCTCACTGTTATATTGTTTGAGGACTAAGACAATAGATTGAGATTCACTAACTTCTATGACATCGCTTAGATTCCCATCGAGCAAAACCTCATCCGAAAACATTACATCGATAACGGAGCGGTTTGCGAACAACCCAGTTCCACCTTGCCTGCCAATCTGGTTACTTGTGATCACATCCAGTTCCAATTGAGCAGCTAGATCAGTCAGGTCACCAACTTCAAAAGCAAGATTTGACAGCTCTGCCAGACGAGCCGAATACAATCTGTTTACCTCGCCCGACTTGAGATCTCGTTCAATTCGATCTTCAACCTCTTCTAGTGGAGTAAAAACCTTAGTATTATCTTCAGTGAGCCTAACCAAATGAACACCAAAATCAGTAACAATAGGAGACGAAATCTCGTCAACTTTCAGTTCAGTTAGCGCCAGTTCAATCTCTTCAGGAAACGCGTCACCACCTGAGTAACCGATATCACCACCATCTCGGGCCGAAACAATGTCAGAGGAGAGCTCAAGGGCTAAATCAGAAAACAACTCCCCTGCTTCCAAACGCTTAAGCGCAGCTGATGCCGCCTCGAATGCCTGCGATTCATCGATCAAACTGCCTATCTCAAAAAGAATATGTGACGCTCTGCGCTCCGCGCTACCTTCAAAAACTGCTTTTTCTTCCTCGTATTGTTTTTCGATCAAACTTTGATCCACACTAACTTCACTCATTAAAGCCGCACGATCAAGCAAAACGTAATCCACTTCAACGGTCTCGGCAGCAGTAAACTGTGACTGATTTGCTTGATAGTAGGCACTTATCTGCTCATCTGTGATCGCCATAGACAACGTCCGCGTCCCCGGAGTAATGCTCAGATAACGAAAGCTACGCGATTGCAGGTCTAATGTTGCCAGCTTCGACAACTCGCTCTCTGTAACAAAATTTGAAGAAGAAAAAGCATTAACCAGCTGACCCAATAACATCCTTTCTTTCAAAGCCTCTCTGTATGAGCCTACACTAAACCCTTGAGTATTCATTGTTCTCAAAGCGAACTCTGGATCAAACACACCGTTTATTTGAAAATTGGTATTAGCAATCAGCGCTTCGTCAATGCGAGATTCTGATACAGACATACCGAGGCGCGAGGTTGACTGACGCAACAACGTTTCCTCGACCAACTGATTTACAGCAAGTTGCTCAACTAAACTCTGATCCAAATTCTCCGCGCCAACACCTAAAGAGCCAAGCAGAGTCTGCATCTCAATCTGTAGCTGAGACTCGGTGATTTCCTCGCCGTTTACCGTGCCAACCGAAGGCGCAGCAACAAAGCCTCCGATAATCGACTCAGCACCAAATAGAACAAAAATAGCTACAATCAGACCAATTATGACCTTTGCAATAATTCCCTGAGAGTTGTCTCGTATATCCTGTAACATTGCTTGCCTGCTCCCACCGTGCGGTTCAAAGATGTTATGTAAAAACAATTACCTCAAAAAATAAAAAGGCGCACCATAGATGCGCCTCTCCCATCGGTAAAACCATAAACGGGTCTTAAGTGTAACCAACTGTGCTCACGAAAAAATAGACTACATGAGCACCTAAGCTAGTTTAATTACCAAAAGTTAAGAATTCACCGAATCCTTCAAAGCCTTACCAGCTTTGAAACTTGGCACTCTTGCCGCTTTTATTTGAATCGCTGCACCTGTTTGAGGGTTACGTCCCGTTCGTGCTGCCCTGTTTTTTGTCTGAAATGTCCCAAAACCAACTAAAACAACAGACTCTTCTTTCTTTAACGAATTGGTGATGGCATCAATAACCGCATCAATTGCTCTGCCCGAATCTGCCTTTGACAGATCTGCGCTCTCCGCTACCGCGTCGATAAGTTCTGATTTATTCACATTATATCCCTTTGTTGGTTGGTTTTTATTTAAATCTAGATACATTAATTGGTAGCTAGCTTCGCGTGTCAGGTCTTTATACCAAGCGCCTAAAACCTATGTCAACCGAAACAACGCCCGTTTAATGCGTGTTTACAACATCTTGCTTACTTTTCCGCCCATTGTTTTTTTTAACACTCCTACTTTTCGTCTGCCCGCTTCCAGATTTAGGCCTAGGAGACGGCAGAGATTGAAGAGCTTGCGCCAAAACCTCGTCAATCCAGCGAACGGGAACAATCTCAAGATCAGCCTTTATGTTATCTGGAATGTCCACCAAATCACGCTCGTTGTCGGCTGGGATCACCACGCGTTTTATTTGCCCACGATGTGCAGCTAGCAATTTTTCTTTCAATCCACCTATCTTTAGTACCTGTCCTCTGAGCGTTATCTCTCCGGTCATCGCTACATCCGCACGAACCGGAATGTCGGTTAAAACAGAAACAATCGCTGTACACATCCCAACGCCGGCGCTTGGTCCATCTTTTGGCGTCGCGCCCTCTGGCACGTGTATGTGGATATCATTTTCTTCATAAAAATTTTCGTTCAGTCCCAGCGATTGCGAACGACTTCGAACCACGGTGAGGGCCGCTTGTATTGACTCTTGCATAACATCACCCAGGCTACCTGTTTTAACTGTTTTTCCTTTCCCTTCTACCGCGATAGCTTCGATAGTGAGTAACTCTCCGCCCACCTGTGTCCAAGCTAACCCGTTGACCTGGCCAATTTGATTTTCTTCTTCAGCCTTGCCGTAATCAAACTTGCGAACTCCGGCAAATTCCGACAATATTTTCGGTGACAACCTAACTGCCTTTTTCTTCGGCGCCAGAACACTAGATTTGACAATTTTCCGGCAAATTTTAGCCACTTCTCTCTCTAGCCCACGAACGCCTGCTTCGCGAGTGTAGTATCTAATCAGATCCCTGATGGAAGCTTCATTAATTTTAAGTTCGCTATCACTTAGTCCGTTATTTTTTATTTGCTTTGGGACCAAATACTTCTGCGCGATATTTAGTTTCTCTTCTTCCGTGTACCCCGGAATCCTTATCACTTCCATTCTGTCGAGAAGCGCTTCAGGAATATTCATGCTGTTTGACGTACAGATAAACATTACCTCAGAGAGATCATAATCAACCTCTAAGTAATGATCGTTAAAGCTGCTGTTTTGCTCTGGATCAAGAACTTCCAAGAGCGCCGAAGCAGGATCACCTCTGTAGTCCATACCCATTTTGTCGATTTCATCCAAAAGGAAAAGAGGGTTCTTGACCCCAACTTTAGATAGTTTTTGAATCAACTTTCCTGGCAGAGAACCTATATAAGTTCTTCGATGTCCTCGAATCTCTGCCTCATCGCGAACACCACCAAGGGCCATCCTTATAAATTTTCGATTCGTTGCTCGAGCGATTGATTCCCCCAATGACGTCTTACCGACGCCAGGAGGCCCCACTAAGCAAAGTATAGGAGCCTTTAATTTTTTAACCCTCTGCTGGACTGCGAGGTACTCCAAAATCCGCTCCTTCACATCAGCAAGGCCGTAATGATCTAATTCCAGGATCTCTTCCGCTTTACGGAGATCCGATCGGACTTTACTGCGCTTCTTCCACGGTATGCTTGTCATCCAATCCAAATACGTTCTAACAACTGAGGCCTCTGAAGACATCGGGGACATTTGTCGCAGTTTACTGAGCTCGTTGTCAGCCTTTGTTCTTGCCTCTTTCGTCATCCCAGCTTTTTCGATGTTGGCTTTTATTTCCTCAAGCTCGTTTGGCGCGTCATCCAAATCACCCATTTCCTTCTGAATGGCTTTCATCTGCTCATTTAGGTAATACTCGCGCTGACTCTTTTCCATTTGCTTTTTAACTCTTCCTCGAATTCGCTTTTCGACTTGAAAGAGATCTATTTCGGCCTCGATTAAGGCCATTAAGTGCTCAACTCTAGATTTAAGTTTTGTGAGCTCTAGAAGATTTTGTTTCTCTTCCAATGGGAGAGACATATGCGATGAAATAGTATCAACGAGCCGCCCCGGTTCATCAATACTTGATATCGACGTAATCACCTCTGGCGGAATTTTCTTACTCAGCTGTACGAACTGATCAAACTGCGAAAGCAATGACCGAATGAGTAGATCTGACTCTTTTTTTGGCAGACCAGAGGGCCTAAACTCTGCGGACTGAGCTTCAAAATATTCATTTGCATAATTAATGGACGTAATTTCTGCTCGGGATATACCCTCAACTAGAACTTTCACCGTGCCATCGGGTAGCCTTATAAGCTGTAAGATCGAGGCAACAGTACCAACCCGGTAAAGGTCTGAAGCGTTCGGCTCATCATCCGTAGGGTTTTTCTGAGCAACCAGCAAGACCTTTTTGTCTGCTGACATGGCGTGTTCTAGGGCTTTGATTGACTTCTCTCGACCCACAAACAAAGGCTGGACGATTTGCGGATAAACTACGACATCGCGCAGGGGTAGAAGTGGAAGCGTTTGCAGGTTTGAGCCTGTCTCAGAATCTGTTGATTCACTCATAAATAACCATTTCCTTGAATAACGTTAAAGCAGTAATTCCTGCAGACCTTTCCAAAAACATGGTGGCAAAGTTGTAGTTTTCAATGGCTCCCTACTTTTTTTGGCATAGTGATTATTGTTCCCCTAAACACATAATCGCCACTTATATTGATTTAGCCCTGCTCTTCTGCAATAGGATCCTGAAGTTGCTCAGGAGTTTCAAACATAAGCAATGGTTCCGACAGCCCATCTATTGCAGCGGCGTCAATAATAACCTTGCTGACGTTCTCTAATGATGGGATCTTATACATAGAATCTAACAAAACAGATTCCATGATTGATCTTAAGCCCCTCGCTCCTGTTTTTCTTTCTTTTGCTTTCCTTGCCACGGCAAGCAACGCATCATCTCTGAATTGTATATCTACGCCTTCCATTTCAAAAAGTTTCGCGTACTGCTTAGTCAGAGAATTCTTCGGTTCTCCCAAGATTCTAACCAAAGCATCCAAGTCTAGTTCTTCGAGTGTTGCAACCATCGGCAATCGGCCAACGAATTCTGGAATCAACCCAAATTTAACCAAGTCCTCGGGTTCAACCTTGGTTAAAGTCTCTCCGACTTCATCGTTCAACTTAGACCTGACTTCTGCTCCAAAACCTATGCCACTTTTCTCGGAACGATCCCTGATAACTTTATCAAGCCCAGCAAATGCACCCCCACAAATAAAAAGAATATTGGCTGTGTCCACTTGCAAAAATTCCTGCTGTGGATGCTTCCTTCCTCCCTGCGGCGGAACAGAAGCTACGGTTCCTTCAATCAGCTTGAGAAGGGCCTGTTGAACACCCTCTCCTGAGACATCCCTCGTGATCGAGGGGTTATCAGACTTGCGAGAAATTTTGTCTATCTCGTCAATATAAACTATCCCAATTTGGGCTTTCTCGACGTCGTAATCACATTTCTGTAATAATTTTTGAATAATATTCTCCACATCTTCACCAACATACCCTGCCTCGGTGAGAGTAGTGGCATCTGCGATAGTGAACGGCACATCAAGTTGCCTCGCCAGTGTTTCTGCAAGCAATGTCTTTCCTGTCCCTGTCGGTCCCACCATTAAAATGTTGCTCTTTCCGAGTTCAACATCATCCTTCTGTGACCGATAATTTAGCCTTTTGTAATGGTTGTAGACAGCAACCGCTAAAACTTTTTTTGCACTTTCCTGTCCAATCACGTATTCATCTAACGTCTCTTTTATCTCTTCAGGATTTGGCAGCCTTCGAATCGGACCTTCTGACAAATCTTCTTGGGTTTCTTCTCTGATAATATCGTTACATAAGTCGACGCATTCATCGCAGACAAATACTGAAGGGCCAGCGATTAGTTTACGAACCTCGTGCTGACTCTTACCACAAAAAGAACAATAAAGGAGTTTCTCTCCTTCAATTGTGCCGTTCTCATCCTTTGACATCTTTACTACCTACCCCACCTGATTTGAAGAAAAATCATTCGTCTTTGATATTAGTATCTACCCGCCGCTCTATAACTTTATCAATCAACCCATAGGCAAGCGCCTCATCAGCACTCATAAAATTATCTCGCTCGGTATCTTTTGCTATAGCTGCCTCCGTCTGGCCGGTGTTAACCGCCATTAAAGCATTAAGTTTCTTGCGTATCTTTATGATTTCATTAGCCTGAATTTCTATATCTGAAGCTTGCCCTTGCGCTCCACCACTGGGTTGGTGGATCATCATCCGAGCGTGTGGTAGCGCCATTCTCTTCCCTTTCGCACCGCCATTTAAAAGGAATGCCCCCATACTAGCCGCTTGTCCAATACACATTGTGCTTACATCCGGGCGGATAAATTCCATCGTGTCATAAATAGATAAACCAGCAGAAACTGACCCTCCTGGAGAATTAATGTAAAGATGTATGTCCTTGTCGGGATTCTCCGACTCAAGAAACAAGAGCTGAGCGACAACCAGATTAGCCATATGATCTTCAACAGGCCCTGTAAGGAAAATAACGCGATCCTTTAGAAGTCTTGAGTAAATATCATACGAGCGTTCGCCCCTAGCGGTTTGCTCCACCACCATTGGTATAAGAGCGGACCGCGCCCCAGAAATATCCTTCATATCGAAATATCCTTGTGATTTTCAGAACAAACAATAAATTAAGATTTACTCGCTTAAGCTTCGGTTCTTGCCAGAGGCTTGATGATTTCTTGGTACGACACCTCAGAATCAGTAACAGACGCCTCTCCAATAATATAATCAAAGACTTGATCCTCAATAACCGATGACTCTACATTCGCAAGCTGATCCTGATTGCCGTAATACCAATTGACCACCTCGTCGGGAGACTCATACGTTGCCGCAAGCTCTTCAATGGCTTGCCTAACTTTATCAGGATCCGCTTTAATTTTCTCCACTTGAACAACTTCTCCGAGAACCAAGCCAAGTTTTACTCGACGGGAAGCCTCTTCGTTAAAAAGTTCATCAGGAAGCATATTTGGATCCATATTGCTCTGATTTCCCATTCTTTCAATGGCCTGTGTTCTCAATCGACCTATTTCACTGATAACGAGCGAACCAGGGATCTCTGGATCAACAGCCTTGACGATTTCTTCGGTTATTTGGGTTTTAAGCTTGTTCCTACTCGCTGTCTTCAGCTCGCGCCCCATGTTGTTAGAAATCTCTTCCCGAAAAGCATCAAGTCCGCCACTCAATACGCCGAAATCCTTAAAAAATTCGTCGTTTACTGCTGGCAAGCACTGCTCACTTATCGAATTAACCACTATTTCAAACTCAACATTTTTACCGGCAAGTTCCTTGGCTTGATAATCTTCTGGAAAGGTAAGAGGCACAACAAATTTATCGTCGGTAACTTTTCCCTCAATGGCGGCCTCAAATCCAGGGATCATTCGTTCTGAACCAAGTATCAAATTAACTTTTTCTCCATTTCCGCCCTCAAATCCCTCACCGCCCAAAGAGCCAGAGAAAGAAATATTAACCATGTCTTTCGGACGTGCTTCTCGATTGACAACAGACCAGGTTTGACGCTGCTGACGCAGGGTCTCTATCATGTCATCAATATCAGACTCCTCGACATTAGCCCCCATCCGGGTTACTTCAATTTTCTTGAAATCGGGTAAAGTAATCTCCGGGTAAACTTCAAAAGTCGCAACAAATTCAAGATCGCCGGCAATTTCAATATTCTTCGGTTCTATATGGGGTTCACCAGCAGGGTTAAGTTTTTCATCGCCAATAGCCTCGAAGTAAGATCGACTTATCATTTCACCAACAACTTCGTGACGGACGCTCTTTCCGATCCTATCTTTAACAACTTTAATCGGTATTTTTCCCTTTCGAAAACCATTAATTTTCAGGTTTCCTGAAGCCTCCACTAAACGCTCATCAACTGCAGAATCGACCTGTTGGGCCGGAACAACCACGGTCATTTTTCTTTCCAAACCTTTAACTACTTCAACGGACACCTGCATCACACTTCCTCATAAATACTGATATTAGAGATACGCCATAGAGAAACTGAAAAGACACTCAATTACCAAAAGGATGTTAGGCAAGACGACTGGCTAAGCCCTGTATAACGGATAAGATCACAACTTCTCAATGGACAGAGGGTACTGATTTTCCCATAGAGATAACGCAACATCAATGACGGATTGCCTGTACATAAAGATTCCAACAACTCTCGAATATCGAAAATTAAGCGCTGACAGAAAGACTTTCCAAATTTAAGACAGTGTGAGAAACTCTAAGGTGATTTATGCAGCGTCTAAGATAGTAACTAGCCTGCTAGTTCGATCAAATTTGGAGTTAAGACACCAAAGCGAAGCGGAACATCTCATGTCAGATACAGCAGAAGACAATAAAGACAGCTCAGAAACAACCAAACCGTCTCTATATACCCTCCAAAACCTGTGGTACTTCAAAGACCAATCAGGCGAAGAGGTTGGTCCATTTCGCTACCGATCAGAAGCAGAGTCTAATTTGGAAAAATTTTTAACTCAGTTGGAAGATCAACTTAACAGCAAACCCTAACAGAGACTACACTGTCACTAGCGGCTTATACATCAAAACGTTCAAGCTTAATCTTTATCGAAAACTAAACAAACAGAATTGATACAATAACGCAGGCCTGTGTCTGTGGGTCCATCTGGAAAAACGTGCCCAAGGTGGGAATCACAAGCACTACAACGCACCTCAACGCGGCGCATGCCATGACTTTCGTCAATATGCTCAGTTATGGCATCACGTTCTGCAAGACCCGAAAAACTTGGCCAACCACAATTTGATTCAAATTTATCACCAGACCTGAACAACAAAGCGCCACAACCCAAGCATTTATAGTCACCATTTTCAAAGTGATTCCAAAGATCTCCAGAGAATGCGCGCTCTGTTCCTTGACGGCGCATAACTTCAAAACTCTCTTTTCCAAGCTTTTCTAACCACTGAGCATCAGTTTTAATCATTAGTACATTTCCTCGGTATGATGCGGTTTCGGATACGAGCCAAAATTAGTCTATCGCAAAGTTATCTGAAACCCAAAATTAAGATGATCTTGTCGGGCCATATTTAATTCTAAACTGAACCCCAAATACTGACACCCTCAAAGAGGAACCTCTCAAAAAAAAAGCAAAAATCTCACTAAAGTGTTATTGTAAGTACGCTTGTATTAAAAGCTTTACAATTATTCGAACCTTAATCAAAAGCCAATGAAGAAAATACAACAATCAAAAAAATTATCTGACGTATGTTACGACATTCGTGGCCCGGTTCTGGAGAAAGCAAAGGAGCTTGAAGAGGAGGGTAACCAAATCCTCAAACTTAATATTGGCAATCCCGGCGCTTTTGGTTTTGACGCGCCCAACGAGATTCTCCAGAGTGTAATTGCAAACCTCCGTGATGCGCAGGGCTATTCAGACGCCAAAGGAATATTTCCAGCACGAAAAGCCATCATGCAAGACTGTCAAAAAAACGGAATTCAAAATGTTGAAATAGATGATATCTACCTCGGCAATGGCGTAAGTGAACTAATCGCTACCGCGTTGCAAGCATTAGTCAATACAGACGACGAAGTGCTTGTACCCGCCCCAGACTACCCTCTTTGGACAGCAGCCGTTTCTCTTTGTGGCGGAAACCCGGTTCACTATACTTGCGACGAAAAAGCAAATTGGTATCCCGACATCGATGATATCCGAAAAAAGATTTCACCCCGCACTAAAGCACTTGTCATAATAAATCCAAACAATCCGACTGGTTCAGTATACAGCAAGGACCTACTGCTTTCTCTGATAGAAATCGCAAGAAAAAACCAACTTATTGTTTTTGCCGACGAAATTTATAGCAAGATTGTCTATGAAGACGTTCAACATTTGCCAGTCGCATCATTATGCGAGGACGTCTTCGTAGTCAGCTTCAATGGTTTATCTAAGTCATATCGATTAGCTGGATTCCGCTCAGGCTGGATGATTCTTCATGGACCCAAAGCCGTGGCACGCGATTACATTGAAGGCCTTAATATACTCGCCAGCATGCGACTGTGTGCAAATGTTCCAGCACAATTCGCCGTGCAGACGGCCCTCGGCGGATACCAGAGCATTAATGATCTTGTGATGCCCAAAGGTCGCCTTGAAGTCCAACGCGAAAAAATGTGGATGCTTCTAAATGAGATATCGGGGGTAAGCTGTGTAAAACCGATGGGAGCTATTTATATGTTTGTTGGAATAGATCCGAAGAAATATAAAATTAATGATGACGAAGAATTAGTATTAAGACTACTGCAAAGAGAGCATCTTCTTGTAGTGCAGGGAAGTGCGTTTAACATAAAAGATAGCCAACACTTACGTCTCGTTTTCCTTCCAAGAACAGAACAAATAGAAATAGCGGTAGAGAAATTTGCGAGAGTTCTCGACAGTTATCGCTAAGTAGTTCAGTCGATTAATCAGGGAAAACTTTTAATCCCGAAAACCCAACCCTTTTAGAAATTGCCGATCAGCTTCGGCTAACTTTACAAATTGATCGATAACATAAGTTTGGAATTCATTTCTCTCACGCAACTTGCTCCTCTGCGCATCAAACCCGGGGCCTTTGCTATGCATACTCCCATATTTCATTTGTTCGCTCAGCTCTTTTAGAGGGTACAATGCAGAAATGAGCGAAACCGGATCATTCAATGATTCGCGTGGCAGCACCTCCGAGAGAGCAGTCGACCGAGAAGACTCACTGCTCAACAATTTTGCCTCGATATCAAATGTTTCAATCAATTTTCCTCGCAAAATTTCGATTGCGTTCTGCTTAGCCTGAGCGCTATACCCAGCAATATGTGGTGTTGCAATATCAACAGCCTCAACAAGACTTTTACGTGCGAGTGGCTCAGAATCCCAAACATCCAAAACACACGAAAGACGTCCATTTCGTTCAAAACCCGCTTCAGATTTGAGGCGTGTAAGCAGTGCAACTTCGTCTAAAATTCCACCCCTACTAGCGTTTACCAAAATAGTTCCGGTCTGTAATCCGTTAATTTCATGAGCACCAAGTAATTCAGTTGTCGGGTAACTTCCAGAAGTTTCAAGGGGCGCATGTACCGAAACAACATTACAGCTAAGAACTTCGTCCAAAGTCGAAAAAATCAACCTGTTTTCAGAATCATGCTCTTCTCGCAGCGGTGGATCATACACAAGCACATCTCGCACACCACATTGCATCAATCGTGTAATAAGTCGATGTCCGACTTCTCCCGCACCAATTATTCCGTAACTTCTATTTAAAAATCTGTCAGTAAAATTTTGACAATTACTATCTAAAGCAACTAACGCAGCAATTACATAATCACAAACCGAATCTGCATTCGCGCCTTTCGCACTTGAAAATGAGATGCCAGCTTTGGCCAATGCCTCTTGGTCAATATGTTCGACTCCACTCGTTGCTGTTCCAACAAACTTTAACCCTGAACCGCAAATCAGCTCTTTATTGACCTTCGTGACCGATCTTACAAGCAATGCATCAAAACCTGATAAATATTTTTTATCAATAGACCGACCTGCGATAAATTCAATATCAGCAAACGGAGTAAATAAATTTGCAAAAAACTTAAAATCGGAGTCTGCCAAAATTGTGATCTGCTTTTTCAAATCATCGAGACTCCGGTAACCGAGCATGAGTTTAAATTCTCACTTAACCGCGCAACTGCTCGCTCCAACGAATCAATTAATGCTTTTGGAAATCGAAGACTTTCAATCACGCTCAAAAAATTAGTTTGTTGAATTGATCTAAGACGAATATTTCTTAAAGAGATTCGCTCGAAAGATTCCTTAGAGTCGCGAATCTCAGTAACCACAGTTGCAAGGCGCTTAGACAAAACCGCACTGTCTTTTGCATCTTGAAGCTTTTCTTGTATTTTTCGTGCACCCGCAAACTGGAGCTCTCCTACATTTGGCAAATTATGATAAATCTCTTCAATTGAAGAAAAGTGTGATAGTAATAATTTTGCTTTTACGCGGCCGATACCAAAAACCCCTGGAATTACATCTACAGCATCTCCAACCAAACCTAAGTAATCGGGGATTTGTTCTGGCTTAACACCAAATTCCGCAGCCACGTCTACACGAAATCGTTTTCGATTTCTGCTAAAGTCCCAGAGGAAGTCTTGATCATTAAGCAGCAGCTGAGCCAAATCCTTATCTCGTGTAACAATCCCAATTCCGCGGCTTGAATCATCAGTCAATTTTCGAATTTGAGTTGATAAAATACCAATAATATCATCGGCTTCATATTTCTGACTTGCATACACTTGGCACCCGAGACTCCGCGCTATCTTTTTACAGCATTCTATTTGGTTTTTAAGCGCCGGATCAGGGAGCTCGCGATTCGATTTATAATCTTGGCTGATCCTATGTCTGAAACCCGTAAAAAGACTCTCGTCAAACGCTAGAGCAACATATTTTGGGCTCGCAACACGAAGAAATCGAAACATAAATTGTATAAAACCAAGCGAGGCAGAAACGTCATTGCCATCTAAATCGAAACATTGCACTTGTGGCGAGAAGTGGGATTGAAAAATATATATCGATGCATCAACAAGAAAGGAATCAGTTATTGAAGAGTTCGACATTAAACTAACCCTTTCTTTATATAGTAATGAAATTTACCATCTATCTCATCAGCAGCAATGAGCTTGTGACCGAGAAAATGACAGAACTTTGGCACGTCACGAGTTGTTGAAGGGTCTGTCGCGACAATACTCAGTATCTGCCCTTCTTTTATATTTTTTATCTCTTTGTGAAGCAGCATTACCGGCTCAGGACAAAAAAGCCCTGAAACGTCAAACGAATAATCCGCAACAACTTGAGAGCAATCCCCGAAACGATTAATAGTCGGTATATTTTGTGACACTGCTGCAAATCCTCGATTGGTTCAACACACCGATAGACAAAGATTTTTTAAAATCCTAGTTCTAAAAATCGGCTTCCTATCTTTTCTGTAAATGACAACTTAGGTTTTCAGAATCGTATGAAAGATAAATGGACTTTTCGTCAAGTTGGCAAATTACCTGAGCAACCTTTTCGTCAAGAGAAAAATTACCTTCGCCATAATCTGTACCCTCGCGCGTTACAAACTCTTCGATAACCGCTCTTAAAACGTCCGGCGCGAGCTTTTTATATGGAATTTCCATTCAAATCAATCCAATCTTAAAAGGGGCACAATCTCAGTCTCTTCGACGTTCTTGCGAATCTCATTAAACGGGAAAAGTGTCTTGTCTGCCAATTGAGATGGCTGAACATTAGCGATACTTCGAAAAATTGTCTCAATCCGACCCGGCTCCTCTTTATCCCACTTTTGGATCATGTCTTTTATCACGTTTCGCTTTAAGTTTTTCTGAGAGCCACATAAATTACATGGTATTATCGGGAACTTAGCTAAACTCGCGTATAGCGATATCTCTTTTTCTTTGCAATAGGCCATCGGTCTAATTACGACGTTGCGCTTATCGTCCGAAAGGAGTTTTGGCGGCATCGACTTTAGTTTGCCACCGTAAAACATATTAAGAAATAAAGTTTCCACTATGTCCTCTCTGTGGTGCCCAAGAGCGATTTTTGTCGCTCCAATAGAAACTGCGTGGTTATATAAAATGCCCCTTCTTAGCCTTGAACACAATCCGCAGAAAGTCTTAGATTCGGGCACTTTTTCAGTGACAATCGAATACGTATCCTTTTCGATAATATCGAAATCTATGGCAAGATTTGATAGGTAATCCGGTAAAATTTCTGCGGGAAAACCAGGCTGCTTCTGATCAAGATTTACCGCCCTGATTTGGAAGGAGATTGGCGCGCTTTTCTGAAGACTCATTAAAATATCAAGCATCGCATAAGAATCTTTCCCCCCTGACAGACAAACCATCACTAAATCACCATCCTCAATCATTGAGTAATCTGCAATAGCCTTTCCTACATCTCTACGCAGATTTTTACGACTACGGCTGTATCTAGATGCTGACTTTCGGTCCAAAGATCGCTCAGTCATAGAACACTCACACTCCGACGCATTGCGCCTATCTATACTATTACTTAAGTATTGTTATCGATGCGAAATTACTAACTTTATATTGAGTCATTAGGTAAAATACCTCGATCTATATTAGAGTATAACCTTGGATTTTTATAAGAGGAAATGATAAACGATCCCCCAAAGGAAATAGATAGCACTTAAGTAAAATATCAAGCCGATCAACTTTGCAAGATTAGCCTCACAACATATTTTTCGAGCCTCAAAGATGAATCTAAAATTGAATCTAAATACTCAGAGCATACGTCGGTCCGTTATTGACATTCTCTCAAGTTTTTTAGTGATTATGTTACCTTGTTCAATCGGATTTTCCCAAAACCATCTTTCGATTCTCGTCTATCACCATGTGAGCAACACTACACCTCCTTCTACCTCGATCTCACCCGAGGGTTTCAGGTCTCATTTGCAGTTTATGAAGGACAATGGGATAACGGTAGTAGATCTTGAAAATGCGGTCTCGGCATTACAAAAAGGGTTGGACTTACCAGACAAAGCTGTAGCTATAACCTTCGATGATGGGTACGAATCAATTTATGAAACCGCCTGGCCCATTCTCAAAGAATTCTCCGCTCCATTTTCCTTTTTTATAAGCACAGACCCTATCAATAAAAGCCAACAGGGGTATGTGACCTGGGGCCAGATCAAGGAAATGCACAGTCAAGGCGTAACTATAGGTAACCACACCTCTGACCATGCCTATTTAGTGCAAAAAACTCAGAATGAGTCGACATCTGATTGGAAGCAAAGAGCCCAAAAGAGCATTAAAAAAGCGCACGCTGATTTAACAAAGCAGCTAGGGATCGCACCACGTCTTTTTGCGTACCCGTATGGAGAGTTCAGTAAAGAGCTAAAAGAGATAGTGGGTGGCTTTGATTACATAGCGCTCGGACAACATTCCGGCGCAACTGGCCCACTTTCAGATTGGCTAGCTTTGCCAAGATTTCCAATGGGTGGCATCTATTCAAACTTAGAAACAGCGAGAATTAAATTTACTTCCCGAGCGCTCCCCGCTTTAGACATTGAGCAGTGGTCACCAATTGTTGATACTCGAGAGCCTACTGCACAGCTAACGATTGACAATATAAACATCTCAAAAGTCGGGCTACAAGCTACAAGTATTTCCTGCTTTTTGGGTGGAAAGGAAATGGAGGTTAAAATTCGCACCAATACCACTCATACTAACTTCTCCATTGCGGCACGTGGCAAAAGCATTGGACGCCGATGGAATTATACATGCACCGCACCTGCAGAAAATAATCGTTATTTTTGGTTATCCCTCCCATTCATATTTTTAGACTAAGCTAAAGTTTTTCGTAAGAAGAATGATCCCGATTGGTAAGAAAATTTTGTTCGATCAACGTTTGTATTTCGTCAACATACGCGTCTCCACGTTCTGAGTAGCGATTAAGATGAGAAGCCAGCTCGAAAGAATTTAACCCTCTCCCGATTAAACGCATTTCTGCTCTAGCAAGTCTGAAATCTTCGTAAAACGAATTGGTATTAAGATTGAACAGATATGCATTGACCGATTCAGCAATCGTGTTAAACGACCGAACTTCGTGTTTTGCCCCCCCTTCTCTCTCATTTGGCACCATTCCACAACCTTCGCGGTAACACCACTGACCAAACATATTCTTTCCGGCTACTGCAAACCGAGAAGTCCCCCAAGCAGACTCGTTGGCAGCCTGAGCAAGCGCCAGGGAAACCGGAACTTGATCAACTTTTAGTAGCAACTGGTCAAACGTATTCTGACTCAGCAAATCATCTGTTTTCACGCCATAACGATCCAGAGTCTCCCGCAACATTAACCGATCTGAGGCGGACACCTCAGCACCTCGAGAAAGAGAGGACAAGATTCTAATAATCGACTCACGCTTACTCTGAAGCTCTGAGTTAGCGACGAGCACATAATCTTCCAGATAGTCGAAAAAAGAAAGTTTACGCCCTCGGACACTCGGATTACTTGCAAAATCGGGCAAAACGCTCACAGGTTGCATTTCTAGAACAATTCTATCCCTCGTGATTTCTTTGCTTGGCCTGACTAATAGTATGAGGCCCGTGATAAGAAGCACTAGAGAAAGAACACTCGCGGCCTTTTTAACATTTAATTCAGGTTTGTTTGAAAACATAAATAATTCAGCTACTGCTAATCGTGGGCGCTGCGGCTCTCCCCACTTCAGCTCAGCCAGATCCTCCTTTGCAACTTGGTGAACTTGGAACGCTCACTTTAGCTGCAAACTCGTCAGGCGAATAAAGATGAAGAGCCAAAGCATGGATTCCTTGGCTCATTTCATCTTCAAGCGACTTATAAATTTTTTGATGCCGCTTTACTCGAGCAACCCCTGAAAAAACCTCGCTAACAACCGTTATTTTAAAATGCGACTCTTGACTCGGACCACCGTGAAGATGACTCTCATTTACAATCGTAAAATGGTTAGGACAAAAGTCTTTAAGAATCTTT
>MDTC01225687.1_pt1 | contig 30110 bp, 20 predicted proteins | sample 811181 | NCBI WGS metagenome assembly MDTC01 (sample SAMN05326644, study PRJNA326480) | marine metagenome | isolation source: seawater | place: Pacific Ocean: North | collected 2011 | reverse complement strand
TGCTCCTGCCCGATCGCAGTCGCGCACTGAAAGACCCGGTTCATCAAGCCAGGTGGGCGGCACATATCTCGGCTCATCAAAAACTTGTTTCAACACGCCCGTGGGTCAAGCTGCTGGATCTCACTGCGCCAAATCAAATTAAACCGCACCATTTCAAGGACGGCTTTCACTTAAAGCGAAGCGCATATAAGCAACAACAAAACCGCCTGCGAGATGCCCTGGCGGCTCAAGGCGCACTCCCCTCAAAAAAAACAGAAAAAACTCAGACGCAGGGTGGGGATAAGAAATGATCTTCACCACGCCTGCTTTCGTTCTCTTTTTCTGCGCGTTCTTCTGGCTGTGGACCTTGACCGAGGGCCGGCTTAGAAAGTGGATCCTGCTTCTGGCATCGTACATTTTCTATGGTAGCTGGAATCCAAATTTCCTGCTGCTCATCATCCTGTCGACATGGGTAGATTATACGGTTGGACGCCGACTAGAGCAGACTGAGGATTCCAAGACACGGAAGCGCCTGGTCACATTGAGCGTGTTTGTCAACCTGGGCACACTGGCGGTTTTCAAATATTTTAATTTCTTCGTCGACTCAGCAATTCAGGGTCTGACGGCCATGGGATTGACGGCTCCGACTTTGAGTTTGGAAATCATTCTGCCAGTGGGCATCTCCTTCTACACGTTTCAAACCATGAGCTATACCATCGACATTTATCGGCGCGAAATGAAGGCCACATGCGACCCCCTCGACTTCGCCATCTACGTCGCCTTTTTTCCGCAGTTGGTGGCGGGCCCCATCGAACGCGCGAAGCGCTTACTGCCCCAGATTGAATCCATTCAAAAAGGCGCTAACTACGACTCGACGGGTTGGGGGCTGATCGCTATCGGGTGCTTTAAAAAAGTGGTCATAGCAGACAATCTTGCTCACTTCGTAGACGCTGTTTACAGCAATCCGAGCGGTGTTTACGGACCGGCACTGTGGTTCGCCACATATGCATTCGCGATTCAAATTTACTGCGACTTCTCAGGATACTCCGATATTGCGGTGGGTCTGGCTCGCTTATTAGGTATTCAACTCATTCAAAACTTCGAGGCGCCCTACGCTGCCACCTCGCCCTCAGATTTCTGGCGGCGTTGGCATATTTCGCTGAGCACATGGCTAAGAGACTATCTATACATCCCACTTGGTGGGAATCGAGGGACACGATGGCTCACCTATCGTAATCTAATGCTCACCATGCTCCTCGGAGGCCTATGGCATGGTGCAGCCTGGAACTTCATTTTATGGGGCGCATGGCATGGGCTGCTTCTCGCGCTCTTTCGTCTCTACCAAACCCGACGGTCAGCCTCTCGCCCAATGCAGCCACAAAACAGCGCCATCTCGACCATGCTAAAGAGACTTTTATTTTTCCATTTGGTCTGTTTTGGATGGGCTTTATTTCGCGCAGAGAGCCTCAGCGATTGTGGCGTTTTACTCAGTGGTCTAATCACGGTTTGGGACTGGCAATGGGTCGCCTGGGTTCAAGCCGTCACTGCGTCTGGAATAGGCGGTTCGCTCGTCGTTGGCGCCATCGCGTGCGCACTGATGTTGACAATGCAGTGGGTCTATCCCATTGGTTCAAATGGACTCGTGATTCAAATCTGGCGCCTGCCAAAACCCGCCATTTTTATTTTTATCACGGTCTGTCTGTATTGCGTCACGCTGGCAGCACCGGAACAAGCCCCTCCCTTCATTTACTTTCAATTCTGACGTATTTGCGTCAACACCCGGGCGAGGCCCACTCTCGTCTTTGGCCTGCCTAACTAACTCTCCTAGACCGTCCGTATTTAATCGATACGACTGGGTGCGATTTAGCCGTACGAAGGCGTGTCACATCTCGGTCCGTCTCAAAATCATCACGCCTGGCCATCGGGTGCTCTGAACTCGACGGTCATGGGCCACATCAGCAGAGCTGGTGGGACAGGCTTCAGCTGGAACAAGCATTGTTGATCCAGCGATACGCACTACACGCTCAGACAAGGCTTTTGGGTTGAGTCTCTTGGGTGAAATCTGAGTCTTCAATCCGTTGCCCCTAACGGGCTTATGGCATGGACGGACCTAAGCCATGAGAGCCCGCTTGGCCGCAACAGTAGTCGCAACCCATTTTTGTTCATCGCGACATCACTGAACTAAACTTTTCCCTCACATTGATGTATTAGTCGGACGTAAACCGGGACGAGGCTGTGTTCAATTCACTGTCTCAAACTTTGAGTGATGGCGTCACGACCCATGTAAGTGTTTCTTGCCGTCCATCTTTTTTTTGGGAAACTTTCTACATCATGAGACAGTCTACGGCCGTCGAAAACTTAGTAATTGAGTACTCACTTACCGGAGACCTCGTGCGCCCTCGCGTCCATTCAACACATGAATTATTAGATGTTGCTAGGCGCTGTTTATTACTCCACGGGCCGACTGTATCAACGGCCCTGATCGCGCACCAGGCGGGGGTGTCGCAGGCCACCTTATTCAAACGGTTTGGCACGAAAGAGAATTTGGTAGAGAAAGCGCTCAAAAACGACCTCTCCTTCGAGTGGGTTGACCAACTCGAAGCCGGTCCCAAAGATGGAGAAAGCGTTCGCACCCAGCTGGCTACACTCGCGACCAGATTGATCACATTTTATTTAGACACCCTTCATCCAGTTCTGACCTGGCGAGCCTCAAAGCAATGGCCATCGGCGGGTGCGATAGAACAGGAGCATGCACAGCGGCCCATACCGACCAGAACCAAGGCGGCCCTGACCACGTGGCTTTTGAGGGCTCAAGAAAATGGTGATTTGGGTGCATTTGATGCTGACTCGATGGCTATCTTCTTTATAGCCGGCTGCCAGGCGCCCGCGTTTCGGACATATATGAGCGGCGAAGACATTGCCCTCGACCAATACTTGGACACCTTCATCCGTGGCGTCTGGTCGGGGATTGCGCCATGAGGCCCAGGACGTATTTCTGCCTATTTTTCGCGGTGTCTCTTGGCTGTACTGGCCTGCATGACCGTCTGAAGACTGAAAAGCTAAATGGACCCGTCGATAAGCACCTGCAATGGACACGGTCGGGTGAGCCTGAACGAGTAACGACGGACGCGTGGTGGACAAGCTTTAACGACGGCACATTGACTCGGCTCGTCGGGACCATGCACACCCAAAATTTAGATTTAAGGCAGGCCGTTCAGAGAATTAACCAAGCAAAAGCCGTATTGGCCGGTGCTGCCGCTGCGGCTTGGCCCACAATCGAAGCAAATGCATCCGCTCAGCAAGGCCGGGCAAATACACCGTTTGGTATCGTTGTGGATTCAGAGCAATACGGCGCATCGGTTGGTGCAGCCTACGAAATCGATGTTTGGAATAAACTGGGCGCACGCGAGAAAGCGTCTAACTACAATCAGAAGGCCACCGTTCTCGAGCAGCATGCATTAGCAATGAGCCTCACTGCGCAGCTAGTGGACCTCTACTTCGCCTACGCCGAGCAAATGGAAATTAAACGTCTGCTGACACGGCAATTGGAAACAAACCAGGTCATGCTGACGCTCCTTAAACAGCGCTTCGGATACGGTTTGGCTCAAGCAACAGATGTTTTGCAACAAGAGCAAAATACGAAAGCCCTTCAAGCATTGATCGCGCCCATCGACGCCCAGAGAGACAATGTCCGCAACCAAATCGCGACAATGGTGGGCGCGGTGGCCATAGGCTTTTCGTTAACAGACGCTGAGACCATAAAACTACCCGTGATCGGTGCCCCGCCAAAGCTCGGTGTACCCGCCGATCTCTTGAGTCAACGCCCCGACCTGAGGGCGTTCCAGCTCCGCATCAAAGCAAGCGATGAGAACGTCGCTGCGGCCATCGCTGATCGTTTGCCAGCATTTCGTATCCGCGCAAGTGCTGGCTACGGCGCACGGAGTTTCTCGGACCTATTAGATCAATGGTTGTGGAGTGTAACTGGGTCGATGGTGGCGCCCTTGTTCGACGGAGGCCGCCGCGCAGCAGAGGTGGACCGGATGAAAGCCATTCTCGAAGAAACACTCCTCGAGTTCAAGAAGCGCTATTTGGTCGCCATCGCGGACGTTGAAACAGCTCTGTCTAATGAAGATGGCCAGCGATTGAGGCTCGATGCCCTGCGTTCCGAACTAAAAACGTCTCGTGTCTTGTTGCGTGAAACAAAGGCAAGATACCTGGACGGACTCCTCGATTATCTTCCGGTATTGAATGCGCTGCAGGCGACTCATCGCGCAGAACGAAACGTCGTCAATGCGAGACGACAGCTGCTCATGCAGCGGGTGGCCTTACATCGCGCCATCGGAGGACACTGGTTATCAAAGGTTCGGTTAGCTGAACAAACGGGAGATAAAGAATGAAGCTCAGACTATGGGCCAAGGTGCTCTTGCCACTCATCATCATAGGGCTTGGCTTCGTGGGCTTCAGCAAAATGTCGTCTATGCGCAAATTTGCAAAGCGTAAACCCGTTGAAAAACCAGCTGTCGCCGTTCATTTGGAGTCTATTCAAGCAAATGGAAGCAAGCTGAGATTACACGCTCTCGGTCAACTGAAACCGTCGCGAGAATTAAGCATCCAAAGCGAAGTCTCGGGAAAGGTCGTTTTCTTAGACCCAAATGTTGTACCCGGTGGGCAGCTCACTAAAGACCAACTTTTGCTCAAAATTGATCGCAGAGACTACGCGTTGACCGTATCGCAGCGACGCGCCCAACTGGCATCAGCACGGTTGCAACTCAAACAAGAGGAAGGCCGCAAGCATATCGCAGAGCGTGAATGGGCGCTCATGGGACACGATGGTGCCGCGACTAAAGATGGTAAAGCTCTCGCCTTGAGAGACCCGCAAATTAAAAATGCGAAAGCCGCTGTACGGGGCGCCCAAAGTGCTGTGTCAGCCGCGAGTCTCGCGCTCAAGAGAACCCAAATTACATCTCCTTTTGATGCGGTCGTTCGAAGTGAGCAAGTCGAAGTCGGCCAGCGGATAGGCCCGGGTCAAAATATTATCCGTCTCGTTGGAACAGAGGTTTGGTGGGTTGAAGTCTCTCTGCCTATTCGACACCTGCAATATCTCCAGATCCCCGGATCTAAGGCGCTGATATTTCAAGGTAATGACAAAGGGGTCGGGCGGCCAGGCCACGTTCTGCGCCAGCTGCCGGATGTCGACAGAGGAAGCCAGCTCGCCCGGGTCATCGTCGAAGTCAAAGAGCCCCTCGACAAATCGAAGGGTCCTAAATTATTGCTTGGCTCGGCCGTCAAAGTTCAACTTCTAGGAACGATAGACACACCCACGGTCCGTATCCCCTTCGCTCTCCTCAAGAATGGCAACTCCATCTGGACAGTAGACGAGTCCGGTCAGCTAAAGATTCGTCCCGTCAATGTTGTTTGGAGAGATATGGATTACGTACTGGCCACCGGTGTATCCGCCGGGATAAAAGTGATTACCAACCATATTCCTAATGCCTCCGATGGAATCAGCCTACGCATCGTTGACCACTCATCGACTGATGCGGCTCCAGAAGTGGCAACGCCAAAACAAAATCAGGGTAAGGTCTCCAACTAATGGCGCGGTCACGAAACGGTGCGATCGCATGGATGGCCCACAACCCGGTCGCCGCAAACTTACTTATGTTTGCACTCTTGGGCATCGGTCTTGTCTCGTCGCTTAACACCAAACAAGAAGTATTCCCCACATATACGCCAGCACAAGTCAGGGTTACATTTGCCTACCCTGGCGCCAGTCCCGAGGAAGTTGAACAGGGTATTTTGCTCGCCGTTGAGGAAGCCACACGGGGTCTCGACGGAGTCAAAAGAGTCGAGACGACCGCCTCGGAAGGCGTTGGCTCCATAAGCGTTATCGTCATGGATGACGCCGACTTAGACCGTGCACTCAGCGACGTGAAGGTCGCGATCGACCGACTCCGAAGTCTACCCGAGGATGCGGAACGTCCCGTCGTAAACCTGATTCAACCAAAACAGAGAACGGTGTCAGTGGTTATCCATGGCAGCGCAGACCGCGCCACTCTTCGGGCCGAAGCCGAGCGCATTCGAACCGGATTAATCCGCGATACAGACATTACGCAAGCAGAACTCAATGGCGCGCCGGCTCTAGAAATCGCCATCGAAATTAAACCAGAACGCCTCCGGCAGTATGGACTGCAAATCGACGATCTGGCCCGTCGGATTCGTCAAGCCAGTGTCGAACTGCCCAGCGGGCGAATTCGCTCAGATGGCGGTGAAATTCTTCTTCGGACAACCGAGAGACGCACCCTTGGCGCTGACTTCGGTCAAATTGTTATTCTGAGCAATCCCGATGGAACACAAGTCAAACTGGCTGACTTAGCCGAGGTGAAAGACGGGTTTGCCGAGGTTGACCAGGAGACAACATTCAACGGCCTACCCTCCATTAGCGTCGACGTCTATCGCGTGGGACGACAGACACCAACGGGCATCTCTAAACAAACGAAGCGTTTTTTAAAAACCCATAGCCTGCCGCCTGGACTGTCTGCAAAGCTTGTCAATGATCGCTCAGAAATGTTTCAGGACCGCATCGATTTACTGCTTAGAAATGCCTTTTCCGGACTCATTCTCGTCTTTGTTAGCCTGTCCCTTTTTCTTGAGTTGAGGTTGGCTTTCTGGGTCATGCTAGGCATTCCCATTTCTTTTCTTGGCGCTTTTGTACTGCTTCCTGGATTCGATGCGTCCATCAATATGGTCTCGATGTTTGCCTTCATCCTCGTGTTGGGCATCGTCGTCGACGATGCCATCGTGGTCGGCGAGAGCATATTTCAAAAAAGACAGGAGGGACTGAGCGGTATAGACGCCGCTATTGAAGGGGCGAAAGAAGTGGGGACGCCGGTAGTCTTTGCTGTGCTGACGACCATTGTCGCCTTTGGTCCCCTATTACTGGTGCCGGGATTTACGGGTGCGATCTTCGGCGTGATCCCCATCGTGGTTTGCGCGACCTTGGTTCTGTCCCTTGTCGAATCACTGCTGATCTTGCCTGCACATCTCGCACACAGCAGGCCCCGGGATACCGGTGTAATCGCCGCCATAGCACGGTGGCCCGCAAAGGTCTCCAGGGGTCTAGAGCGATTTATCAAAGCGGTCTATATTCCGGTCGCGAAGCTCTGCGCACGCCATCGCTATACCACCGTCGCCTTCGCACTGATGACCGTTTTACTGACTGCAGGCTACGTCCGCGGCGTCATGCGCTTTACGTTCTTACCGAAAATCGAGAGCGACTTTGTCGTCGCATCTGCCCGCCTGCCTGTCGACGGAACTTTCGAACGAACGAAAGCCATTCGTGACCGTCTTGTTGCCGGGGCTAAAGCGGCTATCTCGAAACATGGCGGGATGGATTTTGTACGCAGTCTCAACGCCGGTGCCGGCCAATCTATCCGTGGTTTTGGCCCGCGTGTGCGCTCGAGTCAGGGTGCACAGATCGCGGAAGTGGCGGTACAGCTTGTCCAAATCAAGGATCGTACATTCACAGCGCAGGAATTCTCAGCCAGCTGGCGGGAATCAGTGGGCGAACTGATCGGCGTTGAAAACACCAGCTTTACCTATAGTATCGGCCGCGGCAGCGGTCGCCCGATCGCTGTTCGCCTCTCTCATCCTGAGACGGAATCCCTTGAACGTGCAGCGATGGACCTTGTCTCCGATATCGGAGACTTTCCTGGAGCCGAGGACATCGATCCAGGTTTTTCTAATGGAAAAGCGCAACTGGATGCACGGCTCACGCCCCTCGGGCGTGCCGCCGGACTGACAGAGACATCTTTGGCAAGGCAATTGCGCTCTTTTTTCTACGGTGCAGAGGTCCTCAGACAACAACGCGGCCGTGATGAAGTCAAGGTCATGGTGCGTTTGCCGAGGGCCTATCGTGACCGCGTATCAACCCTCGATAACCTCATGTTACGTACACCCGACGGCAGCGAGATTCCACTTCGGCAGGCAGCAACTCTTGCTGCAGGACGGGCATACAGCCAAATTGGTCGAGTCGATGGCCAGCGTGTGATCACCGTCTCTGCTGAAATCGACGAAGCAAAGACAACCTCTGACAAAATTAATGGAACCCTTAGACGTGAGGTGCTGAGCAAGTTGAAAGCTGCGTACCCCGGCCTGACCTATTCTTTCGAAGGCGAAAGTCGTGAGCGCAAAGAGAGCTTTGAAAGCATGACTAAAAACTCTGCCCTCGCCTTACTCCTCATCTTCGGATTGCTCGCGATCCCGTTCAAGAGCTATGTCCAACCGCTTCTTGTTATGTCGGCCATTCCCTTCGGTTTTGTCGGCGCAGTATGGGGCCATGTGGCCATGGGCTTTGATCTGAGCGTCATCAGCCTAATGGGCTTTATCGCCCTCAGCGGCGTGGTGGTAAACGACTCACTTATCATGATCGTAGCGACAAACCGATTCCGAGATGCCGGTGCATCACCGGTTGATGCGGTCGTCCAAGGTGGGGCTCGACGCTTCAGACCAATTCTTCTGACCTCGCTGACGACATTCTTTGGTCTCCTGCCGATGATCTTTGAGACGTCTGTCCAAGCAAAATTCTTGATACCGATGGCGTTGAGCTTAGGATTTGGGGTCTTGTGGGCAACCGTGATTATTCTGATTTTTGTGCCGGCTTTTTACGTCATATTAGAAGACCTAAAAGCGGTGTTGTTTCAGAACGATGCTGATGCTGATGCTGATGCTGATGAGCAGGAGGCTGCGCAGGTAGATGACCCTAATGAGGGTGGCTACTCCGCGACCTAATTGGCCTGTTCCACGTCCGATACCATAGCGGCCGGTGGATTGGTCTGCTGGTAGCCTGTCTCGCTGGGCATTTGCAGCTTTTTCGCCAGTAAATCAAAGCTTTGATGGGCTCGTAGGCGCGGTGCCATTCGAATCCCGTCCATTAGAACCGTCCGAGCCACCTGGATTCCACGGTGCTGCTCGATGAGTTCGACCCAACGTAGAAAGGGACTCACAGGCGCCGTTGTATGGGCCAAAAGACGTTTGAGTAATTCGGGTAATACGCCATGATCACCATGACTCATTGCAAGAGAACAGACATTGCCGAGTAGCTCACCGAACTGTTGGCCCTCATTGACGGGGCAGTAGTGTAATGCGGTTTTGAGCTGTTCGTATGCTTCACCGAAGCGTTGGACACTGTAATAGGTCAGGCCCAGCTGATTGTGCATAATCCACTTTTCGCCCATGAGACTATGAGGATCATCCGACAGCCCGCCAATGGATTCGAGTAACTCTTCGAATAATATGGCTGACTTGGTGTAGTCCCCACCTAGAAATGCAGCTTGCGCAGCGTGGTATTTCTCAGCGTCATTAAGTGCCTGTGGTTCTTTTACGAACCAGTCCTCGAATAGGCTCATGATACTGGCGACGGTCTCCCGCGTGACGTGCCGCGCATCAGCCTTCCAGGGATTGGGGCTTAGGCAACGTACAACTTCATAGGCTGGGAAATAGACGACGTCATCACCATGGGTATTGACGAACTCGTCGACCATAGCTCTAAGCATAGACTTCCCACCGGTGTCCGCAATCACGCTGTTGACGGGTCTAAACGTAGCTCTTAAGGGTACAGGCGAGACCGTGATCAGAATGGTTGCATCGGGATTGTTGGCTTTTAACAGTTCATAGCAGCGATTCAAATTTTCAAGATTCTCCTGGTAGGTCGACATTCTAAAGGCATGAATCTCGGGGTCGAAAATCTCTGTTGGCGGCACCATCGGGAAAACGGAACCATCTCGTTTATCGTACCAAATCTCTGGCTGACCAACCGTGATTATGACGACCTTTGCATCAGTGAAAGCCGTGCGAACAGATTCACGATGTTCATCGAGTTCTCGGTCCATCTCCTCCTCTGACTCCCAAGCGAGACAGTAACGATAGGGACTCAAAAGATGTGATTGACCGCCTTCTTCTACCTGCCAATATTTTGTTGCCGGTTCAAATTGCCCGAAGGCACGTTCGAATTCCTGCCGAATGCTGTATGTATTAAAAACGCGGTCATAGCGTGCAGATCCCGATTCGGTACACGGACCCGTGGCCGTCTGAATATAGGAATATCCATTTTCGATGAGCCAGAGCTTAATCTCCCGAGCGAAACAACTACCAATGGAGGCGATCGGCGTCTCCCGTGTGACTCGAAGGGGCTGCCCCGCGTGATTCAGTAAGAAATCCCGATTCAACTCAGCAAGCCCCGGATAGAGCCGCCAAGATTGAAGCCCAAGAATTTTAACCTCGGTCAGACCCTTGCGGTTTGGATTATAGCTGTACACGTGTGTTCCTCACAGTCACTCTTAAGAGCGGTTCATCCTTGAACAAGCAGTTGGATTGAAGAACGCAGCCATGCGCTCAGCCCTGCTTACACTACATCGACAGATGCACACTCATCTTGAGCGCAAAGTGTTATAAGGCCAATTTTTTTAAGATTTTTATTTAGAATGCCAGCTACGCCGAGGAGATGTTGGCGATTTGATAGCGGACAGATGGCGCGCGCTCCGTCAAAAACAACGGAGCGCTGCTGCCATGATCAGGCTTAGTTCTGCTGAACGAGGTCTTGGGTCTTGGCGACCTGCTCTTTGAGAGTCGACAAGGCTTTACCACCGACATATCGAACACGAGCTAAGTCTTCGAGAGACGCGATGGGTCGAGCTGCGATAATGTTGGATACAGCGCGTCGGTTAAGCAGAGCGTCGAGTGCTTCGTAGTTCAAGAAATTGGCCATGTCGAGAACGGCGTCTGCTTCGTTCACTGTGAACTCAACACCATCGTAGATACCGAGTAAATCATCGGCGAATGGCACGAATCCCAGGTCACCAGCGAACCGGAGGATGCGGTTAATGGTCTTAGACCCAACCCACTTCACGGCGTCGACTTCATCCACGCTGTCAAAACGATCATCGTCCCAAGTTCCATGAATCCCATCGGGTCCATTCCGATGGTGAATCAGGCCTGCAGCGGACCGCTTGTCGAGTCGTGCATCGATATCGAGCACCTCAAATGTTGTCTCCTCGTCATTGAGGAAGTTAAGTAGGCCAACCGCATCGGCTGACCCTTCGGTTAGCGTGTGGCTGACTGCGCCTGTTGCTTCGTCGTCGAAGACGACGGTGATTCCGTCTTCTTGGATATCACCACAAGCAACAAGACCAGTAGCCAGAACACATACAAATACACCTAATACAGATCGCATAAGGACCTCCATAGCATTACCCGTACACAACGGGTGTGAGTAAATTGGAGTGCGGGGCGTACGTCACCGGTGAGGAACACCGGCGCATTTTACGTGCCTTCGGGTGAAGGTCACGGGACGAAATGCCGCTGACCCCCCGGGCCAGCACATTTTGCGCAACTGTTGTCAATGGCGAACGTATACTTAAGCCGGATAAGGTGATCAATATTTTTTAGATCTTTTTTGTTAAACCCGATTTAAAGACCACAGGTAAACCAAATAAACCTCAATAAAAACAGTGTGATAAAACCCGGAACGACCCCGGGAGACATCTTTCCAACCGGCACCATAAATTAGACACATAACTCACATTAACGATCGCATTGGACTTGAACATTCATGCTGTAGCTATTATTGCCGTCGCGCCCCGGAGGTGTCCAAGGATACACATTGAAACGGATGTCGACATCGTCACCGCGATTGACCCACATAAACCGCTCACCACCACTACATAGGGACGTAGATTGACCCAAGCGGCCGTCACTGGGATGCCAAACATCTAACTCGAGGTCGACGCCCGTAAAAGGATGGCGGATCTCAATTGTGATGGTCCCCCCAGCGCACACTGATGTTCGATACCAATCGGCAAAATCGATGCCACCGACCGTCAAGCCCTGATAGCGCCCTGGCATGAGCGCCATCGCTCCATTCTGATCCTGTCCGCCCAAATCCCGTTGCTCGCGGGGAATAATCCGAACGTAATCGCAACGCCCCGGACCAAACTCCGGTTCTAGAGCCATATCGACCGGCTCAGGGACCGCCATGTCAACGGGGTCAGGTGGTGCCATATCCGGATCGGGTTGCTCAACGCCGTCTGAATCAACACGAGTCGCATCAGCAATGGGTGCGCTCGCATCCTCAGCCAGAGAAAAATCCTGCTCAATATCCGTGAATGCATCGATGACCCCGTGGTCAGCTCGGGGACGCATGTCATCGCCAAAACCACCCGCATCAGCGGCCAAAGGCTCCATGTCCGCCACTGTATGAGCATCGAGATGGCCTGTACCACCATCGGACATCAGGAGTCCGGTATCTTGGTTTTCTTGGCTCATTATATCGTCGGTGGGCACTGACGCATCGTCCACGACAAGCATATCGGGCAACACCATCGCATCGCGAGCGGTCACACAATCGTAGCGGCCTCCCCCAATCGTGATACAGCGGTAGCCATCCGCACAGGCGTATTCAGCCCGTCGACAATCGTTGCTACCTGTCGAGGATGCAGATTCATCACAGCCCAAAGTGAGGCTGCTCGCTAGGGCTAGAACCGTAAAATACGCACGCGACATAATCCCCCCAGAATAGACTGCTCAATAGCTGCAAGTATGACCTAGTTCAAATTAGGATTCACTACAAAGCGACATTTAAGACGAGAACTGGCAGACTGCTGTGCATGGACGCGTCAAACTTGAAACTAATCGTGGTCGATCCAGCGATGCATACCGCTGAAACCGAGTGCTATGAGCATATTCGCAGCCTGGTCAAGTGCGAGTTGGCCTACGTGCTACCCGCACTCAAACCGCCAACTAAATACCCGGAGGTCGACGACAGAACCCTCGCCGTCATCGTCCTCGGCAGTGGGGCATCAGTCCATGATGGGTATCCCTGGCAGAGAGCCTTGCATCAATGGCTTCATTCAGTTTGTCTCGCCGACGTTCCTGTTTTAGGCATTTGCTATGGCCATCAGGCAATCGCTCACATCTTTGGCGGCTCTGTTGAACTTTTGTGGGCGGGTCATAAAGAAAAAGGTGTCCGGCTCATGGAGCTGGCTTGTCGACAGCTCCCGGTAAAAGAGCCTCAGGGCCACGTCATTGTCTCGCACAGAGAGGGTGTGACTCAGATGCCGAAGGGCTTCGATATAGTGGCCATGAGCGACGCCTGTCCCATCGACGGCATAAAGCACAGGGACAAACCGGTATGGGGGTTTCAACCTCATATTGAAGCCGTCCAAGGCTTTCTGAATAATAATCAGATTGACACACCCAACCAAGACGACCAATTTGTCTTCGGGCATGCAATTTTGAAAGCATTTCTGCGCGATGCTTGCGCCCGAAAATAAGTCGTATAGAACCACGTCCAATACTGAGGTCGACCAAATGAAATTCACGGGAAAGAAGATTGTATTTTTGTGTGTCGCTAATTCAGCTCGCAGTCAAATGGCCGAAGCCATCGCCAGGCAGCTCGCCCCAGCTGATGTCACCGTGTTCAGTGCTGGTTCGATACCAAGCCGAGTCCATCCACTCGCAAAATTGGCATTGGATGAAGCAAACTATGCGCATGACGGTCAGTTTTCTAAGGGGTTTGACGACGTACCGTTAAGTGAAATGGACCACGTGATAACCCTATGCAAGGAAGAGCAGTGCCCTGTCTTTCCCGGAAACATGAAACGACATCATTGGCCCTTGCCGGACCCAGCCGCGGCCGACCTCCCCCATGAGTTGGATGGATTTCGCCGAGTGCGCAACACATTGACTGCGAAAATTGGCGATTTTTTCCAAGTGGGGCTTTAGGAGCAGTACGCGTGTCCGAACCACTCAACCCCAATTTGTTAAACCTACAACCATCGGCAACACTCGCCATCAATGAGAGCAGCAAGGCACAAATCAAGACCGGTCGGCAGGTCTTTAAATTGGGGTTGGGACAGTCGCCATTTCCCGTGCCTCAATGTGTTGAACATGCACTCAGGGAAAATGTAGGCCAGAAAGACTATCTTTCGGTCCAAGGCCATGAACCGCTGCGAGATAAAATCAGTATTTGGCACAACCGACGCCAAACCCATGAGACGACGAGGCAAGACGTCGTCATCGGGCCAGGCTCGAAGGAACTGATTTTTCTCATTCAATTGGTGAGTGGCAGACAACTTACGTTACCAAATCCATCCTGGGTTTCCTACGAACCTCAGGCTGTAATTCTTGGCCGAAAAACAGACTGGATCGAGACAGACTCCACATCTGGTTGGCGTATCGATCCGTCTAGACTCGACTTCATTTGTGCGTCTCGTCCTGGGGTTCCTCGACTTCTGATTCTCAATTATCCGAATAATCCGACGGGGTTGACCTATTCAGTCGATGAGTTAAAAGCCATCGCAGACATCGCGAGACAGCACAATATCGTGATCATCTCAGACGAAATTTATGCTGAATTGAATTACACTGGAGAACATACCAGCATATCCGACTATTATCCTGAGGGAACAATCGTTTGCTCCGGGTTAAGCAAGTGGTGTGGTGCAGGGGGCTGGAGACTCGGATACGCTATAATTCCTAAGATCTTACACTCCATTCGCGATGGACTTTGTGTGGTCGCAAGTGAAACGTTTACATCGGTGAGCGCCCCCATTCAACACGCCGCGATGACAGCGTTCGATGACAACGATGAACTCAGTGGTTACGTGTCTGCTTCGAGATGTTTGTTAAAGTCACTGAGTCAATGGCTGACCCAACGTTTGCTGTCTAAAAACGTGGCAATACATGCCCCAGAAGGCGGATTTTATGCGTTTCCAGACTTCTCTTTTTACAAGGATGCCTTACAAGCCCAAGGTATTTCCACAAGCAAGGGATTCACCACACGAATTCTTGAAGAGACGGGCGTCGCCTTCTTACCTGGATCATGCTTCGGCCGACCGGAGACCGAGTTGACTGCGCGACTCTCATTTGTTGATTTTGATGGAGCGCGCGCGCTGGATGAGATGAAGACGCTGCAGACGTTAGACACGCTGAGCACAGCCCAAGTATATCGGCTGTGTGAACCGACATGTAGAGCCATCGATGCGCTCGCGGATTGGTTGAGCGACCTCTCATGACCCCCTCCCCTCCCCACCAAGGCAGGCCCACCATTGAAAGGGCGAAACATGGCTAGTTCCTTTCAGGATATGGGGAATCTGCTCAGGCACAACACCCAGTTCCGACGCATTTGGTTCGCTCATATCATCTCGCTGCTCGGAGACTGGCTGAGCTATATCGCAGTATCGCTAATTACCATTCAACGGGATGAAAGCGCTCTTGCGCTGGCTTTTGTTTTCATTGCGCATGCGCTTCCGACTGCGTTGATGTCTCCCATATCGGGTCCATTAGCCGACCGCATTGACAAGCGTAAACTGATGGCCGTGAGTTATACCTGCGCAGCCGGACTCACATTTGTCATGTGGGGTGTATCGGACGGCAGCGTTTGGCTCATCCAAACCATTTTATGTATCCGTGTCTGCATTGGGACCATCGGCATGACGGCGCGTTCCGCTGCGATTCCACAGTTGGTCTCCGCAGCTCAACTACACAATGCCAATGCCTTACTGGGCTTGACCTGGTCGCTCACCTTTGCATTGGGCTTGGCCTTAGGCGGCGTCGTCGCCAGTCTAATTGGACCGAGTGGGGCTATCTTCGTCGATGCGCTCACCTTTATTTTGGCATCGGTCATCTATTTAGGCCTACCGGAATTGCCCCCTGGTGACACGGGTCAAAAGCCTCCTAAACCCGGTATTAGGGATATGCTAGAAGCCTGGCGGTTTGTCCGAACCAGTCGCAGGTTGACCGTGATCGCTCTCTCAAAAATCCCTCCTATGATGGCCAATGCAGGCGGCTGGCTCTTTCTCAACTTTGTCGCTGTCACGCGACTGCCCGCACTGGAAGCCGGCCTCGCGCTGGGTGTCATGCATGCAATGCGCGCACTGGGCTCGGGCGTAGGCCCCCTACTGCCAGCGCGCATACTGCCTCGAAACACGCTTTCAGGGCCAATTCTCACCTTTGCTGGAATCGCCTTGTTTGCTTGGACGGAAACGCAATTTATTTTTCTACTCGGCTTGTTTATTTGGGGGGCCGGTTCAGGTCATAACTGGGTGGTGACAACGTCAACTCTGCAAATGGTGGCTCCACGCCATCTTATGGGCCGTATCACGGCCCTCGACTTCAGCCTCCTGAGTTCCGCTGAGACCATTGTTATTTTGTTAGCCGCCATCATGATAGACCAGTTAAATAGCCCAATCTCGGGCGTGATTATGACGCTGATACTGGGGATTCTATTCTGGTGCTTACTGCTGCAGAAGTTTGTTTCGTCGGACCCACTCGAAAAAACAAATCAGAGCACGCCATCAGAGCCCTAAAAGGGCTCTGACCTCAAATCTATTCAACGACACCAACGCAACTTATCTTTCGAGCACCGACTTAATAAATTCAGTGTATCGGCGCAATTGTGGGGGGCCGAAGGGCTCGGCGAGTCGGCGGTAAACAGCCCTACTCTGCACGGGATCCGACGGGGCGCCTAAACGGCATAAACGCTCTAATTTTTCTAAAAGCGCCGCCTCACCTTGGTACCGATACTGAGCAGGAAATAATTCCCGGTAGGACAGCCTGTCCGGAACCAAGGGCCTGCAGCCGAAGTGAACGGCCTCGATCATCGAGATTCCAAAAAACTCATGGGCCGCTGTAGACACAGCAATATCGGCTCGGGCCAACACGGATTCGTACTGCGCGCGATCGGCCAAATAGCCCCAACTTACGATCCGCTGTTCTAAGGCGGCTCGAGCCTCGGCGAAAATACTCGGTGACTGTCGATAGCTCTCACCGCAAACCGCAAGCCGAAAGGGCGTCTTGCGCTCATGGAGGGTCATCATCACCTTAAAGAAGGTCTCCGGGTCTTTATCGTGTTCCCAACGATGGTTCCAAATCACCAAGGGGTCAGCGTCTGCTTCATTGGAAAACATCATCTCACTTGAGTATTGAGGCAAGCGCAGAGGCAAGTGCAGAACACGTGACCGACCCTCGATTTCTTCTATCCATCTCGGCGGTTTGGCATCTGGCATTCGTTTTAATAATGCCCCTGCCTCAGAGAGAAAGCTGGTCCGGTTCCAATCGCTATTAAACACGCAATAATCGGCTGCCAGGGCCGAGACCATTTGGCTAAATCCAAAATGGTGGTCCCGTGGACCGGAAAACTCGGATCGCACAGGGTACGCCAGTTGATTTTCATGAAAGTATAAAACTTTTGGAATGGGATTTAATTGCGGGCAGAGCGCCAGTAGGTCCGTCAAGCACACAAACGAGCCGCACCATAGTAAATCGTAAGGCTGAGTGAGTAGCTCGGCATATTTTTGGGCCAAGTAAACTGCGGCACCTCGGGCTCGCCATTTCCAATGCCGACCAGACAGAGTCAGCGATGTCCATTGGAACTCGTCGATGGATAGTAACTGCTCAGTAAACAGGGCATGAGAACCGGAATTAAAAGGTTCGATGTAAAGCACTCGCGGACGAGGGGCCGTCATAATTTGAATTCCGATCTCAACGCTGAAGTCATCATAAACCCAGGGCGCATGTGTGTGGTGAGACTAGGATCTTGCTTTGATAATTTAAAGATATATTCAGCACAATCAGTCGTTAGTGCTATGGTCACATTCGTGAGTCTTTTACCCATGCAACTCGAGGTCGCGTCGCGACCGCCAATGGAAGAAGTCAAGGTCGATCGCGATCCATTGGGACACCCATGCCCAAGACAGTTTCGAGACAAAATCCTAGTGGATGTAATCCATGATGGTTCATCACTGCCGACGGAATTCAAAACGGATAAAAGCGGAGTCGCCATACTGGGCGATGACCCCTGTCCGACAGAATTCATCCACGAACGTGATTGGGGCGCAGAGCTGGTCGCTAGCCGACTTGCTTCAGCCCTGGGCATTGGGTCATACCATCGAGTTAATCTCGCACGAGTCCTCATGGATTTCGGCCGTTTTCCTGGTATCACCAGTGCGGGCGCTGACCATCTCCATAGATATGCGATCAACTATCCTTTTTCAGAGCGCCTCAGCCACGAACAAAAGCGAGATGTACTCGCAAATCAGTATGATCGTATTTCAGATAGCCTTGAGTCCGCGATGGAGGGCAAGCTACTTAAAATCGCGATTCACACCTATGATAAGCGTAATCCGACTAAATTCGAACGACCATCTGTCAGTCTGTTGACTCGTCCGTATGGATATCAAGCTTTAGTGGAAAACCCGTTCCCACACTTTGATCCAAGTTTTCCAAGTCGCGTCGTTGAATATACGGCAGATCGGCTGCTCAAGGCACGCATCGCGCAAACCCTCGAAGAGGCAGCGATTCATACGGCCGACAATTTCCCCTATTCGCTGCCCGAAGGCAGCGTCGAAGTCCGCGCGCAAGTCTGGTATTTTTATAAAAATGTCCAATCTGCCTTCGAGCAGGTTATGGGTCAATCAAAGACAAAACTCATCAATGGTCGCTGTCCGCGAGAGCTCGTATGGACAATGCTATTAGATACGAACTTACGGTCAGCGGAGAGCCAATCTTTACGCAGCTATCTGCACATGTTTCGGACGGCGCCTCACGGTAAGAAGGCTCTGTTTCAAGCTGCACAAAAAGAATATGATTTGGTCACGGATTTCATTGAACGCGAATATGACTCTCTTGTGTCGTCTTATCGAGAAGGGCCACAGAGGCCAAGCACCATATTGGTTGAGGTTCGCAAGGACTTAATCTGGGAGTTCGACGATGGTCGGCCGGTGGGTCCAAAGCTAGATAATGCCGCCTACATTGCTCGTAATTTAGCACTGGGCATCAGTCAGTATCTGTCACAAGACCGTGTGTTTAAGGCCCGATCGAGCGTCAATCGAGGTTTCCTTTAAGCAAAGAACGCTCGAGAGCAAACGCGCTAAAGTCGCCTCCTGTTTGAGCTAATCTAAACCTAAAATGATATCGATTAATCCGGGCACCTTGGTGGGTGAATCTGCAACCTGATCGGGTTCAATGGCACCGAAACTGGAGGCATATCCCCAGGCGCACCATATCACTGGACAGCCGTAGGCTCGCGCACAGGCAATGTCACCTGCCGAATCTCCGACCATCACGACCCGACCGGATATATCTGCCCGCCGTACAGCCTCGTGTAGTGGCGCTGCGGACGGCTTTGGCTGACTGGCCGTATCACCGCCGATGACAGCGTCAAACAGGTCCAGAACACCAAGGGCATCTAAAAGCATGGCCGACAGTCGTTCCGGCTTATTGGTGACGACCGCAAGACTAAAGCGTTGTTTCAAGCTCAAGAGCGTTTCCCTCATACCACCATAAAGACGTGTTTGATCGGCAATCTGCGCACCATAGTCCTCAGTGTATGCCGCTCGTATCTGGTCTAATTGACCCTCGGCCAAGGATTCTGAAAAACACTCCGAATAAAGATGTGCCATGCCTCGATTGACGTGATCTCTGAAACTTTCCTCCGGCCGTTCGGCTAACCCTAATCGGCGTCGAACTCGACAAATGGCCGCAACCATATCATCGCGGCTGTCTTCAAGGGTCCCGTCTAAATCAAAAGCAATTAAGTCGCGACTCATGAGTCCCTCGATGCCAAATCTTCAATACTGCCACTGCCGTCCCCATGCTCGGTGACACTGCGAACACCGCTTCGAGAGCCCTTATACGCCGTGAAGTGATTGGCATTGTGAACCTTGACTAGATGAGCAACACCTGCGGGTATAATCAAAATATCTCCAGCCTCAAGGGTCACTGGTCCTTCATCGAAGTGAAAGGTAATGACACCCTCGACCGCGCCACGAATTTCCTCCTCATCGTGAGAATGCCGACTTCTCAAAAACCAAGGTTCTACGGTTTGTAAATCGTATGATCGAAACCCAAAGTTCTTCATTTCATCAGCCACACTCACCTCACAAGGCGGGTTTTGATGGGGCCATTTATGAACTGTTACTCCGTTTGGCATTCCCATTTTAAATCTCTCCCCGAGTCAAATTTCGGTCGATGTTGTCGTCACACGTGTCTGGCGTCAAGCCCCAAGGTATTCAAATGCGTGATCTCCAAAGCATCATAGAGTAATCTGTATCGTGTTTAGCAGAACCTAGGACCGTTCATGAATACCACCGGACTTCTTCGCAAAACTCTAATTATGTTGGCCATCATGCTGACCGTCGTCTTCGGGATTGGCTTCATGCTACCGGACACCTTCCACGTTGAGCGAACGTTGATTATCAATGCATCACCGGACAAAGCGTTTAAACTGGTCAACGACCTTAAGGAATGGCCACGTTGGGACCCCTGGACGCGAGCAGACCCAGACATCCAACAGGATGTATTAGGCCCGGCAGGCCCAGGCCAAGAGCAGAGCTGGGTTGGACCTAGAAGCAGTACTGGCAAATTAAAAATCAGCGGAAGCAGCCTCAATAAACAAGTCGACGTTGAAATGTATACGACCGATTCGGTGACACCGAGACACCTCACATTTACATTTCAAGACCTTGGGCAACGGACCAAACTCACTTGGTCAATCGATGGAGATAATACCATCAAACCAATCGGAAATTGGTTCGGACTCGGAATGGATGACTATTTAGGACCGATGTACGAACAGGGGTTAAGCAATATCAAAGCCCTCTCAGAGACCGGCAAACTTCCGAGTGAACTGAAACCTTTGGGCGAAGAGAATAAGCCTAAAATCAACTGATTAAAGCGGCTAGAGCCTGTACCAAAAGATCGATTCCAACAGCATCAATTCCTGCGTTCGGCTGCCATACCTTCTTGATAGATACGCTCTTTTTGGCTCAGTAAAAATTCTGCTTCAAAAAATGCGGCCGCTGATTCATGCATCTCATCCGCATTGGCCAGCACCGCAGCATACCTCTCCAGACGCACCCGATCGATTAGGCCGGAGACTGGAAGGGCGTTTTCGCTCGACCGAGTGTCATCAAGAATGTGGGCGAGGGTATTTAGATGGTTGGACGCCTGGGCCGATAGCCCTGAGTTCGTTCTCGTCTCGAAGCGTCTTTGCGCAGTTGTCGACCCCATAAAGGCGTCGATTCTACGGATAATCGTTCGGGCCGATGACATCAACGTGCCGCTGGTCAAAGAATCGGCTCGCGTCAGAGCGTCAACGGTTGCCGCCGGTATGCCTTCTGCCAAGAATCGACCGGGCGTCATCGCAGCACTAACCCAGTCTTCCCTGCCGGTCCGAGCAGCGGCTGCTACGACCCCTGCAACGACACTTGTTTCATAGGACTGGTATACGGTTTGCGCCACACGAACTGTCTGACGGACTACATCATCTACGCTTAATTGGAGATCGGCTGCGATAGCCAAACCGACATAAATGGGACCAAGACAGTTTGCGGCTTGCAACGAGTGAGCGATATCGCGCTTAGCCCTGTAGTTATGGGTGATTTCCAAAATCCTGCGGTCGGCCCCACGCCAAACTTGCCTCTCGAATCCTGTGACCATCCATCGCATCAACTCGTCGATATCCACATCTCCGTTGCGACGCACATTGGACACAAGAAGGCACAGTTGCGTATCGAGACGATGCAGCCCGAATTGACCGAGCTTCTTTCGTTCACCAAGCGGTAGACCTCGGGCCGCAGGTGGCCAAGTGTCGAAGCCTCCTGCGCGCTCTGGTCCCATGACCTGCTCAAGCTTTTCGTCGGGCCACCCGCTGACGGGACCCCGATGCGCTTCCCAACATGCCAAACGTAATAGTGGCTGGCCATTCAATGTAGACATATCCGTCTCCGAACAATCCCTATGGACGTATTGCCCTCGATGAGTTGCGGATATGACATGAGTTGTAGTTCAGGTCCAGCAGGAAACTCAAAAGAATGCAGGGTGTGTCGGCCAGACGTTGAGCAATTCAGCCTTCGATGCCCACGTATGAAGCCCACTTAGGCTCTATTCGCCTGAATCAGTGCCGAGGACAACATAACTTGATGACTGCCCACGTCGGACCCGAACAAGCACATCACCAGACTGACCACGAAGTGCCTTTCTAAGGGCGCTGACCGTTCGAGTTGCTTTTCGGTCAATTGATACGATGATGTCGCCTTGCTTAATCCCGGCCCTATGGGCTGCGCTTCCGGGATCGACCCCTGTCACGACCACCCCTGACGTGGCCGATTTAAGGCCGAGGCGCTTTCGCCACACGCGATCGAGCCGTTGGGCGTCAAGCCCTCTAAGCTGAGTCGGATTTGCAGTTGGCTCAGCCTTTGGCCGCTGGGCTGTCGGGTTGTCTAATTCAGCAAGGACGACCGTCAGTGACTGCTGGCGCCCATCCCTCAGATACTTTATATCGGTGCTTTGGCCTTGGCCCTTCATCGCTATGGTATTGCGCAACGCCGCCGGAGACCGAGTCGCCTTACCATCAACAGTGAGAATGACATCGCCCGATTTAAGGCCAGCCTTTTCCGCTGGCGTTCCATCTAGGACACCGGCGACCAGAACACCTTGCGTCCCCGCTTCAATCCCCAAGTGACCCGCGAGGCGTCGATCAAGGGGCTGAATACTGATACCCAACCACCCTCGGCGCACTGTCCCTGTGCTGACCAAGCTATCTTTAATGGTCACAGCCATATCGGTCGGTATCGCAAAGCCGATGCCTTGATAGCCACCACTTCGACTGACAATGGCCGTGTTGATCCCGACTAACTCTCCCTTCAAATTAACTAACGCACCGCCAGAATTACCCGGATTAATCGCCGCATCGGTCTGGATGAAATCTTCATATTCGGTGATGCCCATGTTGGCGCGACCTTTGGCCGAGACGATCCCCATCGTCACCGTATGACCCAAGCCGAAGGGGTTACCGATCGCGATGACGGTTTCACCAAGTCTAAGGCGGTTCGAGTCCCCTACAGGCATCGGGGTCAGCTCACTGGCATCACCGTCTACTCGGAGTACGGCCACATCACTCTTTGGATCAGTCCCAACGATGGTGGCATCAAACTCTTTGCCATCGGCCGTGGTCACCTTAATGTCTGTGGTCTCGTGGACGACGTGACTGTTGGTCATAATGAGACCATCAGCACTGATGACAACTCCTGACCCCAGGCTGTTGCTCTTGGGCTGGGGAATCGCCCCCCTATCACCGAAGAAACGTCGAAATAAAGGGTCGGAGAGCATACCACGCCGAGATGTCAGCTTCTTAGTGGACGCAATATTAACCACACTTTTAACGGCCCGCTCAGCGACATCTGGCAGATTTGCAGGCGCTGCGAAAGACGCAGGTGAAACGAGTAAAAGAAGTAGCAAACTGACTATGGTGCCAGCTCGTCGATTGCAATCAAGAACCATGAATTGTCTTCCTTCAAACTTCGTGAGTGGCGCTTGCTCACCACAAGAAAAAGTTGCGAAATGTAAATTAGAAATTACCGGCCCTAGGGCGATACTGGAGTCAACCAAGAGGTCGCGCTTTTTCTTCCAAGATGGGCATAATTTTGATTAAGTTTGCCATTAACGCTGTTTGAGCACCACCCGAATGGCCTCAATCCGAGGGCCAATTTGTTGCTCTGCTAGAGTCATGATCAAAGGCCCGGCTTGCTCAAAAACCTGTCGCGCGTCGGTCAGGTGCTCGGCTAAAGTCTCTTCGCTAACCAAAAGGTGTTCGAAGCCTGCTGATTGCTCGGCCCAGACACTGCGTCGGTCTGCCAAGGTGGTTTTCAGGTCTTCAGTCATACGTCGCGCTTGCTCCCAGTCACTCTGAAGGCCTTGGACTCTATTTCGTTGCTTCATTGCAGCTTCACAGGCTCTCTCGGATAGCCAAAGCGCGCGTTTTTCCTTAGCAGCAGCTCGTTCAACCTCCGCCGCGCCACTGGCAGTCGCTGAACAAACGAGCGCACGCTCTATGGGCTGTTCTGCATCTGTCAGGTGACGTGACGCATCCCGTTGCCAGCCGATAAGGGCGCGCATGCGAACCGTGCATCGCTCAAACGCACTCCGCCCCTCCACAAAGCGCCGTCTAATGTCATCATAGTCTCGACCTAGACTCTCTGACTGTTTTTCTGCACGTTCTGTAATCCGCTTGAGTTCGAAGGCCAGCGCATCTGGTTTCGGCGGATACACCCTTTCAATGGCCGTAAGTTCTGCTTCGATTTGGTTGTACAGTTTCGTCGCGGATTTACGATTTCCGTTCTCCGAGTTTAAACGGTTTACATAGCGCTCAGCACGGTCCAAATGAGTCAATCCTCCAGCGAAAAAACTGTCCAAAAATGCGTCCTTTGCCGAACCGAGCCAAATCGTCTCAATTGACCGACATTTAATCAGGAATTTGGACACATGCTCAAACCGAGATAGAGCCACGTCTAAGCTGTCATCAAATTGCTTTTGTGCATTTCTAAAGCCCCGGACAGTCTGGCGCCAACGGTCAAAGAGACCGGTGGCATAATCGGTGGACACGGTGGCTTGTCGAAGCAGTCTAGCGGCATCTGGGACTTCCTGTCGCGACCTACGCGCCGTCTTAGCGGACTCTGTCCAACTTGGTCCATTATGATTACGTCTCTGGTTTGGATCGTTGGTGGCTGGGTGTCGTCGGTTCCGCCTGTCCGGACTCGGGTACCGTGACGCACTCGGATTCGAAAGGGCCTCGACTGCCATCTCGTACGCGGCGTTCAGCAGCTTCGTCATCTCTTCCGATGCTTTACGCTCATGCTCAGGCGCCGCCCCGAGTGTGTCCGGGTGAAAGATCTTCACACGAGCATGCCATGCCGATTTGAGTTCGCCCGCACTGGCAGACGGGTCAACACCCAGTATTCTATACGGATCGATACTCACTGAGTCACCCGGACAAGTTGATCCGCTCCCATGTCCGTCTACGGAGCACCCGCTTCACAACTGCCCAGAAAAACATTGAGCAAATAGTCACCGCGCTCAAGGTCTGACCAACCATCTACCACGATATAAATTGTGTCACCCGCGGATGCACGAACCGTCATGGCAGATGCCCCCGCCTGACCTGTGATAGCTCGGTTATCATCGTTGCAAATCCGCTCTGCGGCCCTATCGGTACAGTCGTCATATCGAGCATACAAAACGGTGTCGAAATCACTGCCGATGGTATGAAAGCAATATTCCTGGTCAACACCGTCCGGAACGGCCGGTGCGAATTGGTACACGTGTTCGAAACCGGTTCGCCCTCCACATGTGCCGTACTCGTAGTTGTGAACCAGTGGTCCATCAGCCACTTCGGCTGTGCTCGCCTGAATCTGGGCCAATCCATCGATCAAGAAGGGGTCTTGGCATGTACCTGGATCGGGCGTCTGCCGACATAGACCGAAAACCACATCGCAGATTTGATCAGCGTTGCAGTCCGCCTGCCGCAAACATGCCGTCGGCGGCTCCAAAACGCTTTCGATCACATGGACCACGCCATTTGTCGCGGCTAGATCGGTCTCGACGATCATAAAATCAGACACATAATTATCTTCACCCCGAAGATTGAGTAAGAGGGGTCGGCCTTCGAGAGACTGTAACTGGTCGACTCCGGCCAATCGATCGGAGAAAAATGCTCCAAGTGCAGCATGGTAAGACATCATCGGAAGTAGAATTGCGCGGGTCCGAAAAAGGTCTTCTAAATCTTCTGGATCGCCATCGGGTACAGCCTGCAGTGCCAGGTCCAGGGCAGCGAAAGCATCATCTGTCGGCGCGAACACTGTGTATTGCTCATCCGCATCACTCAGTGTCCTCGACAACTGGGCGCTTGTAAGCCCATCGATAAAAGTGCTGAATCGGCCGTCATTTTCGAGAATGGTCATGATATCACCATCTGGTGGTTGCTGACCGCAAGCCCCATCGCTGATCCTAAGGGTGAAGTTCCCTTCCGACTCTGCACCGAAGCCATCGACAAAAATGAAATAATCTTCCCCGGCCAATGTATTCACAGTGAGGGCTGACGCAAAACCTCCAGCATGCTCCGCATCGTCATTACAACAGGTTAGGTCTGCAGCATCCGGACAATTGGCTTGAGCGCCCAGCTCCTCGCAGATTCCCTGCCTGACATGAATGACTGTGTCGTACTCCGAATCACGGGTACTCAAGCAGATGCTGCGATCGTCGGGTGCCGTGTACAGAAAACCAATCTCTCGACTCGCGGCTAAGCCACCACAGGTCGAACCATAGCGCGCCCCGCCGAGCGCTGTGTTCCCTTGGACCTCTCCGAATTCTAGAATCTCCTGGGGATCCTCGCATGCGTCTGGCTCTGCCGGAGGCCTCATCACTCGGTCAAGAATGTGAATGACTCCATTAAAAGACCTAATATCGGTGTCGAGGGGCCGATTGCCATTGACTCGGATTCCATCGTCTCGTTCTTGTAAAACGACGAGTGTTCCCTGATTGGAGACAACAGAATCCAATGCAGCCAGTTCAGCTTCTTGGTAAATTTCATCGACCAGGTGGAATTGCATTAAATCGAGCATTTCGGCTGGATTTGTCAGCACATCATTATAACCGGCTTGGTCAAAACTCTCGAAATCCGCAAATGCCTGATCGTTCGGCGCAAACACCGTGAGGTTCGCGTTGGCCAACAATTCGACAAGTTCAGACCGCTCAGCAAATTGAAGAAAAGTCGTAAACGTGCCCATAGCCGTCAACTCATCGACAATGGTCCCAGCATAGGGTTCAGGCATGCATTGCCCCTGAAGGCAAACCTCACCCAGATCCGCGCAGTCTGCAGGGCCTGCAGGACAAAGCTGAGGCGGAACAAGTATTTCATCAATCGCGTGGATAAAGCCATTATCGGCGGCAATGTCGATGTCTTCGAGTAACAACCGATTTGCAAACACCGAATTCCCTCGGTTGTAAAACTGAATGAATCGACCGTCCTGCGTAAGAACGCTCTCTTCATCGATCAGCTGCTGACTGGGTCTTGAGCCATCGATGATGTGATAGAGGAGTAACGCGCGCAAGGATTCAGGGTTTGATGTCAACTCCGCTAAGATACCCGGATTAGCATCTTCCAATGCATTGAAGGCCACCTCGGTTGGAGCGATGAGCGTCCTGGTTTCCTCTCGTTCAAGTATTTCGTCTAGACCAGCGACCCGAATCGCATGGAGTAAGGTCCGGTATTTCGCAGTTTGCTGGACGAGGCGGTCCATAATTGTGGTCGGCTGACGGCAGGGTCCATCGCGAACGGTCAACAAGAAGTGTCCACTCTCGCCGACAACCCGATTGCGCCGGCTGCACCCATCCACGACGATGAAATACTCTTCGCCGGACACGACATCAAGTTCAACCGCGGAGTGTACGCCGCCCGCAAAAGCAGAGTCATCATTGCAAATGAGTTCAGAGGTCCCATCATCGCAATCGCCTCGGATGTGAATGACCGTATCGTAGTCAGAATCACGCGTTAGAAAACAGACCGTGCCATCTGCTTCGGGCACAAAACTGAAGACTGACTCGGGACTATTCACATCACCACAATGCTCGGAGCACAGGGTATCCATGGAACCAACCCCGTCATTCGTGCGACCGATGAAACGGCCAAAACCGGGCAATTGATTCGGCTGGTCGCATGCACCTGACTCGATGACACTAGGGATCTGAAGAATGCCATCGATGCCGTTGATTCGACCATTTTGTGCAACCAAATCCGTCTGAAGAACCTGAACGCCATTGAGCTGGATCCCTTGAGGTCCCGCATCTATTTCAATTGGCATACCGGCCAAAGATACAATCCGGTCTAGACCATAGAGATCATGGGCTGGCACATCAGATGGTACGAGGTGGTATTCAACGAGCTCGCGCATGGCGACACCGTCTTGCATGAGGTCTTCGAAAGCATCCGGTGTCTCTGCTTCAATCGCTGCAAAAATGTCATCGCTGGGTGCAAAAACCGTGAAGGGCCCTTCATTGGTAAGTCGGTCTGTCAATCCGGCTAGACCGACGAGTTGGAGGAACCTTTGGTAATTGCCCGCACTGGTCATCTCGGCAATGAGATTCTGTACGGGTGGAGGATCTTGACAGAAACCATTGCGGCAAATGAGTGGTGCTGTACATGCGCCATCATTGAGACACGGATCAAGAGGTGACAGGAGCCTAGGTACGATATGAACGACGCCATTATTGGCGAACAGGTCACCCCGTTGAACGGTAATTCCATCGACCTGGACCTCGTCGCGTATTCGACTGATCAAGACACGTTGGCCGTTCTCAGTCTCCCAGGATTCCAATGTGGCTAACTGAGCTAAGGTCTGTTGTGCCGGCAAGGTATGGTGCTGGATTACGAGACGTAAACGCTGGTCATTGCCAAGCAACACTTCGGACGCGCCATCTTCAAGAATATCCAGGCGGTCCCAGGCCGCTTCTGTGGCCGCGAAGACGGTCAAGTCGGAAGTCGGATCACCGTACCGATCGTATTCTTCAAGGATATCGAGCGCGATGAGAAATGAATCAAAGCCGACCAGGCCTTCCATAATGTCGATCATCGAGAGCGGGGTTTGACATGCCCCATCGGACACAGACACGACAAAGTCGCCAGTCGCTTCGTTGGGGCCATCAACAACAACGAAATATTGGGTTCCCGACTCCAGAGAGAGGGTGAGTTGGCTCTGATTTAAAACGCCTGTTAAGACATCATCATTGCTGCCAATGACCGACGCCTCGTCTTCGCAACTTGTGCGCACGGTCAACCGAGTATTAAAAGCCGACCCCAGCGTGCTGATGCAAACTTGGCCATCCTGCTGGGGTGTGTATGAGTAAAAGCCTGAGCCCCGTACGGTCGTCCCAGCGACAACCTGGTCAACCGGCAGCACACCTGGCTCGATGCAATCAGGTGGTTCTTGGGCTTCGGGTGGCTGAACAACAGCATCAACGACGTGAATCAAACCGTTGTGTGCAAAGACATCACGCTCGGTGACAGTGGCCCCCGAAATGAGAATAGAACCATCATTCTGAGTCGTCACGGGCATAAGACGGCCACTCTGTACCGCTAAAAATTCTGCTGCGATAATGGCGTCCGTATCGAATTCACCTGTAATGAGGTGATGTTGGACCAATTCCCGAGCCCATTCTGGGTTGGATAGAACTGCATCTAAGGTCCCTGGTGATGCCGCCTCAGCCGCAGCGAATGCAGCATCTGTTGGCGCAAACACTGTCAATAAGTTCTGCCAGTTTTCTTCATCTAAGGCGGATGCCAAATCGGCGACGGTTGCGGCCTGGAGCAGGGTTGTGAAGCGACCATCCGCGTCCAGCCACTCTAAAATCGTAAGGTCGCGTTCTCTGACAATGACCCCGCTAATTGCATGAACGAGGCCATTTCCACCATCAATATCCGCCTCTAAGATGGGCTCTCCGGCAACCTGAAGTCCCTGCTCGCCCTGAGTAAACGGCAGACTGACATTGTTAAAGTTAATTGCATTGGCCTGCATAGCTATGGTCTCAGCCGACAACTGGCCGTCGACGAGATGAGTCATCACGAATGCTTCCTTCGCGATGCGCCCGAGCCCTTCAATAAAGCCTGGCTGCTGAGCGCTCAGTTCATCGAACGCGTCGTTCGTGGGCACAAATACAGTGAATGGACCCACTTCGCTCAGCTCAGTATCAAATTCAGTATCCAGAACCATCTGCGTGAAGACCGAAAACCTTGGATCCGCCCTCAGGACCTGCATCACGTTCTCGGGACGGGGTGCATCAGCCTGACTAAGTACACCATCGAGAATATGAATGTACCCGTTAGCCCCCTCGATGTCGGCTATACTGATGTTGGTTCCATTTAGAAGTGTCGCAGCACCATCTAGGGCCACTGCAACCGATGCACCGCTCTGCATTGGAATTTGCAAGCGTCCACGCACCCCTTCGCTGTCGAGAACACCGCGATGGATGTGGTAATTGAGTACGGCCGTGAGGGCATCGGGATCAGCCAAGAGCATGTCAAGACCGGGGACCGCAGCAAACGCGTCATTATTGGGCGCAAAAACAGTATATCGCCCTGGTCCATCGATGATTTGGTCAAGCCCTGTCGCTTCTGCAGCCGCCACGAAACTAGATAAGTCAGCTCGTTCACGGGCCAGCTCCATCAGATCGGGACCGATCATCTGGCCGCCTGCGCCACCCATGCCGCCTGCACCACCTAGGCCGCCTGCACCACCTAGGCCGCCTGC
>MDTC01240797.1_pt1 | contig 30114 bp, 22 predicted proteins | sample 811181 | NCBI WGS metagenome assembly MDTC01 (sample SAMN05326644, study PRJNA326480) | marine metagenome | isolation source: seawater | place: Pacific Ocean: North | collected 2011 | reverse complement strand
TTAGTAGCGGGAACAGGACTCGAACCTGTGACCTTCGGGTTATGAGCCCGACGAGCTACCTACTGCTCTATCCCGCGATATAAAAGCGAATTTACAACATTTTTAATTTATAGAAAAAAGTAATATCAATTATAATTAAGCACCTTACCTTTGCTGTTAAATGCATAAATCAGGTTATATAAACATAATTGGAAATCCCAACGTTGGAAAATCTACTTTAACAAATCTTTTTGTTGGTCAGAAGCTTTCTATAATCACTCACAAGGCTCAAACAACTCGTCATAGAATTTTAGGAATTATTAATTCTGAAAATTACCAGATGGTAATTTCAGACACACCAGGCATATTAAAGCCAGCTCATAAATTACATGAATCAATGATGGACTTTGTGAATATGACTTTTGAAGATGCAGATATTCTACTTTATATGGTTGAATACAAAGATTACAAGCTTAAAGATTCAAAACTTTACAATAAAATAAAATCTACCAAAACACCTCTTTTTTTATTAATAAATAAAATAGATAATATTGATCAAGCAAAATTAGAAACAGAAATGAATTATTGGAAAGAAGCTTTGCCTAACTCTGAAGTTTGGCCTATTTCAGCAAAAGAAAAGTTCAATGTTGAGGAATTAAAAAACAGAATGATTGACATTTTACCTGAGGGACCTGCTTATTTTCCAAAAGATCAAATTACCGATAAGCCTGAAAGATTTTTTGTTAATGAAATTATTCGAGAAAAAATATTAATGAATTTTAAAAAAGAAATTCCATACTCTGTGGAGGTTATTACCGAATCATTTGTAGAGGAGCCTAGTATTATCAAAATTAGATCTGTTATAATGGTTGAAAGAAGTACTCAAAAAGGAATTATTATTGGACACAAAGGAGATGCAATTAAAAGAGTAGGCACACAAGCAAGAATTGACATGGAAGTTTTTTTTGATAAAAAAATCTTTTTAGATCTACAAGTTAAAGTTAACAAGAATTGGAGATCAAGTGATAAGCAGCTCAAAAGATTTGGGTATAATCAAAAATGAAATAATTGATTTAAAACATTAGATTTGTACTCCTTAAATAAAATATGGTGAGTTCTATAGTTGCTATTGTTGGAAGACCTAATGTTGGAAAATCTACCCTTTTCAACAGGTTGATCCAAAAAAGAGAAGCCATAGTTGATTCCGAAAGTGGGGTAACCAGGGATAGACATTATGGATTTTCTTTTTGGAATGGTAAAGATTTTACTGTTATTGATACAGGTGGATACATGCTTGGTGGGGATGATAATTTTGAAAAAGAAATTAATGATCAAGTAATAATTGCTATTGAAGAGTCTGATATTATCATATTTGCAGTGGATGTGGAGAGTGGACTAAATACAATGGATAATGAAATTGCTAGATTATTACATAAATCTAGTAAGCAGGTTATACTAGCCATTAATAAAGTAGATAATCATAAAAGACAAATAGATTCCAATGAATTTCATTGTTTAGGTTTCGATAAATCATTTAATATTGCAGCTATTAATGGAAGTGGAACAGGAGAATTATTAGATGAATTAGTAAGTTTTCTTCCTGAAGAATCTAAAACTAATGAAAATAATATTCCAGGATTTGCAGTTGTTGGGAGGCCAAATGCAGGAAAATCCTCATTTATCAATGCCTTATTAGGTAAAGATCGTTATGTTGTTACTGATATAGCAGGAACAACAAGGGATAGTATTGATACTCATTTTAATAGATTTGGTTTTGACTTTAAATTAATTGACACTGCGGGTATTAGAAAAAAATCAAAAATTAATGATGATGTTGAATTTTATTCTGTCGTTAGATCAATTAAGACAATTGAAAATGCTGATGTTTGTTTAATAATATTCGATGCTACAAGATCTTTTGATGCACAGGTTAAAAATATATTTTGGTTAGCAGTAAGGAATAACAAAGGAATTGTTATTCTAGTTAATAAATGGGATTTAGTAGATAAAAAAACTAATACTATAAAATTAATTGAAGAAAGTATTAGGAAAGAAATTGAGCCATTCACTGATGTTCCTATTGTTTTTATTTCAAGTATAACTAAGCAAAGAATTTTTAAGGCAATAGAAACAGGAATGGATGTCTATAAAAACAGAAAAAATAATATTGTTACTAGAAAGTTTAACGATGCTTTATTACCAATTATTCAAAAAAATCCTCCGCCAGCTTATAAGGGAAAATATGTAAAAATTAAATTTTGTACCCAATTACCTTCATCTTATCCTCAATTCGCTTTTTTTTGTAATTTACCTCAGTATATTAAGGACCCATACAAAAGGTTTATAGAAAATAAGATTCGTGAAATTTATGATTTTAATGGGGTGCCAATTAATATATTTTTTAGAAAAAAATAATTTGTCACAACTCTCCCTTAATATTAATGAGGGTTGCTTTTATCTTCTCTAATTTTTTTATTACTTCAAAGTTTTTATTTAAAATTTTCAACTGCTCTTTTGCCCCTTCTAATGTGTAGCCTTTTTCTTTAACTAAATGGTGAATGGTTTGAAAATTATTAATATCAACTGCAGAATATCTTCTTGTTCCCTTACTATTTTTTTTTGGTTTTAAAATGTCGAATTCTTTTTCCCAAAACCTTACTAAAGAAGTATTGACATCAAATGCTTTGGATACTTCTCCTATTGTATAATATAGTTTTTCAGGTAAATTAGCATGCATTAATCTAAGGATTGGTTTTCTTGACTGGCTAGTTTTAATAATGCGTCAAATTCGTCAGGAGATAAATTACCATAATAGAAATTTATTGGATTATATTTCTTTCCATCCTTTCTAACTTCGTAATGAAGGTGAGGAGCTTGGGATCGTCCCGTACTACCAACATAACCAATAACATCTCCTTTTTTTACTTTTTGATTTCTTTTTACATTGTATTTGTTCAGATGTGCATATAAAGTGACATATCCAAATCCATGGTCAATTCTTATGTGTTTTCCGTAGCCAGACGATCTTGAATCAGCTCTTATTATTTTACCATCACTTGCAGCGTATATTGGTGTGCCTCTGGGAGCTGTAAAATCCATACCACCATGCATTTTTCTTGATTTATCAAAAGGATCAGTTCTATAACCAAATCCAGAGGCCATTCTAGTTAAATCATTATTTTTAATTGGTTGTATTGATGGAATGGAGGCAAGTAGTTTTTCTTTATCACTAGCTAGCCTTTCAATTTCATCTAAAGATTTTGATTGAATAACTATTTGTTTTGTTAAAATTTCAATTTTTTTAGTAGTTTCTACTACTAAATCTGAATTTTCAAAACCTTCTAAATTCTCGTATCTGTTCACACCTCCAAATCCTGCTTTTCTAACCGCAGAAGAAATTGGGTTTGTTTCAAATAATACTCTGTAAATATTATTATCTCTTTGTTCAATATCTTCTAAAACTAAATTAAGTTGGTTTATTTTTTTATTTAACAAATTAAACTGAAGTTTAAAGTTTGATATTTCTCTTGCTTGTGAAAGTTCAGTAGGTGTGCTAAGAATAGGGGATTTTAGCAAAAAAAATAAAACCATAACTCCAAAAAAAATGGAGCTTAATAGAAAAGCAAATATATTTCTAAATTGGGTAGATCTGTTATTTTTGAACTTTCGATATGAAAGTGTTTTTTGATCGTAATAATATTTGGTCTTAAACATTAACTAAATTATAGTATTTTTACTCTTGATTTAATATTAAAAACTTAAGTAAATATATAAAATTGTTTTGTTCTAAAATTTCAATCAAAAATAACCAAGATGAATTCGAATAAAGTTCGTTCCGAATTTTTAAATTTTTTTAAAAATAAAAATCACAAAGTAGTTAGTTCTGCTCCAATGGTTATTAAAAATGACCCTTCTTTGATGTTTACAAATGCTGGTATGAATCAGTTTAAGGATTATTTCTTAGGAAATTCAATTAGTAAAAATAAAAGAGTAGTTGACACACAAAAATGTTTAAGAGTTTCTGGAAAGCATAATGATTTAGAGGAAGTAGGTATTGATACTTATCACCATACAATGTTTGAGATGTTAGGAAATTGGAGTTTTGGAGATTATTTTAAAAAAGAAGCGATATTTTGGGCTTGGGAACTTTTAACTGAGGTTTATAACATTGAAAAAGATTGTCTTTACATAACCATATTTGAAGGGTCTAAAAAAGATGGTACATCAAAAGATTTAGAGACCTATAATATTTGGAAAGAAATTATAGATGATGATAAAATAATTTTAGGTAACAAGGAAGATAATTTTTGGGAAATGGGTGAGCATGGACCTTGTGGGCCTAGTTCTGAAATCCATATTGATATTCGTTCCAATAACGAAAAAAAATCAATTTCTGGTAGAGACTTGGTTAATAAAGATCACCCTCAAGTAATTGAAATTTGGAATTTAGTTTTTATTGAGTTTAACAGAAAAATGGATGGTTCTTTGGAAAAACTTCCACTGAAGCATATAGATACTGGAATGGGTTTCGAAAGGTTATGTATGGTTTTGCAAGATGTGAAGTCTAGTTATGATACGGATATTTTCAAACCTTTAATAAAAAAACTAGAATTAATTACAAATAAAAAATATGGTTTAAATAAAAAAAATGATATTGCTTTTAGGGTAATAGCTGATCATTTGAGGGCTGTATCTTTTTCCATTGCAGATGGTCAATTACCGTCAAATAACGGAGCTGGTTATGTAATTAGAAGAATATTGAGAAGAGGTGTTAGGTATGGCTATACTTTTCTAAATTTAAAAGAACCTTTTATCTTCAAACTAGTAAAAGAATTATCGAATCAATTTTCTGATTCTTATCCAGAACTTAAAAGTCAAGTTGAAATTATTCAAAATGTAATAAAGGAAGAAGAAGCCTCCTTTTTAAGGACATTGGAAAAAGGAATATTTAAATTAAATGAACTTATACTTAACTCTAAAAAGAAAAAAATTTCTGGATTAAATGCATTTGAATTATTTGACACATTTGGATTTCCTATTGACTTAACCGCATTAATATTACGAGAAAATAATATGACTTTTGATTCTAAAGAGTTTGACTCACTAATGAGCATTCAAAAAAATAGATCAAAATCTGTATCTTTTTCGTCAACTGAAGAATGGGTTAATGTTAATGATTTTGAAGAAACTAATTTTGTTGGTTATGATGAATTAAATTCAAAATCTAAGATTTTAAGATATAGAAAATCTAAAAACAAAAAAGACGAATTGATTTTTCAATTAATTTTTGATAAAACTCCTTTTTATCCCGAGGGTGGAGGGCAAATAGGGGATTCCGGTGTTTTGAATTCGGATTCTAAAATAAAAATTTTAAATACTTTTAAAGAAAACGAGACAATTATTCATATAACAAATTCACTGCCAAAAAATTTAAAAAATAATTTTAATTTAAGTGTTGAAAAAAACAAAAGATTTTCTTGTTCGTGTAACCATACAGCAACTCATTTACTTCATCAAGCTTTAAGATATGTTTTGGGAGATCATGTCCAACAAAAGGGATCGATGGTTTCAGACAAATATCTTAGATTTGATTTTTCACATTTTTCCAAATTAAGTGACAAAGAATTAGAAAATATTCAAACGTTTGTTAATGAAAAAATTGTTGATCAATTAGAGTTAGAAGAAAACAGAAATGCCTCTTATAACGAATGCGTTAATTCTGGCGTGATTGCTCTTTTCGGTGAAAAATATTCTGATACAGTTAGATCTATTAAATTTGGAGATTCTTATGAATTATGTGGTGGAACTCATGTAAAAAATACAAGCGAAATTAGAGGCTTCATAATAATTTCTGAATCTGCAATTTCCACGGGAATTAGAAGAATTGAAGCTATAAGCGGAAACATCGCAATAGACTATTTAATTAAGCAAACTAATGTTTTAAAAGAAATAAGTTCTAAAGTGTTAAGTGATAAAGATCCAATCAGCGCATTAAATAAATTAAAAAGTCAAAATATTACTATTAATAAAAAGTTAGATAAGACTAATAATGAATTATTGAATTATTATTTAAAAGATTTAAACAATAATTTGGAAATAATTAATAGTTTAAATTTTTGTTCTTTAGAATTGTCTTGTGATCCTAGTATTTTAAAAAACTTAGCATTTAAAGCCGGAAAAAATATTAAAAATTTATTCTTAATTTTATGTTCTGTTCATTCTGGAAAAGCATATGTAATGTGTTATATCGCAAAAAACTTAACAGAATCAAATAATTTAAATGCACAAGAAGTCGTAAAAAAGTTAGGTCATTTTATTGATGGATCAGGTGGTGGACAGTCATTTTTTGCTACAACTACAGGCAACAATGTATCAGGCATTAAAAATGTTATTAGTAAATCAAAAGAATTAGTTATTAACTGAAACTTTTTCAGGAGGATAAGCTGCTAATATTTTATTTACATATTCTTCAACTATTTCATCTTTATTCTTTTTTTGTGATGATAATAACCCTATCCCTTTTCCTTGCCAAATTAATTGTTTTGATTTAGTGTCAATTACATCTATATATAAAACTCCCTGAGAAGATGAGTATGGTATTCTTCTAAAATTTCCTGTTGAATATGGGTGCCAACCTGGACCATAAGGACTATAATAAGGATTAGTATCTATGTATATGTTCTCAGAAGATTTCGTAGAAATATTTATTAGTAAATCAGGATTTTTATTAACTGATATTCCCTTTTGAGTAAAGTTTTTTTCTATTGATTTTAATATCCTTTTTTTATCTATATCAGAAATTTCAACCTTATCTATACCCTCTTTGTAAAAAGCGAAAGATTGGTATTTATCAAAATCAATATCAGAATCAAAATCAGAATATACTTTAATAGAATTACAACTGTTTAAGAATAATCCAATAAAAAATAATACTAGAATAGGTTGGTTAAATTTTTTCATTATTTAGTTTTTAAATTATTAGATCAATAAGTATGCCTAAATATTTTTTTTGATTTAATTTAGTTTAATAAAGTTAAATAATATATAGTAAATGTTTTTTATAAAAGATTTTAAGTCTATTAATGAAAAAATTAATTTAACCGTATTAAATAATCAAAAAGTTAGTTTGTACATAAAAAGAGAAGATTTAATTCACCCTATAATATCTGGAAATAAGTTTAGGAAATTAAAATACAATATAAGGGAAGCATTAGATCAACAAAAAAGTGAAATTTTAACATTTGGAGGAGCATATTCCAATCATCTTTTAGCTTGCTCTTTCATTGGAAAATTAATGGGACTTAGAACAACAGGAATAGTTCGAGGTGATGAATTATCAAAAAAAAAAATGAACTCAACGCTGAAAAAATGTCAAAATTTTGGCATGAAATTCATTTTTATTTCTAGGGAGGAGTATAGGAGAAGAAATGAAAAAGATTATATAAATTCATTAAAAAAAAACCATAAATCTGCTTTTATAATTCCAGAGGGTGGAACAAATTATTATGGTGTAATGGGGTGTCAAGAAATTTTAAATAAAGAGGACAATAATTATGATGTTATTTGCTGCCCAGTTGGTTCAGGAGGAACAATTTCTGGTCTAATTAATTCAAAGAAAAAACATCAAAAAATATTAGGTTTTTCAGCTTTAAAATCAAGTGATATAAACAATGTAATTAGTAAGTTTGTAAAAAATAACAATTGGGAGATTTTTGATGATATGTTCTTTGGAGGTTATTCAAAAATTGATAACGAATTAGTTGATTTTATTAATAAAATATATAGTCAAACTGGAATTTTATTGGATCCTATTTATAATTCTAAAATGCTTTTTCAAATTGTTCATATGATTTTAAATAAAAAGTGGATTTATGGCAATAAAGTTTTATTGATTAACACTGGGGGTTTGCAATCGATTACAGAAATTAATATTAAATTAAAAAAAAAAGGATGTCAGACTATAAACTACTAATATTTATTTCCCTTTTTCTTTTAAGTTCTTGTGGAGTAAAAAAACTTTCCTATAAAAAAAAGAATCCTAAAAAAATTGAAAATAAATCTTCAAGATCTGTTAATCGTTTCTTTAACTCAATGACTAACGAACAGAGGACACATTGGTATGTTAATACTTATTCAAAAACAGCAATTAATGAAATGAAAAAATTTGGAATTCCTGCTAGTATAACAATGGCTCAAGGAATTTTAGAATCTAATTCTGGCAAAGGGGGATTGGCAATGAAATCTAATAACCATTTTGGAATAAAATGTCATTCAGGTTGGAGAGGAAAAAAAGTATATCATGATGACGATAAAAAGGGTGAATGTTTTAGGAAATATAAAAACCCTGAAAAATCATACAGAGATCATTCTGTTTTTTTAGAGTCAAGAGATCGTTATAATTCTTTATTTAAACTAAGAAGAAACAACTATGTAAAGTGGGCCGTAGGATTAAAAAAAGCAGGTTATGCCACAGATCCCGCTTATGCAGATAAATTAATTTCAATAATTGAAAGATATGAGCTTTGGAAATTAGATGGATCAAAAAAACCTTTAAATTCAAGAAAAGAAAGAAAAAGAAAAAAGTCTAAATCCGTTTCTAAAAATAAAGATAAAAAAAACATACCTAAAACATACCTAGTTAAAAAAGGAGACACTTTATATTCTATTTCTAAAAAATTGAAAATAACAGTTGATGAAATAATTAAGATAAATAATATTTCAGGAAATAATTTAAGTATTGGTCAGATTTTAAAATTGAAATAAATGATTTATAAGAGAAGTAGTGAATTATTTAAAGAAGCGAAACAAGTAATACCAGGAGGTGTTAATTCACCTGTTAGAGCATTCAGTTCTGTTGGTGGAACACCTGTTTTTGCATCAAGAGCTAAAGGCGCTTATGTTTTTGATGAAGATGGTAATCGTTTTATAGATTATATATCTTCTTGGGGTCCAATGATTTTAGGGCATGCACATTCCAATGTAATTAATGCAATTTCAGAAACATCAAAAAAAGGAACCTCATTTGGAATGCCTACATTATTGGAAACTGACCTTGCTAAATTATCGCTGTCGATGGTTCCAAACATGCAAAAAATTAGATTTGTAAATTCAGGGACTGAAGCTTGTATGAGTGCAATTAGATTAGCTAGGGGATTCACTAAAAAAGATAAAATAATTAAATTTTCAGGATGTTATCATGGACATTCAGACTCTTTTTTAATTGAGGCTGGAAGTGGAGTAGTTACTTTTGGAACTCCAAATAGTCCGGGGGTCACCGTGGGAACTGCAAAAGATACATTAATTGCCCCATATAATGATTTAGATTATGTAAAAACACTTTTTCAAAATAATAAAAATGAAATTGCTGGAATTATTATTGAACCGGTTGCCGGGAACATGGGTTGTATTGTTCCAAAAAATGGATTTATTGAGGGATTAAGAAAATTATGTGATGAAAATAATTGTCTTTTTATTTTTGATGAAGTTATGACTGGTTTTAGACTTTCTAAGGGAGGAGCACAGGAACTACTTGGAGTAAGTGCAGATATAGTTACTTACGGAAAGGTTATTGGAGGGGGACTTCCTGTAGGAGCATTTTCATCCAATAATAAAATAATGAAAGAATTATCTCCTGAGGGAGCTGTTTATCAGGCAGGAACTCTAAGCGGAAACCCTCTAGCTATGTCAGCAGGAATAGCTACTTTGTTAGAATTAAAAAATAATAACAAAATTTACCAAAGTTTAGAGGATAAAACATCTTATTTCGAAACAGGGATGCGTGAAATATTAAGCAAAACTACTTATGACTTTCGAATAAATCGTTTAGGATCTATGATATCTTTACATTTTTGTTCAGAAGATGTTGTAGATTTTAAATCTGCTCAAAAAGGGAATAATAAAAGATTTAAAAAGTATTTTCATGGAATGTTAAATGAAGGAATATATCTCCCTCCAAGTGCTTTTGAAAGTTATTTTTTAAATGATGCTTTAACATACAGCGATATAGATTTTACACTTAATGCTTTGAAGAAAGTTTCAAAAACTCTTTAAATAGGCTTTCCAGCTAAAATTCTATTTATTTTTGCCGTAGCCAGATCGAGATGCATTGAGCTCATTTTATGTGATTTGTTTTTATACTTTCTAATATCTTTTCTTAGCTCTAGTAATTGACCAACAGCAACAGTTCTGATATCTGATTGACCAACTTTCACCGTAGTGATCCTACTTCTGAACCTTGGAGAAATTGAACCTTGATCTTCATTCATCAAATAATTTATTCTATCTAAATAAGCTAGTTGTAAATTTCTTCTATATACATCAATGGTTTTATTTGTGTAAATTTCTTCCCAAATACCATTTTTCAAATCCGACATCATTTCAATTAATGTATAGGCTTTTTTTCCGTTAATTGTTTCATTTTCAATTAATCTTGCCATTTTTCCAAAATCTAAAATACTGTTTAGTGTTCTAGACTGAGTTGCTCTTATTCTATTAATATTTCCAGCAAATTCAATTTTATTTAAGATATTGTTATCAATCATCCATGTTGGTGTTTTGAAAAGTTCTTGATGAAGAAAGTTCATGCAATTTTTTTGATGAGCTTTTTCAACATGAGTGTAAACTGGACCTTTTTGATCATAAGTTTTATAAAATTGATATATTCCCCCGATATTTGCACTTACATGTCCCATGTACCGGTTGAATTGAGATAGAACTTGTCCGTACATTGTGTTTAAATCACTGTAATCTTTTCCTTTTTCTTCTGTCCATTCAATTAGATTAGGAATAATTCTTTTTAAGTTAAGTATACCATACTCACTAGCTTTGACTGCATTATCACCTAAATCTTCAGTTTGAGAACTTGGATCGATTCCTGCACTACCAAATCTATGTAATCGGCTACCTTGATTTTCAAGAATCCATCTGTCTAATATTTCTTTTTCATCTGTTGCATTTTCAACCTCTAAAATTGGACGATAACCCCACTTTACAGCATATTTGTCATAAACTCCCACATTTGGCATTAGGGCAACTCCCTTATCTTCAGGTTGTGCTATATAATTAAACCTAGCATAATCCATAATTGAAGGTGCTGTACCGTATTTTTTGGTAAATGTTGCGGATCTTAATGAATCAACTGGGTATGCACTACTACTACCCATGTTGTGAGGAAGCCCAATAGTATGTCCTACCTCGTGAGCTGAAACAAATCTAATTAATCTTCCCATAACTTCATCTTTAAACGTTACCCCTCTAGCTTCTTCATTTATAGCTGAAGTTTGAACAAAAAACCAATTTCTTAAAAGTGACATTACGTTATGATACCAGTTAATATCTGATTCTAAGATTTCTCCGGATCTTGGATCACTCACATGGGGACCATTAGCATTAGGAATAGGTGAAGCTAAATATCTGACTACAGAATATCTTGAGTCTTCCGGGCTCCATTCTGGATCCTCTTCTTTTGATGGAGCATCCTTGGCTATTATCGCATCTTTAAAGCCAGCTTCCTCAAATGCCGCTTGCCAGTCTTCGATTCCTAGCTTTATGTATTTTCTCCACTTCAAAGGGGTTGCTCTATCTATATAATATACTATTTGTTTTTTAGGAGTTACAAGTTCTCCTTTTTTAAATTTATCTAAATCCTCTTTTTTAACTTCTAATCTCCATCTGTCAAGATATTTCAAAGATTTACTTTCTTGGACATCTAGACCATAATCAACTTGACTCCTTGCAAACCAACCAACTCTTTGATCAAAATATCTTCTTTTCATTGGTATTTTAGGAAGTAAAATCATAGAATTATTAATTTCTAATGAAATTGCACCTACACTAGAATTAGAGGGTGGATCAGATGATTTATAAGTCTTAACATGTCTTGATTCAATATTTGTTGGATAACTTTTTATAGACTCTATAAAAGATCTTTTAGAATCTAAACTAGAAATTTTATAAGATTTTCTTCTTGATTGAGGAAAGCCTAAAGGTTTTATATCATCAACAAATAATTTGGTAACATCTAAAACAGTTGATGTAGAATCCGTATTTACGGTTGCTATTTTAAAATTATATAATACTGGCTCAAAATTAGAGTTTACTACTGCCTCACTTATTGGTAAAGAATCATTAGCTACAACATTATGTGAAACTACTCTTAATAATATTTTATTGTCTTTTTTTTGCCATCTTAAAACTTGTGTGTTTTGTTTTCCTCCACCAAAACCAATACCAGATGCGGTTTTGGAAATCCTTGTTACCATCAACATTTCTCTTCCAAGTAAGGAATCATTAATTTCATAGTAATATTTGTCCTTGACCTTATGTACATCAAACAACCCTTTGTCTGTAATCGCATCTTTGGTAATTATGTCACCGTAATTTTTTGACTTTTTAGTTTCCTTGGGATTTTTTTTGTCTTTTAAAGATGGTTTTTGAGCATTAATTTGAAAACAAATCAATAACATCAAAATAATTAAATTATATATATTTTTTTTCATGAATATTGTCTTTTCTAATAAAGGAAGATATTAAATATTTCTTAAATTAAAGTTGAAAAAATACTAATTAGGTAAAATTATATATTATTCTATCATTAAAAAATATCAAATAATATCTACTTTTATTGATTCTAAATATTACTATTCATACCATTTAATTACTTCATCTAGTTGAAGAGCTTTGATATTTAATTTGTGTTTCTTTCTAAACCCATTTAGTTTTTGATGAACTTGAGTTGATTTACTTGAAAGTAAATTATCTATGGTTGAATAAACTTCCATAACATATTCAACCCATTCCTGATTAATCCCCAAATTTACAAAATCTTCTTTTTTGGGCTTTGGCTCAGATGTTTCGGGTTTCATTTGTGGGAAAAAAATAACTTCTTGAATGGATTTATTATTTGTAAATAACATTACTAAACGGTCAATTCCTATTCCAATTCCAGATGTTGGAGGCATACCATATTCAAGAGCTCTTATAAAATCATTATCAATAAACATAGCTTCATCGTCTCCTTTTTCAGAAAGTATAAGTTGCTCTTCAAATCTAGATAATTGATCAATTGGATCATTTAATTCGGAGTATGCATTTGCTAATTCTTTTCCGTTGACTAAAAGTTCGAATCTTTCAGTCAATTTGGGATTATCACGATGTTCCTTGGTTAAAGGGCTCATTTCTTTAGGGTAATCGGTAATAAATGTTGGTTGGATGTAGTGTTTTTCACATTTTTCACCAAATATTTCATCTATTAATTTTCCAATACCCATTGTTTTATCAACATTTATACCTAATTCTTTTGCAGTTTCAAACATTTCTTTTTCATTAAAATTTGAAACATCAATTCCTGTATGTTCTTTTATGGAATTTAAAATGCTAATTCTTTTATATGGCGCTTTAAAATTAATTGTGTTATTTTCTAATTTAACTTCACTTTTTCCATTCAACTCAATTGCAATTTTTTCGAGGAGATTTTCAGTGGTTTCCATCATCCAGAGATAATCTTTATAAGCAACATAAAGCTCGACCATAGTAAACTCAGGATTATGTGTTCTGTCCATTCCTTCGTTTCTAAATGCTTTAGCAAATTCGTAAACTCCATCAAACCCACCAACAATTAATCTTTTTAGATATAATTCATTTGCTATTCTTAAATAAAGAGGAATATTTAAAGCATTATGATGAGTGATAAATGGTCTAGCCGATGCACCACCCGGTATAGATTGAAGTATAGGAGTTTCTACTTCTAAATACTTTTTGTCATTAAAGAAAGACCTGATTATATTAATAATTTTGGTTCTTTTTAAAAATGTATTTTTTACATCAGAATTGACTATTAAGTCCACATATCTTTGTCTGTATCTTAACTCAGGATCTTTGAACTCGTCATACATTTTACCATCAGTATCAGTTTTTGGCAAGGGAAGTGGTCTAAGAGACTTACTTAAAACGGTAAATTTTTTAACCAAAATGGTTTTTTCCCCAACTTGAGTTGTGAATAAATTACCTTCAACTCCAATAATATCTCCAATATCTAAAAGTTTTTTATAAACATCATTATACAAAGATTTGTCATCGTCAGGACAAATTTCGTCTCTGTTAAAGTATAATTGAATTTTACCTGAACTATCTTGAATTTCAGCAAAGCTAGCTTTCCCTTGAATTCTTCGGGACATTAATCTTCCGGCAATCGACACAGTTTGGCCTTCTTTGAAATCTGAAATTATTTTATTTGTATCAGTAGAAATAGTAAACAAAGCTGCCGGATAAGGATTTATCCCATATTCACGGAGCTTGTTTAATTTTTCTCTTCTTATAACTTCTTGCTCAGATAGCATATTTAAATATTTTTATTTTTCAAATATAAGGAATCGAATAGAAGGTACAACTAAGATATTTTAATTCATAAAGATATATTTATCTTAGCACATATATTATTTATAGTATGAGTTTTTGGAGAGTATTGTTATCAATTATATTTCCACCTTTTTCTGTTTTAGATAAGGGTTGTGGGTCCTTTTTAATTGTTTTTATTTTAACCTTATGTGGATGGGTTCCTGGTGTAATTGCTGCATTAGTAATTTTAAATAATACTAACAATAAGTTTCAATGAATAATTCTATAATAATTCACGATTTAGGTTTATTAGAATATGAAGATGCTCTAAAATATCAATTAAAACTATTTGATGAAATAGTAAGCAATAAAATTAGAAACAGAAGAAATAAAACTAAAATTCAAACAAAAAATCATCTTGTTTTTGTTGAACATAATAGTGTTTATACCTTAGGAAAAAGTGGTGAAATAAATAATTTATTAATAAATCAAAAAGACTTAGATAATAAAAAAATTAAATTCTATAAAACAAACAGAGGGGGAGATATTACTTATCATGGACCAGGTCAAATAGTATGTTATCCAATTTTGGATTTAGATAATTTCTTTACCGATATTCATAAGTACTTAAGGTTATTAGAAGAAACGGTAATATTAACTTTACAAAATTATGGAATTAAAGGAAATAGAAGCAAAAATGAAACTGGAGTATGGTTAGACCCTAATTCGTCTGAAGCTAGAAAAATTTGTGCTTTAGGAGTAAAGGCTAGCAGATGGGTAACAATGCATGGACTGGCTTTAAATGTAAATAATGATTTGAGTTTTTTTAATCATATAATTCCTTGTGGAATAAAAAATAAATCAATAACCTCTATTTCCAAAGAGTGTAAAAAAAATATTGATATGGAATTAGTAAAAGAAAAAATTATTAATAACTTTTTAAAAGTATTTTCAGCAAAATTGAGTTGATTTAATTTATAGAATAAACTAATATTTCGTTTTTTTCTCCACACACTGCAATCATTTTTTTATTGTCTTTACCAACAGTTATGTCAGCTTCGGAAGATCCAAAAATTGGGAAAGATGTTAATGCTGTTCCATCTTTTTTAAATAAATAAAGCTTGCTTTCATCTAAATTAGTAATTTGAAATAAGTCATCTGAAAATATTAGAGGTTTAGAATAATTTCCGTATTTCATTTCAATATTTTTTTTATTTACAGTAAGTATGTTTTCAGAAATATATATTGAATTATTGTTAGTGGCATAAATTAAATATTTTGATTCTAGTGGCAAAGGTTTTTTAGAAATTTTTCCCTCCAAATCAATTCTGTTTAGACTATTATTATTGTCTAGGCTAAATAAAGAGTTGTTATTTAAGAAAATTTCATTTCCAGAAATATTGAGATTCTCGTTTATTTTAATTCTTGTATTTCCTCTTCTGTCCGTTACATATAATTTCTTTTTAGTATTAAAAATGAGATAATCTTTCGATCCTACTCTAAAATGCTTTGGAGTGTTAGTGATTTTATGTTTAATATTATTTTTGTTAAACCCTTTAACTATTTGCATTTTAGAGTTTAACATTTTTACCTGGTTATCATAACAAATTAAAAAACGATAATTTTTATTTTTTTCATAATCAAAAATAGCTAGTCCTAAAACTTTAACATTGTTCTTATGGTCTACTTTTTTTACTTCTTTCCCATTTTTATCTAAAATCATTAAACTTTTTTCAGTATTAAAAGCATACTGTAACCTTCCGTTTTTATAAAGATCTATTTGGAATATATCTCCAACAATTTTACTTTTCAAATCTTTTTCCCATATAATTTCTCCCTCATTTGAAATTAAATACAAAATGTTTTTATTATCCTGTACCACTAATTCTTTTTGTTTGGTAACATAATTTTTTACCCATTTGGGTTTAAAATAAATATCATTATTTAACTTTGTATTAAAGATAATTTTAGGTCCAATTCTATTAATTTCCTTCTCAGTTTTTACTATTGATTGAGTTTTATAAATGAAATTTTTATCTAATGATAAATGGCTAATCCAAAAACCATAATCTTCTTTTTTAAGTTTAAGTTTTTTGAACATTGAGGGCTGAAAATGGTCTAAATTATAAACACCTAATTGATTGCTTTTCTCTGGAATATTATTGTAAGCTTTAATAAACTTAGACGATTTTTCTAAGTTAGAATTATTGTTATTATTTAAAATTATATTTTCTAAGGACAGTTTATTTTTAGATAAGACTAAAATATCATCTAGGATAGTTCCATAACTTGTTTTGTAATGGGAATATTTATCTAAGTGATTTTCTGTTTTGAATATTTTTTTTGAAAATTCATAAATAGTATTTCTTCTATATTCATATTTTGAATTTAAATTTTTTGTAATTGTCTCAGAAAGTAACTGGTTGTTTTTAAAATTATATGTTAAAATAGTATCATTTTCTAATATTATAGAACCAATTTCATCTACATCATATAACAAAGAATCATTAGTTGTTTTTTTTATTTCATCAATTGAAATTTCACTTTCAATCGATGAAATAAAGGTATAATGATCATAGGCTTTTCTTTGAAAATATTTAAAATTTGTCGGAATTATTTTATTAATTTTTGATAAGGTTGGAGTTGTATTTTGTAATATATTAATTTTTTTAAAAACAGAATCCTGTAAAATGCCTAGTCCATTTAAAATAAGTGAGTTTTTATTTATTTCTATATCATATTGCATCCAATCTGTAATTTCCGATAGATTAAAAATATTGTTAAGATTCAAATCATTTAAGTTTCGAGAAAAATTTTCTGAAATAAATATTGTGATATTGGAATCAGAAATATCAAATAATTTTCTCAAATTACTACTTTTTTCTGTTGACATATAATTGGAATTCCTTAAAGTATTTTCAATTAATAATTTACTTTTGGATTCCATATAGATCCCATTTTTGACACTACTGAAATAATCAACATTTTCAATATTTTGCTTTTTTATAACGTAACCACTGTATTTTACAGAATCTTGAACTTTAAAATTATTTCGGATATTTTGAACTTTGGAAAAAACAATGGTTTCTATATTTTTTTTACCGATCTTGTGGTAACTGACAAGGACAGGATCCTCAAAAAATCTTTTTGAAATAGAATCTGTTTTGTGATTTATTAATAAATTAAAATTTTTATTAAAGTTTTCCGTATTAGCTTTTATAGTTGAATTATATTTAACTAATAACACTGGATTTGTTGGAACAAAATCTATTAGGTTTAATTCTTTTTTAAGACTATTATTACAGCTAAAAATTAGTAAAACTAAAAAAAATAGTAGCGTTTTTTTCATTTTAATTATATATGTAAATGTAATGAACTAATAAATGAATCTCTAATTCAATTTAAAAGTCTTTCTATGATGTATAGTTATATCATTTTTCAAAATTGCTTTTTTATGCATCTTTGTTGGATAACCTTTATTTTGAGCCCAATTGTATTCAGGATAACTGTTGGATAGTTTAATCATGTATTTGTCTCTACTAGTTTTAGCAAGAATAGATGCCGCTGCAATACTCATGTATTTTGAATCTCCTTTAATTATACACTTATAGGGAATTTCTTTTTTTGATTCAAAACGATTACCATCAACAATAATGAATTCAGGATTAATTTTTAGCTTGTCTATAGCTAGATTCATAGCTAATATGGAAGCATTTAAAATATTTATTTTATCAATTATTTTTGCAGAAACATGTGAAATTGAATAGTCTAAAGCATTTTTAATTATAATGTCTCTCAAAGTTTTTCTTTTTTTCAAAGAAAGAACTTTGGAGTCATTTAACATATAATTTTTAAAATCTTTTGGTAGAATTACAGCTGCTGCTGTCACTGGTCCAGCAAGACACCCTCTTCCCGCTTCATCAGTTCCACATTCAATATAATTCGAAAAATACTGCTTTAACATTTTTTAATTTTAAAAATCGATAATAAATAAAATATAAATAAAAGTAAAATTATAACTTTACTTAAAGTTAAATAATGAAATTTCATTACTTTTTTATTATAACATGTATTGGTTTTTTTTCATCTGCTTATTCTCAAGATCCAATAAATATTAATCTGTTAGAAAAAGGTGGCGATTCACTTGTTTCAGTAAAACCGAGTATTAAAAAGTATGTAATTATTAATATGCTTGGTGATTCTACATATGTAGATACAACTTTAACTATTAAAAAACACTACAAGTTTAATTATCTTAAAAAAGATAATTTAGAATTATTAAAATATTCAAACATTGGCCAGACTTATAATAATCTAACTCATAATTTTGACCACTTGTCATTTTTACCTATGTTTAGTTTTTCTTCAAAACATCATGCATATTTAGGAATTAAAGATGTTAAATATTTTCACGTTCCAACTCCTTTTACGGAATTACTATTTAAAACTGTTATGAAACAAGGCCAGTTTACAGATGCTTTGTTTTCTACCAATACTTCTGAAAAGTTAAATTTTTCCATCGCATTTAAAGGATTAAGATCATTAGGCAACTATCAAAACATTCTTTCCGGTTCTAAACATTTTAGGTTTACAACCAGGTATAATTCTTTAAACAAGAAATATAATTTTAAAATCCACTATGTCAATCAATTCTTAGAGAACCAAGAAAATGGTGGTTTAAACTCGGAATCTATTATTAATTTTGAATCTGAGGACCCCTTATTCAAAGAAAGATCTAAATTGTCTGTTAATTATGATGATGCCGTCAATTATTTTTCCAGTAAAAGATATTTCTTGGATCATGATTTTCTTTTAAACAGTAGTTTTTCTATTGGTCACAGTTTTGAATATGAAACTTTATATAATGAATATGATCAAATGAATGCTTCTACGGTTTATGGAGAAATTAGCCCTGGATTAAATAAAATTAACGATAGAACCGAGCTAAAAACAACAATAAATAAACTTTATACGGATATAAATTCTAATTTTTTTGGAAAAATAAAAGTCATTTATACAAATTATAATTATGATTATAAAACCAATACTTTATCAAACAATGCTAAAGGATTTAAAAAAAATGAAAATGCTATATCTTTAAAATTCAATAGAAATTTTTTTAATTACAATTTAAAATTAGATGTAACTAAAAATCTTTTTGGAGACAGATTAGGTGATTTAATTAATGTGAGTATTTACTCTGATAGAAACAAAGATTTTAAATATTCTTTTGGTTTAAATATTTCATCTAAGCATCCTGGGCTGTACTATGAATTATACAATAGCGGATATTCGGATATTAAGTGGGAGAATGAAATAAAGCAAACTCAAATAAAAAATATTTTTTTAGTTCTAAAATCTAATTCAATTGGAAATTTAAATTTGGATTTTAGATTAATTGATAATTATACATATTTCTCTGTTGTTTCAGATGAAAAAAACTTAATTCCAAATGTCAACCAAAATAGCTCAATCATAGATTATTTAAAAATAAAATGGAATAAAGAATTTAAATTTGGAAAATTCGCATTGGACAATAGTTTAGTTTATCAAAATGTAACTCATGATGAAAATTTATTAAATGTTCCTGAATTTTTATCTCGTAACAGTATTTATTACTCAAACACTGTATTAAAAGGCGCTTTGTTTTTTCAAACAGGATTAAGTGTCAAATATTTCTCTAAATATTATTCTAATGAATATAATCCTTTAATTAGTTCTTTTCATATTCAAAACGACAAGAAAATTGGGGGATTTCCACTTATAGATATTTTTGTTAATGCTAAGATTAAGCAAACTAGACTATTTCTAAAAGGCGAACATTTTAACTCAAACTTCACAGGAAATAATTTTTATTCATCACCTTCTTATCCTTACAGGGATTTTATAATTCGATTTGGTTTGGTTTGGAATTTTTTTAACTAAAAAACTATCTCACAAGAGGAAGATCTCCTTTTTCCTTGGTCTCTAATTTAGATTGGCCAGTTAAAAACTTATCAACTTGAACTGCTGCCTCCCTACCTTCAGAAATAGCCCAAACAATTAATGATTGACCTCTTCTCATATCTCCTGCAGAAAAAATATGTGGAATATTTGTTTGATAGTTTTTTGATATCAATTGATCACTATCATTTGTCTCAATTCCTAATTGTTCAACTAAACTTTTTTCATGGCCAGTAAAACCTAAAGCCAATAAAGCCATATCACATGGCCATAATTTCTCACTTCCTTCTAATTCTTTTAAATGAGGTCTATCCCCTTCTTTTTTTATCCACTCCACTTCAACAGTCTTTAAACCAGTAACATTACCATTTTTATCTCCTATAAATTCCTTAGTTAAAATACTCCATTCTCTTTGGATTCCTTCTTCATGAGAGGATGTGGTCTTTAGTTTAAATGGCCAATAGGGCCACGGATGTTCATCTGTTCTTGAAGTTGAGGGTTTTGACATTATTTCAAAATTAGTGACAGATTTTGCCCCCTGTCTGTTAGAAGTCCCTATACAGTCAGAACCAGTATCCCCACCACCAATAACAATCACATTTTTTCCTTTGGCATTAAGTTCACTTGAGTAATTTTTCAGACCATCTACCACCTCATTTTGAAGCTTTAAAAACTCCATTGCTTGTTTAACACCATTAAGTTCAGAACCTTTTATTGGTAGATTTCTTTTAATGGTTGCGCCAGCACATAATACTACAGCATCATAGTTTTTCAATTTTTCAACAGAAAAGTTTTTACCAACTTCTGTATTGGTTTTAAATATTATTCCCTCTTTTATTAAAACTTTTATTCTTCTATCGATGATTTTTTTTTCCATTTTAAAATCTGGAATTCCATACCTTAAAAGTCCACCTATTTTATTATCTCTTTCAAGAACTTCTACATAATGTCCAGCTTTATTTAACTGTTGGGCTGCTGCAAGTCCAGCTGGACCTGAACCAATGATTGCAATTTTTTTTCCAGTCCTATTAAGTGGAGGTATGGCTTTTATCCATCCCTCTTTAAATCCTCTTTCAATTATATATTTTTCAATCATTTCAATTGAAACTGGAGGATTGATAATTCCTAGAACACATGCTTCTTCACAAGGAGCAGGACATAGCCTTCCAGTAAACTCTGGGAAATTATTAGTTGAATGTAATATATGTAACGCTTTTTCCCATTCATTGTGATAAACTGCATCATTAAAATCTGGAATTAAATTTCCTAATGGACAGCCGCTATGACAGAACGGTACACCACAATCCATACACCTTCCTCCCTGTTTCTGTAATTTAGATTCAGAGGGTTTGATGGTAAATTCTTTAAAATTTTTCAATCTTTTTCTTACAGGGATATGTCTTTCCTCAATTCTTTCATATTCAATAAATCCCTTAAGTTTTCCCATTTAATTAATTATTTCAGAAATTTTTTCTTTAGCCATTTTTTCTAAAGCTAATTTATATTCTGTTGGCATTATTTTAATAAACTTTTTTGACTCTTTATCCCAATTGATTAAAAGATTTTCTGCAAATTTACTAGATGTATATCTAAAGTGATTTTCAATTAATTTATTAATGTGGTCTAAATCTTGATCATTTGGATTTTCAAACTCAATCATTTCCATATTAAAGTTTCTTTTATCAAATTCCTTAGATTTATATATGTAAGCAATTCCTCCACTCATTCCTGCAGCAAAATTTCTTCCTACATCCCCAAGTATTAGTGCTATTCCCCCTGTCATGTATTCACATCCATGATCTCCAACTCCTTCAACAACTGCTGTAGCACCAGAATTTCTTACGCAAAATCTTTCCCCAGCAATTCCATTTATGTATGCTTCTCCAGATGTTGCACCATAAAGTGCGGTGTTTCCTGTAATAACATTTTTATGTGAAATAATAGTTGACTCATTAGGTATTTTCACAATAATTTTAGCTCCTGAAAGTCCTTTTCCAAAATAATCATTTGTATTTCCATTAATCTTCATGGTTAATCCTTTGGAACTGAAAGCTCCAAAACTTTGGCCTGCCGCTCCTTTAAAATTAATTTTTAATGTGTCGTTTGGAAGTCCTTTAGCCCCGTAAAGTTTTGAGATTTCATTACTTAAAATTGCTCCAACAGTTCTATCAGTATTTTTAATTTTGTAGGATAAACTCATTTTAACCTTTTTTTCAATTGCTAATTTAGCCTCTGAAAATATTTTAAAATCAATTACTTTTTCAAGATTATGATTTTGTTTAGAGTTATTTTTTAGAGAAACATTTTTAGGAACATTTGGTTTATATAAAATTTTAGATAAGTTTATTCCTTTAGTTTTATAATTTTTAACAGCATCTTCAGTATTTATTTTTTGACTTTGACCAACCATTTCATCGATAGTTCTAAATCCAAGCATTGCCATTATTTCCCTTAATTCTTCTGCAACAAAATACATAAAGTTGATTACATGCTCAGGCTTTCCTTTAAAATTTTTTCTTAGTTCTGGATCTTGAGTAGCAATTCCAACTGGACAAGTATTTAAGTGACATGCTCGCATCATGATGCACCCTGAAGCAACTAATGGAGCTGTTGAAAACCCAAACTCTTCTGCTCCTAAAAGACACGCTATTGCAACATCTTTTCCTGTTTTTAGTTGGCCGTCACATTCTAAAACTATTCTTCCGCGAAGTCCATTCATCACTAAAGTTTGTTGAGCTTCTGCAATTCCAAGTTCCCAAGGTAAACCAGCATGTTTAAGTGAAGTTAGTGGAGAAGCTCCAGTTCCTCCATCAAACCCTGAAATTAATATGACATCTGCTTTAGCTTTGGCGACTCCTGCAGCAATTGTACCAACTCCAACTTCTGAAACTAATTTTACATTTATTCTAGCCTCTCTGTTGGCATTTTTTAAATCATAAATCAATTGAGATAAATCTTCTATGGAGTAAATGTCGTGATGAGGAGGAGGGGAAATTAAACCTACATAGGGCGTAGAATTTCTTACTTTGGCAATCAAGGGATTCACTTTAGGTCCAGGTAATTGCCCACCTTCACCAGGTTTTGCGCCTTGAGCCATTTTTATTTGAATCTCATTAGCATTTGTTAAGTAATGCGAGCTAACTCCAAATCGTCCAGAAGCAACTTGTTTGATAGCACTATTTTTCCAAACACCATTTGTATTTTTTATAAATCTTGATGGATCTTCACCACCTTCTCCAGAGTTACTTTTTCCACCAATTCTATTCATCGCTATTGCCAAGTTCTCATGCGCCTCTTTACTAATAGATCCGTATGACATTGCTCCTGTTTTAAACCTTTTAACTATTTCTGTCCAAGGTTCTACCTCATCAATTGGAATTGGATCGTGGTTGATAAATTTAAACATTCCCCTAAGGGTCATTAATTGCTTATTTTGTTTGTTTATCAAATCAGAATATACTTTATAAGTTTCAAATTTATCTTCTCTTACGGCTTGTTGTAATTTGGAAATTGTAGATGGATTGAGCATATGTGCTTCTCCATTTCTTCTCCATCTGTAACTTCCTCCAATTTCTAAACTCATAAAAGAATTTTCTTTAGAAAATGCTTCTAGATGTCTTTTAGAGTGTTCTTTTTCTAAACTATAAAGTCCAATTCCTTCAATTCGAGTTGGAGTATTTGAAAAATATTTTTCAGTAAAGCTTTCTCTTAATCCCAGAGCTTCAAAAATTTGAGAACCTCTGTAGGAGTGAAGTGTTGAAATACCTATTTTATTCATCACTTTTAGTATTCCTTTGGCTATTGCTTTATTAAAGTTTTGAATCGAAGATTTTAAACTCTGCTCGCCAAAGAAGCTCTTTTGGTGATGAAATGCAATTATTTCGTTGACCATGTATGGGTTTATTGCACTTGCTCCGTATCCAAATAACATTGAGAAATGGTGAGGCTCTCTAGGTTCGGAAGATTCAATAACAATCCCAAATTTAGATCTCTTTTTAAGCTTCATCAAGCAGTGGTGAATGTTAGAACATGCTAATAGTATAGGTATTGCCCCCATTTTTTTACTAACTCCTCTGTCACTTAAAATAATAATATTATGGCCTTCGTCTATTCTCTTGCTAACATCAAGAACCATATTATCCAAGGCTTCTTCAATACCATTATGCCCTTTGCTTAAATCATACAATGCACTTATTGATGCACTTTTGAAATCTTTATTTTTGATAAATTTAATTTTGTCTAAATCCTCATTAGAAATAATGGGGTTATTGATTTTTAATTTTTTAGAGTGTTCAGGCACTATATCATAAATATTATAATCACTTCCTAGTCCTAAACCAGTGTCTGTAACAATCTCTTCTCTTATTCCGTCAAGGGGAGGGTTAGTGACTTGAGCAAAAAGCTGTTTAAAATAGTTGAACAACAATTGAGGTTTGTTCGATAATACAGCCAAGGGAGTATCTGTTCCCATTGATCCCATAGCTTCTTTTCCTGAAAGACACATAGGAAGTATTATAGTCTTTAAATCTTCTTCAGTGTATCCAAATATTCGAAGCCTTGTTTCAAAATCTAATTTCTCTAATGGAGTTTTGTTTCCCGTGTAAGGAACTTCCTTTAGAGGAAGGGTATTTTGGTTTAACCATTTTCTGTAGGGATATTTTGAAACTATTTCATTTTTAATTTCTTCATCTTCGATTATACGCCCTTCAATCATATCAACTAAAAACATTTTTCCTGGCTCTAATCTTCCGTGTTTTTCGACATTGCTAGGTTCTATGTCAACCACACCAGTTTCAGAAGACATAATAACATAACCATCTTTGGTTACACTATATCTGGATGGTCTTAATCCATTTCTATCTAACATAGCTCCAATGAATTTACCGTCTGTGAAGGGGATAGAAGCAGGGCCATCCCAAGGTTCCATTATACAGGAACTGAATTCATAAAAGGCCTTTTTTTTATCAGACATGGATTTATGTTTTTCCCAAGCTTCAGGAACCATCATCATCATAACCTCAGGAAGTGATCTACCTGTTGTTAATAGTATTTCTACAACCATGTCCATTTGAGCTGAATCTGACTTTCCATCTAAAATCGTAGGAAAAACTTTAAGTAAATCTTTTCCAATAAAATCAGATTTCATTAGTTCCTCTCTTGCATTCATTCTAGAAACGTTTCCTCTTCTGGTATTAATTTCTCCATTGTGACACATATATCTAAATGGCTGGGCTAAATCCCAAGTAGGAAATGTATTAGTTGAAAACCTTTGATGAACTAAAGCCAACCTTGTCACTAGCTTAGGGTTTGACAGGTCTAAATAAAATCGGTCAATATCTTCAGGTATAAGCAACCCTTTATAGATTAATGTTCTCTGGTGAAGACTAGAAAAGTAAAAATATTGCTTTTGAGATAGATCCGTATTGTAAATCTCGTTTTCAGCAATTTTTCTAGCTACAAATAGTTTAGTGCTAAATTCCGACTCCGTTAATTCAAGATTGTTTTTTCCAACAAATACTTGTTTAATTGTTGGCTGTGTTTCCGACGCTATACTACCAACAATCTTGGAATTTAATGGAACATTTCTCCATCCTAATATAGATAGACCTTGTCTTTTAATTTCTTTTTCAAAAATATCACTACAATGTGTAGCTTGATTAATTTTTTTGGGAAGAAATAACATTCCAACAGCATATTGTTGAGGCTCTGGCAATTCAAAAGAACATTCTTTTCTAAAAAAGTCATCAGGAATTTCGATTAATATACCGGCACCATCTCCTGTTTTACCGTCAGAACTTACAGCTCCTCTGTGTTCTAAACAAGTAAGAATATTTAAAGCTTTATGAATTATATCGTTAGTTTTTTCACCTTTTAAACTACATATAAATCCAGCCCCGCAATTATCATGTTCATTTTTTGGGGAGTATAATCCTTGTTTTTTTGGCAGCATAAATTAATGTTGGAATTTATAAATTTAAAAAATATAAAAGCCTTTTTAAAACCTTTTATAGTTAAATGTTTAATTAATATCAAGTTCATAATTTATAGGCTTATTTTTGGATAATTCATATTAAAAGGCACTTACAGCATATATTTTTTAGTTATTTTACAATGCCATGTAATCAATTTTTTTAATATTTTTAAATAAAATTTTAAAGTATGGAAACAATAATTATTTCAGTATTTATAATTGGATATTTTTTAATAACAGTTGAGCATTCAATTAAAATCGACAAGTTAATTCCCGCTCTTGCTATGATGGCTATTATGTGGGCTATTATTTCATTATCGCATATGGAGGTTTTCGATATAAATACGGTTACAAGGGAGTTGGAACCTACTCACATTAAAGAAATACTTCTACATCATTTAGGTTTAACGGCCGAAATATTAATTTTCTTGCTCGGTGCAATGACTATTGTCGAGATAATTGATTTTTTCAGAGGTTTTTTAGGTATAAAAAGATTAGTAAAAACTAGAAGTAAAATTAAAATCTTGTGGATTTTTGGATCTTTAGCATTTGTTCTTTCAGCAATAATAGACAATTTAACTGCAACCATTGTACTGATCACTCTTCTTCAAAAGATAGTTAAAGAAAGAAATTTAAAATTATGGTACTCAGGTTTGATTATCATTGCTGCAAATGCAGGTGGCGCATGGTCTCCAATTGGAGACATAACAACAACTATGTTATGGATTGCCGAAAAGGTTACTCCTTTAAGCTTGTTCATGTATTTATTTATTCCGTCCTTGGTATGTATGGTTGTCCCTTTCCTAATTGTTTCTAGATTAAAAATATTTAAAGGAGAAATGGAAATTCCAAAGGAAGTTACTGATATGGAGGAAAATAAATACGGAAATAAAATGTTATTTATTGGATTGGGGTCTATCTTGTTTGTTCCTGTTTTTAAAACCGTTACTGGATTACCACCCTATGTTGGAATGATGCTTTCCTTAGCTTTTGTAGCAACTTTAGCTGAAATTTTTAGTAATAAAAAATTCAATCTGTCTAGAGTAGATGATGATCACGAAGAGGAATCAGATCATAGTCCCGTACACTCGTCACTTACTAAAATTGAATTACCAAGTATTTTATTCTTTTTAGGAATTTTAATGGCAGTTGGTGCTCTAGAGTCTTTAGGAATCTTATATAATTTTGCTGATATGATTAATGAGACTATTTCGAATCAAGATATAGTAATTGTTTTGTTGGGTCATTTATCGGCAGTCATTGATAATGTTCCTCTTGTGGCAGCATCCATAGGTATGTTTCCAAATGTTGTAAACGATCCCTTATGGCACGGAATAGCCTATTCTGCTGGAACTGGTGGAAGTATGCTTATTATTGGTTCTGCTGCTGGAGTTGTAGCTATGGGAATGGAAAAAATTGATTTTTTCTGGTACATAAAAAATATAGCCATTTTAGCTATGGTAGGTTTTTGGGCAGGTTATGGAACTTTTATTCTTATGCGAGATTTCGTTTTATAAAATTTAATGAATTACAAGGAAACTGTTAATTGGCTTTTTAATCAATTACCTGTTTATCAAAGAGATGGTTTTTTAAAATATAAACTTGATTTAAGTTCGATTAGTTCACTTTGTAATTATTTGGAAGCTCCCCAAAACAATTTTAAATCTGTTCATGTTGCGGGTACAAATGGCAAAGGCTCTACTTGCCATATGTTGGCTTCTATTTTTATAGAATCTGGATACAAAGTGGGATTATATACTTCGCCTCATTTAAATGATTTCAGAGAAAGAATAAGAATTAATGGTAAAATGATTTCTGAGACAAATGTGGTTTCTTTTGTTGAAAAAAATAAGATTTATTTTCAAGAAAATAAAATTTCTTTTTTTGAAATGACTGTAGCAATGGCTTTTGATTATTTTTCTAATGAAGAAGTAGATATAGCAATTATAGAAACTGGTCTTGGAGGCAGATTGGATGCCACTAATATTATTGACCCTATATTAAGTATAATAACAAATATAGGATTAGATCATCAGGACGTTTTGGGAGAAAATATTAGAGAAATAGCAAAAGAAAAAGCTGGTATTATAAAAAAAGGGAGACCTGTTGTAATAAGTGAATATCAACCCTCAATCCACGATATTTTTAATGACAGGTCAAAAGAATTGTTGTCAACTCTTTATCTAGCAAAAGATAGTGTGTTAAAAAATTACTCAAGTGATTTAAAAGGTTCTTTTCAAAAGAATAACATTCTTGGTGTAGTTAAGTCTATTTCAGTTTTAAAAGAATTTGAAATAAGCGATAAAAACATTGAAAAAGGATTATCAAATGTTGTTAAAAATACAGATTTAAAAGGGAGGTGGGAAATTATTAATAATAGTCCAAAAACCATAATAGATGTTGGCCACAATATCAATGCTTTTACTATTAACATTAAAGAAATCAAGAAAATAACTTACCTAAAATTAAGAATAGTAATAGCATTTGTTAAGGGTAAAGATTACAAAAAAATACTAAAACTATTTCCAAAAAATGCTTTTTTTTATTTTTGTCAGCTTAAAATAAATAGAGCTTTAAATGTAGATACTGTATTTAATTATTCTAAAAAAATTGGATTACAGGGAAAAAAATTTTTGAATGCGAATTCTGCATATGTAAGTTGCCTAAATGAGTCTGAAAATGAAGATTTAGTTTTTGTTTGTGGAAGCAATTTTTTGATTTCAGAAATTATGAATGAAAAATAGAAATATTTATTTTACTTCTTTAACTTTTTTACTAACTGATATTCTAACTTCAGTTCTTCTGTTTGTAGCTTTTCCTATTTTAGTTTCATTTGAAGCTTTAGGTTGTTTTTCACCATATCCTTGAGCTTCAATTCTATTGATATCAATTCCTTTATTTAACAAATATGTTTTTACTGATTCTGACCTTCTTTGAGACAATAACATATTACTTTTATCATCTCCATCACTATCAGTGTGAGAAGCAAGTTCTATTTTGGTTTCTGAGTTTTTTTCAAGACGATTATAAAGTTGATCAAGTACTAATTCATCATCCACTGGAATAATTGAACTATTAGTTGCGAAATTAACATCTAATTCTAAAATTTGAGAATATTGTTTGTAAATTTTGATATACATATTATAGTCTACAGAGTAGGGATAATCTAATTTTTCTAGAAAAATATTTTTAAAAACCATTGAAGTATCTGACTTAAATACTTTGATCGAATATCCGTATCCCTGGTCTAAAATGAATGAACCTTTTCCTTCAATATCGCTAATTATTTCTTTGTTGTAAAGTAGAGAGTCCTTTGAATTCCAAATTATCATCTTTGTATTGGTTTGCGGTATGGAATCGTAATTAGAAAGATGAGTAGTAAACAAACATTTCCCTATAGGAATTTCTTGTGAACAGATTACATTTAGTGAAAATAGACACCATGTAAAAGTTATAAATAAATTTTTTTTTTTATAATTTCTAGGCTTTAAAAAAATTAATTTAAGTGCTTTTAATTATGAAAAAAAATAGGCTAGTATAGATAAAATTGTAAGGAAAAAAATAATACCAATTATTATTTTTTTTGCTTTCTTATCAGACATATAGTCTTTATCGTAATGTGATCCATCACCACCACTATCTAATTCCATAATTTTAAATATAGTGAATTATTAATTGTAAGTATTTTTAAAACAAAAGAAGAAAGAGAATTATGGGAGAATGCAGATGATGTGGAGAAACAAAGCTTAGTAAAACCTTACACATTTAAAGACCAAGTTGAGAAGTTCATTAAGGATGAATAAGCAAAAAAAGGTTTGTGTAGTAGTGGTTAAATATTATATTTGCCAAGCATTTTTAATGCAGAAAGAGGGTAAGTGATGACCAAT
>MDTC01176267.1_pt1 | contig 30128 bp, 29 predicted proteins | sample 811181 | NCBI WGS metagenome assembly MDTC01 (sample SAMN05326644, study PRJNA326480) | marine metagenome | isolation source: seawater | place: Pacific Ocean: North | collected 2011 | reverse complement strand
GTATGTTCCCTCTGCCCAAGTGGGTGGAGATTTTTATGATTTTTACAAATTATCAAGTAATAAATTCTGTCTTTGCGTTGCCGATGTTTCAGGTAAAGGAGTTCCTGCCTCTCTGCTTATGGCCCTCTGTCAAACGCATTTAAAACATTTAGTTAATAAAAACCGGTCTCCATCAGAAGTTCTCAGTTTACTGAACGAGGAATTATTTCCGAGAATTCGCAAAGATATGTTCATTACTCTCTTTCTCGCGGTTTTGGATACTAAACTTAATAAAGTAACCTATGCTCGAGCTGGTCATGAACCCGCTCTCCTCTTAAAGAGTGATCCCAAAAAATCTGATCAAGAGCCTAGTTGCGTACTGGAACTAAGGGGCAATGGAATGGCATTGGGCATACTCGAACCAAACCTTTTCAACGAATTGGTGCAAGATGAGGTTACTGATTTTTCATTGGGTAATTTGCTTTGCCTTTACACAGATGGAGTAACTGAAACCGCTAATGCAGAGAAAGAAGAATTCGGTCTATCAAGACTAAAGGACGAACTACTTAATCACCAAGAGTTAGACCCCGAATCTTTGAATCAAAAAATTATACAAGATTTAAATAAATTTAGGGCAGAAGAACTTGATCGCGATGACTTAACCCTGCTTACAATAAAAAGAGTATAACTATCAAAAAACTTAGCAGATTTTTCTTTCGTCGAAATCAATCACATCTGCGAACGATCTCAGATCATCTCGATCAGATGCGCCAAGATCTTTCTTTATTTCATTTAATTTTTCCAACGCCATATCTGACATACCAATCTGAACCACTCGCCGATTCCATTGATTCACATTTAATTTATTGGGGAAAATTTTAAACAAGTTTTGGTCCAATTCCTCTTCGGTTTTAGATCTTCGCACACAATCTATGACTTGTTGTGGGTCCACTCCCAAATGAAGGCAAAGAAATCCATCAAAGCCTTTGGTAAAATTCCGCTGGTAACTTTTCGGAAGAGTTCCTTTTAAGTGTTTTTTAATCTTTGCAAGAAATCGAGGTAAATGTAGAAGTCCGCTGGCGTGAGCCTCGTATGGAGAAGGCAGGTCAAGCAAAGTTTCACCAGTCTTTCCGTGAATGATTGTTGTGTCCTTGTTTGTCATGTAAGCAAGTTTGCTATTTGATAATTCTTTTTATTTAAAGTGATCTGCCAAACCAAAAACACCAAAGTAATTTCCCGTGTCAGTGCATATTTGCTTTGCCATAAATTTCTGTTCACAAGCACCCTTTTACTAGCTTGTGCGATGACTGTTTTATCCGTACTTGCCCCCTCTGTTATTCAGCAGGTACTGGACAATATATTTGATAGAGGTATTGGTGATGGGACCGTCTTGATTCATGGAGTTTTACTCATTGCAGTGCTCTTTTTTTGCAAAGAACTACTCAACTGTTTTCGTATTCGGATAAATAACAAACTCGAGCAGAAGGTTATATATAGCCTGCGACAGGACTTGCATAATAAATTACTGAACTTACCCATCAACTTTTACGATCGCCGTAAAAGTGGCGATATCTCCTCACGCGTAATCGAGGATGTACAAAGTGTAGAACGGGCAATTTTGGATGGTACCGAACAAGGAATTGTCGCCATTTTAACTTTGCTTGGAGTATCTATTATGATGTTTCTACAAGAAGCTAGGCTAGCCGCATTTGTGTTCATTCCTTTACCAATATTAATGTGGATGGCAGTCAAATATGCTCGGATTTCTAAAGAAAACTGGCGGGCCGTGCGCAATAAATCTGGAGAACTAAATTCTCTCCTCGTTGAAGACATTCAGGGTAATCGGTTAATCCACTCATTTGGCTTGATGGAGAGCGAAAGAATTAGGTTCGCAAAAGTTGCCAAAGAGTTAGAATTTTTGTCACTCAAAGCCATGTACCGCTGGTCCATCCAAGGACCTGGTGCTAGTTTTACCTCATCACTTGGAATTCTTGGCGTGATCGGTATGGGTGCTTATCTTTTGGAAACGGATCCAGAATTTACTACTGGTCAGTTTTTTGCATTTTTACTATACGCGAACATGTTCTACGAGCCAATTAGGCAACTCGTTGGCATAAACAACCTAGTTGCTGCTGGTAAGGCTTCTGGAGATAGAGTCTTCGAGATTTTAGATGCTCCTATAGAAATTAACGAAGCGAAAAATCCAGTACCTTTTCCTTTTAAGAGTAATGAAATCACCTTCTCAAATGTATGTTTTTCTTATGGAGAAAGAAGTCCAGTTGTAAGGAATCTTTCTTTTTCTCTACCCCACGGTTCCACCACTGCATTGGTCGGTCCAACGGGTGCAGGAAAAAGTACCGTGGCGAATCTTTTACTTCGTTATTATGACATAGATGAAGGCTCCATATCGATTGGAGGAACTAAAATTGAACAAATTGGGTTAAAGGAATTGAGAGCCCACATTGGGCTTGTTTCACAGGACCCATTTCTTTTCGATACAACTGTCCGCCAGAATCTTTTACTAGCTACTCAAGAAGCAAGTGAGACTCAACTCTCTAAGGCACTTCAATATGCAAATGCAAAAAAATTTGTTGATGCCTTGCCAGATGGGTTAGATACCCTCATTGGAGAAAGGGGTGTTCGGCTAAGCATGGGTGAAAAACAAAGGCTCACTTTGGCCAGAGCCATTTTGAAATCTGCCCCTATTCTTATTCTTGATGAAGCTACTTCTAGCGTCGATGTTGAAACGGAAAGACAAATTAAAGAAGCTTTACAACATTTAATCAAAGACAGAACGACTCTTATCATTGCACATAGGCTAAGTACAATTCGTGAAGCAGATACAATTATATTTTTAGAAGAGGGAAAAATAATTGAACAAGGATCACACAAATCATTAATGAACAAAGGTGGAGCATATGCCAACTATTGCAATTTACAAGAAAACCTCGTTACAATCTAGGTTCAAGAGGAGGGCTTAGGATCCTATCTAGAAACAATTATTCTGATAAATGAAAAAGTAAGGTAAGGAAATAATAAGAACAAAAGACTTCGTAAAAAATTTACACTTGCCTCACCAAGCGACCCATAAACTATTTCTTCTGCCCAAGTGCGTAGAGTAATGTTTAAGAAGAACTCAATACCAGAAGCTAACCCCAAATAATATATTATCAGGGGCCAAATCGTAAAACCCACAGAAAGAAAAAGAAGTGCAAACCAAAGTTCTTTTGACCAATTCATAATATAAAAAAAATAATCTATTCAGGGTTTATATTCTCGGCAACTTTTCTAATGTTTTAAAAGATCAAACAGGTATTTAAATTAAAAAAACATTTTCTTTCATACCCCTAGGTTAAAAGTTTGCTTCCGATTCTTGGTTACTTTTACCTATGCATTTTTATGGACAATATCGATAAAGAAGTAATTACTATTTTTGAAGAAACTCATGCACTACTGAAAGGTCATTTCATTTTACGATCTGGTCTAAGAAGTGAGCACTTCTTCCAATGTGCCCAAGTCTGTCAATATTTAGATAAAGTGACTAGGCTGGCTGAACTATCAATAGCAAAGCTCAAAGATCAGTCTGTTGATTTGGTAATCGCCCCAGCAATGGGTGGGTTGGTCATTGGTCAGGAAGTCGCCAGGCAACTAGGAGCAAGGTTTATCTTTCTAGAAAAAGTAGATGACCGGTTGGCTTTACGAAGGAATTTTTTGATTCATCCTAAGGACAAGGTTTTACTTGTTGAAGATGTTGTAACCAAAGGGGGCAGGGTAAAAGAAGCGGTTAAAATAATAAGTGATTTTCCTTGTACTTTTTTAGGTATCCTAAGTTTGGTTGATCGTAGTTCAGCACCTTTGGACTTTGATGTTCCTTTTATATCATTACTTAAGATGAATTACCCCACATATCATGTCGATCAACTACCAGATCATCTACAAGGAATTCCTGCAACTAAACCTGGAAGTTAAAAAGGATGTCTTAACAATTTACTCAGGGAACACGATAGGCAAGAAACCTATATTTACCACGATACCATACATAAAAACGATTGATTCCTGAATATAGGTTCTCAGATACATCATCCGTTTTCAAAATTTGGGCACCATTTATTTCCACTAGCACCACACCTTTTTTAAAGGTTTCAATTTCCCCAGTTGAACCAGTAACTAAAACTCCTCGAACTGTGTCAGGAATCTGATAGATTTTCCGATTTTGAGAGGTAAGGGGTGCAAGTTCGATACCTGGAATTGGCGTAAGTTCCTCTGACATAGATCCAAGAATCACATAGAGGGTGATGTAGTTGCCGTCCCGAAAAACTTCTACAGGAATTTTAGAACCAGGCACAGTTTGAGAAATCGCAACCCTTGCTTGATTGACAGATTGCACGAGTTTCTCTCCCACCTTGATAATTTTGTCATCGGGTAAGAAACCTGCTTTGTCAGCAGCACTTCCGTTCACGACACTTCCTACTACAGGTCCATTATCATTAACATCTGTTTGTAGTGAAACTCCGAGAAACCCCCTACGGATCTTTCCTTCTTCCATGTAGTCGGTTAAAGCACGACGAACCATATTAACTGGAATTGCCAAACCAATTCCAATATTTGCTCCGGTTTGAGAAATGATAGCCGTGTTAATTCCAATCAATCTGCCCTTAGCATCCAATAGGGCACCTCCAGAATTTCCTCGGTTAATAGACGCATCTGTCTGGATGAAGTTTTCATAAGCACCTTCCTTTCTCAGTATTCCAAGTTCAGATTTTCTGGTGGCAGAAACAATGCCCATTGTTACAGTCATTCCTATCCCAAGCGGGTTTCCCACAGCAAAGACTATATCACCGACTCTCAGTAGGTCACTATTTGCTAGGGTGGCAAAGGGTAACTCATCATCAGATTCTATTTTTAAAACCGCGATATCAGTAGTGTGATCAAACCCAATAATTTCTGCAGGGTATTTTTTTTGCTCACTCATTTGTACAATTACTTCTTCCATTAATTCTCCTGTTCTAGGGTCTGTAATAACATGAGCATTTGTGACAACATGACCTTGCGGAGAAACAATGACTCCCGAACCAATGCCAGCGGGAACTTTTTCTTCTTCTATCCTAGCCTGTCCTTGTCTGGGAAGTCCGTAGTACCTACGAAGCAGATCTTCTATTGGGTTATTACTACCTGGGTAGAGCCTTCTGACTACCTGTTGAGTGGTTACAGCTACAACCGCTGGAGTACTGTAATCTAGTATTTGAGAGTAGCTTTGAACTGGAGCTTTCGAAGATCGATCTAAATCTGAATCGTCTACTTTTAAGGTGTATCCTTTGGGCTGCCCGAAGGTGGATAAACTAAAAGTTAAATGCAGTAGATGAAATAATATTTTGGGGTATTTAAACATCGTTTTCAATCTAGGGAAGCGATTCTATCGCCAGAATTTGTCTGGAGCAAATTTACAAGAGCACTTGAGGTGTATTAAAAACCTTTGACCTCAAATAGACTCGATATGCTGCTATCTGTATGTGTCCGCTGAATGGCTTCACCAAGAAGAGGAGCCACGCTTAGCTGAGTAATTGGCAAATTATCGACATTTATATTTACAGAGTTAGTTGTTATTAGTTCATCTAAAAAGCCTTGCTCGAGTCGCTCTCTCCCTGTCTCATTGAGAACACAATGACTTATTACAGCAGATACTCGACTAGCCCCTCTGTCTTTTAGTAGTTTTGCTGCTGCGGTCAAAGTACCAGCAGTTTCAGTCATATCATCGACAATTAATACTTCTCTTCCCTCAACCTCTCCAACAAGGTTAGTCGCTTCAACTGTGCTTGCTCCTGTTCTACGCTTTGCAACAAAACCGAGTGGGCAGCCAAGCACCTCGGCATAAGCACTCGCCATTTTCATGCCTCCAACATCAGGAGTGAAAATTGTCATGTTTTTCGTATTTCTATTTCGCAGGTAATCAAAAAACACTGGGGATGCGTATAAATGATCAACTGGGATATCAAAAAAGCCCTGAATTTGCTGAGCGTGAAGATCCATGGTTAGTACTCGGTTTGCACCAGCTGCCACCAATAAATTCGCAATCAATTTAGAAGTAATGGGAACTCTTGGTTGATCCTTCCTATCTTGCCTCGCATAACCAAAAAAGGGAATTACAACAGAAATACGAGCAGCAGAAGCTCGCCTAGCCGCATCTACCATTATTAAGAGCTCCATGATGTTATGGTTCGCAGGCGAATTAGTGGATTGTAAAAGAAACACATCCATTCCTCGAATATTCTCGTTATAGCGCACGAAGCTCTCGCTATCGGGAAATGAGGTCACCAGTGCATCCCCAATTTCCAAATTTAAGTAGCTACATATCTCATTGGCCAATGGAAGGTTCGAATTTCCACTAAAAATTTTTAGGTTCGTTCCGTTTTGCATGCTTTGGTTTAATCTTTGGGTTTTTCTTCGGCAAACCTATTGAAAAGATCGGGTAATTTTCTTTGCAAAATAGCGATCCTTTGTGCGAGCTGAAATGGCAAAGCAGGATTTCCTTTTAAAAAGGCACCAGGTGTAACGTCTTTGGTAATACCAGATTGCCCAGCAATCTTAGCTCCTTCTCCCACCTTAAGGTGACCAGCAAAACCTGCTTGTCCACCAACTACAACATTGTCTTCCATGGTTACACTTCCGCTAATCCCAACTTGTGCTACGATCAAACAGTTTTGCCCAATTTTCACATTATGCCCTATTTGAACTAGATTATCAAGCTTGCTGCCTTCTCCAATTTTCGTCTGTTCAAAGCGTGCCCGGTCAATACATGTATTTGCACCAATCTCAACACCGTCTTCAATTACAACGGTGCCTAAATGAGGAATTTTCTGATGAGTTCCTGCATTTTGATCAAACCCAAATCCCTCAGACCCAATAACCACTCCAGCGTTAAGAATTACACCTTTACCGATCTCGCAACGGGATAAAAGTTTTACACCAGCATGCAAAATACAGTCTTCTCCAAGTATTGCCCTATCTCCAATATGACAGTGAGTACTTATTTTACAATTTTTCCCTATTTTAGCTTTCTTCCCCACATAGCTAAAAGCTCCTAGTGAGACACTTTCATCTATTTCCGCAGACATTTCTACAAAAGCGGTGGAATGGATTCCAGGTTTTACTTTAGGGTACAATTTAGACTCCAAAAGTTTACATATTTGTGCAAGACCGAGAGAAGGATTTTCCAGTTTTATGAATAACTGACCTTCCGATGGTTCATCTGCGTGGTCTTTGGGAAGAAGCACCACACTTGCCTTACAATTTTTGACTTGAGATTTGTACCTTGCATTACCAAGAAAAGAAATATCTCCAACAAGTGCGTCGCGGAGATTAGCAATTCCCTTTATCTCCTTTGTCCCGCATGAACCTAATGCCTCTGCATCAGGAAAAAGCTTTAAGATATCCGAGACTTTAATGCTAAGATTCACCAATTTTTCTTAGCAATTGAGTAGAATATTTAATTTACTCTTGATTCGCGTTTAGTGTGACAATTACTTCCTCCGTATAGTCCGTATTGTCAGAGGAGTAGAAGACACCGAGTTGGGTTTCCGAGGAATTGAGTACTAAATCCAAGCCTTTTGCCTCAGAAACTTTTTTTATTGCTCCGCGAATATCCTCTAAATGTTCAACAAGTAAATTTCTTTGTCTTTGAGCGATGGTAGCTTTTGCTCGCTTATCATATGCAACCATATCATCTTGTTTCTCCTTCGCTACCTTAACTTTTTCTTGGTACTTATCTTTAAGAACGCTGGTGTCGATGTTTGGGTTTTTTAACTTCTCTTCCATCTCCTTCAATTCATTTACGATCTTTTCCATTTCATCACGAAAGATCTCCAATTCTTCCATCGCTACCTGTTTGGACTTATCCAATCTCTCTCTGGCATCTTTGACTTTTTGATATCCATCAAAAACTTTTTGCACATCAACCACCCCAATCTTTTGAGCAAGGAGACTTTGTGCCACAGCAAAAAAAGCGATAAATAGAAAGTAGTGAAGAGATTTCATAAACTTTAAATTATGAAGAGTAGGCTAGGGGTATGGCAACAATACTTTAAAATCTTGTGCCGCCAGAGAAGTGAAATTGGGCGGAACTTCCTGAATCGCTGGGGTCAGCCAGAGGGAAACCAAGGTCCAGTCGTAAAGGCATCCCCATCACCATTATACGAATACCCAAGCCCCAATTGTCGTGCCAACCCTCATCGCCGTCACCAGGAGAAAGTTTAAAATCTCCCCTGCGTAAAAAACCTCCATCATAGAAAAGGGCAAACCGAAGTGGGTCAGCAATTTTAAAAGTGTACTCTAAGCTGGCATAAGAAAATGAATTTCCACCGACTGGTTCATTACCCAATAAATCATTTGGTCCCGCATCTCGGTAATCCCAACCCCTTAAGTTATAGGGACCGCCCAAGAAAAACTTTTCAAAGAATGGCACATTCGCATCTTCTCCATCAAATTTCCCAAGCGTACCAGTACGACCAGATATCGATAAAACCTGCTCCATTGCCTCGAAAGTTTTGAAAAATCTTGCTCCCTGTAATTCAATACGCCCATAATCCGCATCACCCCCAAAAATACCTCCTGCGAATTCCTTGCGAATTGAAACAATGCTCCCCTCCGTTGGGAACAAAAGTTGATCTCTTGTATCACGACTGAGGGTCAATCCGATTTTGGAAATGGTCCGTTGGATGTCATTGGAGATCGGATTGTAGGCAGGATCATTCCTAATCCAGCCGGTTTTTACTGTATTTTCAATATCCTCAATTAAAACATCTTCGAAACTGTAGAACAATCTTCCCTCCACCAGTTCAAACAACCTCTTTCTGAAATAAATTTCAAATCCTGTCCTTAATTCATCGTAGTACGAACTTTGATAATCAGATTTTTCTCGAAATATTTCAAATCCTGCAGCTACTCTTCTATTTAAAAACCAAGGTTCCTCCAAAGCCAACCGTGCCTCATTACTCCGAGAACCTAGCTTGAGTCTGAGACGAAATTTTTGCCCATCTCCTTGCAATCGGTGAGGAGCTCTCCACTTCATAATATCAAAATTTCCCTGACGAAATTCGGCATACATCATAGCTTTCTCAAGAGTACTAAACCCAACTCCAAAAGAAAAATGCCCCGTTCTTCCCTCGTCGACATCAACTACCATATTTCGTCTGGAATTCTTTAACTCAGGATCACCTGAGGATATTGGTTCGTCACTTATATCAACTCTTTCAAACAACTTTGTATTTTTCAACCTAACCTCACTAGTCTCCATTCTGGTAAGGTCAAAAGTTTCACCTGGAGCTAATGCTAGCTCCCTGATGAGAACAATTGTTTTTGTTTTTTCATTACCACGAACTTCTATACTATTAACGGAAAATTTATTATTTTCATTTACCTCAAAATCTAGGTCGATCTGATCATTCTCCAGATTTGATTTCCGGGTAACGCGTACCTGGGCATCCAAATATCCTTCATTTCCATATAACCTCTTAATTCGGCTTCTTTCTTTGGAAAGTAATAATGGCGAATAGGGTTCTCCCTGTTTGATGAAGGTTTCCTTCAATAAAGTATCACGGTCTAAAACTGCTTGACCAAAAATTGTTTGCTTCCCGAAATAAGATCTCGATCCCTCATCTATCTTTATGGAAAGATCGATTCTCTTTTCTCCAATTTGGGAAATGGAAATGTCACCGTGATCAATTTTAACATCTAAAAACCCCTTGTTTCGGTAACTTTGGGAAATTTGATCAAGATCATCCTCAAGCACTCGAGGACGATATTTGGACCTGACCGACCAAAATCTCCAAAATCTCCAAGGTGCAGTTTCCATAACTTCCAAAAGTTCCTCATCACTCAAAAGTTCGTTTCCTGAAAAAATAATCTTACGAATTTTTCTCGCATCATTCTCCTCTAAATCAAATTGAAGAATTATTTTGGCAGGATCCGCCTCAGAGGGAATGATTTGATAATCTACATTTGAATTCCAAAACCCTTTCTCCAGATATAATTCAGATAATAAGTTTTGGTCAGATTTGACTTCTGATTCATCGTACAATTCACCAACTTGCGATGAGATTGTTTTTAAAAGCTTTTTGTCGCTCAGCTCATCATTTCCAGAAAATGTTATTTTTTCAATTCTTGGTTTGGTCACCACTTTAAAGATAAGAGCCAAGCCATCGTTGTTAGATTTTTCTGAATCAATAAAAACTTTCACATCTTTTATTGATCCAGTTTCGATCAAGTTATGTATTGATTTATCAATTGAAGATGTTCTATAGATTCCTCTCTCCTCCACCTGTAAATTTTGTTTGATGTAGGATGTTCCCACTGTTGGAGGCCCAGAAATTTCTACTTCAATGGAAGAAATAACTTTCCCCTCGTACGAATTTTGTGCGTTGATCTGAAGTAACCCAACAAACAAAGTGGAAAGCAAAATGATAAAGTTTAATTTCATTATCTAATTCAGTCGATGGTCTTGTTCCATGCTTTCGAAACGAGTAAATTTTCGCCTAAAGGCAAGATTGATTTTACCTGTTGGACCGTTTCTTTGCTTAGCCAAGATCAAGACAATAGGTTCGAAATCTTCTTCTGGTATTTCTCCTTCTCCATCATAGTCCATTTCCCTTACATCTTCCCCTTTTCTGTGTTTACCCAAAAGCATAACAACATCTGCATCCTGTTCGATAGCACCTGACTCGCGAAGGTCAGATAATCGAGGGTCACGACGCTCCTTTTCAGAATCCCGATTAAGCTGACTAAGGACCAAAACCGGCACATCTAATTCTTTCGCCATTGCTTTGAGTCCGCGGGAAATTTCAGAGATTTGGTTTTCTCGAGATATCACTCGAGATTCCGTTGAAATTAATTGTAAATAGTCCACCACCACAAAATCTAATTTATTGCGCATTTTTAATCTTCGGGCTTTTGCCCGAATCTGATTAATACTCAGACCACTGGTATCATCAACCCAAAGGGATGCTTGCTGGAATTCCTTACTTGTCTGATGCAATTTTTCCGCCTGTCCCCGAGGCACAAAACCTTTCCTGAGATCATTGAGGTTAACCCTAGCCCGACCACAAATTAATCTCATCGCCAAAGAAGTAGCACTCATCTCAAGACTAAAAACAAGAGCATGTTTAGGAGAATCAACATACTTGGAGGAAAATGCAATATTTTCGACGATATTCATTGCCAGACTGGTTTTGCCAACCGAAGGACGTGCTGCAAGAACAATCATTTCCCCTGGTTTAAATCCATTGGTCAATCCGTCTAAGTCTGTGTAACCCGTAAGAACGCCATCTGTTTCTTCACGTGAAAGCATTCTTTGAATCTGCTCCATCGCATGCTGGATCGGTTCCTTAAATGGAATCGATGCACGCATATTTTGGTCATCTCCCAAGGAACAGACTTTTTGCTCAAAATTAGCTAAAAAGTCCTCTACATTGCTGGGTTGCTGATTGGCTCCGTCAATCATCTCGAAAGCCATGTATATGCACTTTCGAAGGAGTGATTTCTGTTTTACGATATCTAACCAAAAAGAAGCATGTGCAGTGGTATCAATTCGGCTAACGAGACTTGTAAGTCCTTCCTGACCACCAGCTTGGTCCAGATTTCCGTTAGCCTTGAGCTTTTCAGCAAGTACGATTTCATCCGGCTCGATCGTCTCATTGTACAAATCGAGTAATGCATCATAAATAAGCTGATGTTTTGTAAAATAAAAATCCTCCGGGCGAAGGCCTTTTTCAATGCAATTACTGATAACCTCACCAGATGCATCCACGACACATGCAGCTAGTATACCTTGCTCGGCATCCTGGTTACTTGGTAAAGCTTGTCCCTCAATTTTTTCAACAGAGGGCGGAGTAGTAAGAGATTCTGTGCGATGCCCGGGAGCATCCTTGTGTTTTTTCGACAGAGACGAAACGGTAGACATTGAGAGAGCTTCCTTTCCGCCCCGGCAACCAATTATTCTTCTTCTATAGGATTTTCTGAAACAACTTCCACATTTAACTCGGCGAAAACATCCTTGCAAAGATTTAGGGTAATTTTGTTCTGTCCTAGATTTTTTATCGGTGAAAAATTAGTGAAGTGTTTTTTGTCTAATGTGAATCCCTTTTCGCCGACTTTTTCAATGATTTGTTGGACGGTCACCGAGCCAAATAATTTTCCTCCTGTTCCAGTTTTGACAGCTATTGCGACAGATAATTCACCAATTTTTACGGCAATATCTTGAGCATTCTGTAATTCATCAGCTTCACGTGCAGCACGGGCAATTTTAAGAGAATCAAGCCGTTTCTTGTTCGCTTGATTCAAGGGAACCGCCTTTTTTCTAGGAAGAAGAAAGTTGCGTGCGTAACCGGGTTTTACATGGACGACATCCCCTTCGGATCCGAGGTTGTCGACTTTTTCAAGAAGTAAAATTTCAGAGTGTGCCATAATTGATTGTTTTGTGGAGTGTTAAAAGGGTACATCTTCATCAAGATCAGGGGAACTTGAAGTGGGCTCTTGCCTAGTTGAGTTTTGAGATTCTGAAGACGATGTAGTGATTGTATTTGCTGGAGAATCCTTGTTCGATGAACCTGAATCAACAAATTCAAAATTGTCAAGTACCACGCGAATAGCACTACGCTTTTCGCCATCCTTTGATTCCCACTGATCTAACTTGAGGCGGCCTTCTACAAAAATAGGTCTTCCCTTAGAAAAAAATCTCCCAACTGCTTCAGCTCGTGGACCAAAACATTCAACATCAACAAAAGTAACTTCTTCCTTTTTGTTACCTTCAGAATCCTTGTAATTTCTGTTCAGAGCTAAACCAAAATTACAAACCGGTCTGCCAGAAGACATCATTCTGACTTCAGGGTCACGGGTTAGGTTGCCGATGAGTAAAACTTTATTTAAAGAGGCCATTTGGTTGAGTAATAATCAATTACTGCACTCGATCAAAATACGATCAACCTTTTTTTCCAGTCGTAATTTTTCCTTAATCTTTTGGGGGGTTTCTGAAGAACCTGATATATCAAATTGAAGGAATGTACCTCTAGTAAAATTTTTCTTTGTAGGATAGGCAAAATCATGTTGTCCAAGTTCCTGTATCTTAAGAACTTCCCCATCAGATTGGGCGATCGCTTCAGTAAGTTTAGGAATCATTTCACTTGTCGAGCCCTCGTTTCCACGAGGATCAATTACGATTGTAGCGGAGTAGTTTCTAGTTTTCATATGTTAGTGTGATGGTGCAGGAATCGGGTAACGATTGATGTAATTGCAAGCATTAGAAAATCCCTGAAAAATTAAAAGATGCAAAGTGTGATATAATTTAGGAAATAAATCATCGAAAGATTTTTCTTCCTGCTTGGTTAGTTTAGACAAAACAAAATCTGAAAGAGAGCAACTTATCTCATCTTGTCCCCTGATCCCCAAACGAATTCTTCGCGGAGAGAAACCTATCTCTTCAATCACATGCTTAACTCCGTTGTGGCCGCCAGCAGATTTACCTTGAGAAAATTTCACTCTACCCAACGGTAAATTCATTTCGTCTTGCACCAAAACGAGGCTATTTTCTGGATTTGAATTCATACAGAAAAATTTGGTCAAACCTTTTCCATTAAGATTCATGAACGAGAGAGACTTGAGGAGCAAGATATCATTGGTTTCCCATTTAAAAGAGGAAACCATAAATTCCTTATGTTTTTGAAATGTAGAGTTGTGAGCATGAGCTAGCTTATCAACAAACCAATGACCCAAGTTATGCCTAGTGCCTAAATACTTACTGCCAGGATTTCCTAATCCGAGGATGATTAGTTTCACTAATGCTTGTATAGCAATTAGTTATTCTCCTGATCACCATCCGAAATTGATGCAGAATCTTCAGAGTCAACAGAATCTTCAGCCTCTTCGGTTTCTTCAGTACCATCCTCTTCCGCACCAGCACGACCACTGGCACTACCAACACAGGTAACAACATTGGCTTCAGGATCACCCACAAATTCAATATCTTCAATTTGGGTAATGTCCTTTAATTGAAGACTTCCACCAAGCTCAAGCGAACTAATATCCAGTTCCAAACTTTTAGGAAGAATGCTGGGTCTGCAACGTACTAAAATTTCGCTAGTATGAAGTTCGAGAATACCGCCCATATTTTTGACACCTGGAGATTCACCAATCAATTCCAAAGGAACTTTAGTTTCTAGAGTTTGCCCGCGGGTAACTTGAACAAAATCGATATGAAGAATTGAGTCCTTCACTGAATCCCTCTGAATATCTTTGAGGAGGGCAAGTTCTTTTGCTCCATTATCTTCTTCAAGTTCGATCAATGATAATGATCCACCAGATGAACGCATCAAAGTGCGGAATTGGCTATCCTCAATAGTATAGTGCTTTAGTACATCCTTGCCGTAGAAGACCGCAGGAATACGGCCTTGGGCACGTAGCTTTTTAGATTCACCACTTCCGTGGTTTTCCCGAGCGTGGACAAGCAGTGAAGAATCGGTTATATCAGACATGATAGAAATGGGGTTTTAAAATCAAGCTACCCAAAATGAATTAATTGCGGATATCTTGCAAGCAAGTTGTTTAATCTTTGTGATTTGAAATATTTATTTCCATTAATGATGAGTTAAGAATTAAATGCAAAGTTTTATATCGAATGGTTACTTTCAAGTTTTGCTTAAAATGCCTTCAGAAAATAAATTTTATAATATTTATTTATTTTTTGATTTTATTTCAGTGTAATGTGCCTTCATTAACTTCTATCGCATGTAATTTTAAACAGTCGGTAATTTGATGAAAATCACATTGAAATACTGCAAAGGCATTAATCTGTAATCCGAGCAATACCGCTTGCTAGTTGGGTAATTTACTAATTATGGTACTTTTTAAATAAGGGAAAAAACGAATTAATCAAAAGATTAAATTTCTTTAAGACTCATAGGTTGCAGGATTTAAATAAATTTTAATGTAATTTTTGATGATATTTACAAAACTATCTTTTGAGAGATTTATTGTTGCTAAATGATGAATTCTGCGTATACCTAACCTTGATGAAACAAGCAGCTATATTAGCAGCATTATTGCTCTCATTACCTTTTTTGGAATGTATTTGTAGCAACACTGAGCATATAAACATGAGTTGCCAAAACTGTTCTGATTACAGTCATTTACCAAATACCTCTCATGATTGCTTGGAATTAGTTGAATTTTTTGCACTGCAAGAAATTTTCCTTCAGTCCTTTTATGCATCCATCTTTAAATTCACAAAAATAAATGATGCTGCTAAGCCCAACTCTTTTCAAAATAGTATTGAATTTGAGCATCCTTGCTGGTTTGGAAAACTCAAACCGCACATAGCACTCAACATTATACAGGTCTGATCATAGCATTTGTTTAGTATAGTCTTTTTGACTAAATACTTTCAAACATCTGACAATGATTTTTTATGACATGTAGCTTTCTTGCCAAATATTTAAAATTCAAATTTTTTAACCACCAATCCTCCTTTTTGTTCGGCGTGTGGTTGGTTTCGTTTTTTACTTTCTCCTCAAGTTGTGATCGATTCGATGGGCATAGAGTCAGAACAACTCCTGCAGTTCTTCATCCTAGTTCATTAAATCACGAGCTTAAAGGATTGGATCAAAAAAATAATGACCTCATTTTACAAGCAAGTGGTTGGATAGAACCGGATCCCTATCCAATACGAATTCCCTCATTATACGACGGAGTAGTTAAAGATGTTCTCGTACTGGAGGGAGAAAATGTCAGACAAGGTCAAAAACTAGTTACTTTAATCAACGAGGATGCAAAGCTTGCCCTAAACTTAGCAAAAGCTCAATTAGACGAGGCAAAATCGATCGAACTTGAGCTTGTTTCAGAATTATCACTTCAGAAACTATCTCTCGATAAGTCAAAAAAAGAACATCAAAAAGCTTATACCCTGTTAAAAGAAAAATTAGATTTTTTAAAGCGCTTAGAATCTTTACCCAATGGTTCAATTCCTTCCTTTGATTTAAACATATCGAGATTCGAAGTTGAGCGACTTCAGATCTCTTATGACGCAGCTCTTACGGAGGTAAAATTTGCCGAAGAGCAAATCCAGCTAATGTCACAAAAGCTTAAATCAAAGCAATTTAATACCGAAATGAGATATACTCTTCTCAAAAAAGCTGAATTGGATCTCAATCGTACTGAAATCTTTTCACCAGTAGATGGTCGTATCCTCAATCTTTTAGCAACCCCAGGTAATAGACTTATGCAACAAATGGATTCCCCGGAAGCTTCCACAGTAGCGATCGTTTACAAGAATGAGAAGTTGCAAGCGAGAATTGATGTTCCTCTAGCAGAAGCATCTAAACTATCAATCGGTCAAAAGGTTGAAATTTCTTGCTCTTTATTACCAAACTTAAAATTCAACGGTCAAGTTACCCGAATAGTTGGAGAAGCTGACCTTCAAAGAAATACTCTACAAGTAAAAGTCAGAATCTTAAAACCTGATGAAAAGCTTAGACCCGAAATGCTTTGTCGTGCTAAATTTTTCTCTAAATCCAGAACAAGTAAAAATCCAACTTCTGGTGATTCCCTAGGAGTATTTATTCCTGTTTCGCTTCTAACGAACGAAAATCAAAAGGATGCAGTTCTCTGGATCATTGGTAATGATGGTAAAACCGCAGAACAAATAAAGGTAAAATTGGGTGAGGAGATCATAAAGGATTATATTTCCGTTCAAGAAGGTATCAAGGCAGGAGATCAAATCATCATCAATCCACCAAAATCTATCAAAACTGGTGATCGTGTAACAGTAATTAATAGGTAATGAATTCATTCATAGAGGCACTCAATGTAAGGAAAGAATACCAAAAGGGTACACAAACTATTGTACCATTGGAAAACATTTCGCTTGATATTAAAAAGGGTGAATTCGTCGCATTAATGGGACCTTCAGGCAGTGGAAAAACAACGCTGTTAAATCTGATTGCCGGAGTAGATGTTGCAACCTCTGGGACTTTAAGGATTGGTTCCTCTATTCTTAGTGAAATGAATAGAGACCAATTAACGAAGTGGAGGTCAGAAAATTTGGGTTATATATTTCAAATGTACCATCTTGTTCCCGTTCTTAGTGCCTTTGAGAATATAGAGCTTCCTTTACTTATCCAGCCAATGTCTAAAAATGAAAGAAAGGAAAGAGTTGAACAGGTTCTCGAATTGGTTGGGTTAACTGACCGAAAAGACCATAAACCTAAGGAATTATCCGGAGGACAAGAGCAGCGAGTTGCCATCGCTCGTGCCATCGTAACTAATCCTTCATTAATTGTTGCGGACGAACCAACTGGGGACCTAGACCGACAGTCAGCTGATGAAATCCTACATCTTCTAGAGCAATTAAGTACCACTCAGAATAAGACTATCGTAATGGTAACCCATGACCCCAAGGCAGCCCAAAAGGCTTTCCGTAAATTGGAATTAAACAAAGGAGAAATTTCTTCCGCATGATGAAATTAATCACTTCATTGAAAAATTTAGCCATACTTGGCACAAAATATACGCTGAGAAATCGTGCGAGATCATTGCTTACTATTATGGGTGTTGCAATTGGAATGTTCCTTTTTACCGCAATTGAAACGATTCAAGGGTCTTTAAATGAAGCAACTTTTACCACAGCTAAAGATAATACTTTAGTGGTTTACAGAGAAAACCGGTTTTGTCCTTCTACCAGCCGTTTGCCCGAACATTACAAAGATGAAATCACTCGCATTAAAGGAGTTCAGTCTGTAACGCCTATCCAAATTGTAGTAAATAATTGTGGAACAAGTTTAGATGTAGTTGTATTCAGAGGCGTACCATCAAATCTTTTTGGGGAAAATTCTGAGAACTTTAAATTGCTCCGTGGTTCTTTCGAAAACTGGTTAAAAAAAGAAGATGGTGCCTTGATTGGAAAAAATTTAGCTAACCGCAGAAATTTAAATGTGGGAGATAAATTTGATGCTGCTGGAATCACTGTTCAAGTATGTGGAATAATTAATGCCAAAGAAAATACTCAGAATGATAATGTTGCGTTTGTTCATCTTTCCTTTCTTCAGCAAGCATCTAGGGTCGGTCTTGGAATTGTGACCCAATTTAATGTGAAAGTCGAAGATCCTTCCTTACTTGAGAGTGTTGCTACTTCCATTGATAAAAGATTTTCAACAGATACAGAACCTACCACTACCCAGCCAGAAAAAGCTTTTTTTGCCAACACAGCGATGGACCTAATAGAATTAATTCGTTTCTCTCGCTGGATTGGACTGGCTTGCGTATTTGCCGTTATCGCCTTGGTTGGAAATACAATATTGTTAACGGTCCGGGGAAAGATATCTGAGCATGCACTTTTGAAAACATTGGGGTATTCAAAGCTTTACCTTGGCTGGGTAATATTATCTGAAAGTATATTTCTTTCGTTGATAGGAGGTTTAATTGGAATTTTGTCTGCTTATTGTTTTCTTCATATACAAAACCTAAGCATAGGAAACGAAGGTTTGGTCTTAGCCTTCATTCCAACCTTTCAAGTCGTCCAAATAGCTCTTTTAGCTGCAATTTCTCTGGGATTGCTCGCTGGTATTTATCCAGCCTGGCAAGCTGGTAGAAAGCCAATCTGCGAAAGTCTCAAACCGTCTTAAGAAAATGCTTCCACTTTCTTTTTGCCTAAAAAATCTTTTCAGAAGGCCAGATCAGTCTTTCCTTCTTATTATTGGATGCACAGCAGTTATTTCACTTATTGTGACCGCTGCAGCTATAAACCAAGCCATGAAACAAACCCTTGGCAATACTGGTGATAGACTAAACATAATTTTTCTTGGAGCTGGAAGTGAGGAAAGTGTCGAAAGAAGCGAAGTAAAACGAGGAGTGGATGAAATTATAGCCTCTTCAGTTGGTGGAATTAGACAACTCTTAGGCAAACCATCTGTTTCTCCAGAAGTTCATTTTAATGGAATGTTGAATTTGCCCAAAGGAACCCCTTCGCAGGTTCTTATTCGAGGAGTTTCCCACCATGCACTTTGGGTTCATCAAAGGGTGAGATTATTAGAAGGGAGATTCCCAAATTCTGGAGAAATCATGGTTGGTAGACTAGCTTACCAAAAGCTTGGTATTAAGAATACTGACTTAGGGATCGGCAAAACAATGGTTTTTAACGGTGAACATTTTACTATTTCTGGTGTTTTTGATGCTTTAGGTACTGTAATGGAAGCAGAAGTTTGGATGCCTCTTCAGGATCTTATGACATATACTAAAAGAGAAAATCTTTCATGCGTAATTGTATCAATGCTTAATGAAGATGTATACGGGGACTTTGATGCATTTGCAAAAAGAAGGCTGGATCTAGAACTTGTGACAATAAAAGAATCTGAATATTACAACAAATTATCTGTTTTCTATGCTCCGATAAGGTGGATGGCATGGATATGTACAATCCTTCTTGCTATTGGTGCAATATTGGGAGGATTAAATGCTCTTTACGCAGCTTTTGCATCAAGGGTAAGGGAATTTGGTACTTTTCAGGCTATTGGATTTAATCGTATTCAAATTTTGATTAGTTTGGTTCAAGAATCATGTATTATAACATTAATAGCTTGTATATTTACCGCTATTATTGTGTATCAAATACTTAATGGTCTTTGTGTGCCATTTTCGATCGGTGTATTTGAGTTAGATTATGATCTAAATATAGTTTATCTTGGCATTGTTAGTGCAATACTTTTAGGCGTTTTCGGTGGATTACCGCCTGCTTTAAAGTGTTTATCATTGCCTTTACCAGAAACACTAAGGAAATAAATGAAAATGCTATTAAGTTTTAAATTTATTATAGTATGCTTAGTGAGCATATTATTCATAGGTTGTGACACATCTTCAATTAGTACAAATGAAGAAATATTAAGCGGTCAAAATTCGAAAGTTTATCAAAAAGCAAAACTTTCACTCGATATATTTAGTGAAAACATCTTTGATAACCCAATTTCAGTTACCGAAGCGAAGAAAAAAAACAGAATTGGCGATAAGCTTGTAATTGATGGATTTATTGGGGGACAAAAAAGACCATTTGCTTCAAATCGAGCAAGTTTCATCTTAGCAGATCTCTCCTTAGAAACATGTAATGTTATCCCTGGTGACAGTTGTCCAACACCATGGGATGTGTGCTGTGAAGACCGGAAAGTAGTACTAGGTGCTACCATGAACATACAATTTTTAGACAAAAATGGATCCTTAATTCATGGAACAGCGGAAGGCGTGCAAGGTTTAAAACCAGGTTTAAAAATAAGAATACATGGAAAAGTTTCTGACAAATCACTACCCGAATCAATGGTTCTAAACGCTGAGTTTATTCAGGCAATATAAGATATTTATTTTTGTGCAAAACCGAATATATATTTATTTATTTTTTGCATTCCTTTGTGCAATAATGGGTTGCGTAAGTAATAATTCTTACAAGTCAGATGTCATAAATGAAATAAATCTACCCGACAACAGCTCATTCTCAATAAAGTCAAATGAACATAATTCTTCTAAACTTCTAGGATTTAATAACTTACAAATAAATCAAACCCTAATAGAATTTATTGAAGAAGTCCTCCGCAAAAAGCCAAGTTGGTTGGCCATGCTTGAAAAAGTAAAACAGGCAGAAGCAAAAGCTGGATACAATATTGACGATTCGAAACCGAAGATAAGTAGTTCTATAGGTTGGGTGAAAGGAAAGGAAAATACCAGAGAATCTGAATTTAGAACACAAAATATTCCTAATATACAATCAAAAGCAAAATTAAGTTGGGAAATTGACCTCTGGGGTAAGTGGGTTGCGGAAAATAGAGAAGCTCAGGAACTGATAAAGGTAGAATCATACACCAAAGAAGCAGCCAAACTCGTTTTAATCCATGAGACTTCCCGACTCTGGTACAGATACAGTTATATTACTGAAAATTTAGAATTAATTAAAAAGCAAATACAAAGCCACCACGAAGCTCATGTTTTGCATATACACAAATATAACGCGGGATTAGATGACAATATAAGTATAATTCATATGGAAAACGACATTAAGAATTTAGTCATTGAATATAATAAACAGAACAGAGAATTATTGACATGTAAAATTCAACTTCAAACAATAATCGCTCAACCCTTTGACCGAAATATTTCTAATCCTGTTATTTTTTCCAATGAATTAATTCCTCAACTTCCTAATATTCTGCCCATTAAATCATTACAGAGAAGACCTGATGTCTTAAAGGGTTTGGCAAATATTAATTCACAGTCTTATCATACTCAAGCAACAGCTCTTAATTTATACCCTTCTTTAAATCTTAATCTTAATGCAATAAGTATGGGTGGCGACTTTTCATCTCCTTTTACACAGTGGAAAATAAATGGTGGTCCAATTTTTGATATTCCTATATGGGACCCTAAAAGAAAAACATCATTGGATGTTAACCAGAAACAGTTAAAAATATTGGAACTTGAATGGAAAGACACAGTTCTAAATGCCATTCAGGAAATAGAAATTTCAGCAATTAACTACTACTCGGCACTCAATGACCTCAAAATTTCTGAGAGCATACAGAATGAAAATTTAAAGCTTCTTAGGATATCAAAAATGAAATTTAGTGCGGGACTTTTGTCTAAAATAGAACTGCAAAAATATCATATTCAGTATGAACAATCTAAGCGTAACACACTTTCTTTTAAAATGAGGTGTTTTGATACCTTTTTTGATCTCTCTAAAAGCCTAGGTTTTAATTGGGTATAATAAACGACTTCCTTTGTCACTAACTATATTATTAACCAAATCATAATCTTATTACATGAAATGTTTATATGCTAAATGTAAATTCCCTACCACCTGTAATTGGAATAAATTATGCATGCAAAAGGAACTAGATAAGAGTCTTGATGCTAAAAAAATTCAAATAAAAGTTAATGATAGAGGTAAAAATCATAAGCCGGGTCTTCTCAAACCTGGGGGTTGATCCAACACCTCTTTTACTAAGAATGCCCGTCTTAATGATTTTGGGGAACTTAAAGCTTCATACTTCAACCAATGCCGAGTCGAAATCGCATTGTCCGCATGTAATTCTTCATCTCTTTGTGATATCTCTTCAGCAGGTACAACATCCATGTTAGAATTCCTTGTAGAGTGCTTCTGCAAATTAGGTAGCGGTATTTCCTTTTGATTATCTACTCGTTTAAGATCTGATTTTTTTTCGGATAGTGGTTCAATCGCTTCTCCAAATGTTTCTCTGAGAATATCGCCAAGGTTTTTTTCCTGTACAGTTTCGCTACCCCTTCTACTTGAATTTTGAGTCTTAGTATTTGTATTTTTCTTTTTAGCTCTTCCCTCCAAAAGTTTTCCAACAAATGAAGCGATCAATAGCCCTACAATAAAAAGTGTATCTATTGGAAGATCAGGCATCAATTCTACATACGGAGTTAAGAATCATATAATAAAGTATTTATTTTTCAGAAGATATACTTTCTCTCATTTCCGTGTCTGCCTCGATATTTCGCATCTTGTAATAATCCATAATACCTAGGTTGCCGCTTCTAAAAGCTTCTGCCATGGCAAGTGGTATCTGTGCCTCCGCTTCAACCAGCTTAGCTTGCATTTCCTGAACCTTGGCTTTGTTCTCTTGTTCAAGGGCAACCGCTGCTGCTCTTCTAATCTCAGCTTGGGCCTGGGCAACTTCTTTGTCAGCAGCGGCTTGTGAGGACCGTAAGGCGGCACCACGATTCTCTCCTAGGTCAACATCAGCAATATCGATAGATAAAATCTCAAATGCGGTTCCTTGGTCAAGTCCACGATTAAGTACCTGTTGGGTGATTTGATTTGGATTTTCTAAAACAACTTTGTAATTTTCTGAAGAGCCAATTGTGGAAACAATACTTTCGCCAACACGGGCAATAACTGTCTCTTCTTGTGCACTCCCCACATACCTGTCGAGGTTACTTCTTACCGTTACACGAGCACGAACTTTTACCTGGATACCGTCTTTTGCAACTCCATCAATAGTATCCCGACCCTCGATTTTACAGTCAATTACCTTGGGGTTGATCGATGTCCGAACAGCTTCAAGCACTGATTTACTGGTACCTCGAGTGGCCAGATCTATGGCACATGCACGATCCCAAGAAAGCTCGATACTCGCTTTCGAAGCAGCAATTAAGGCTTGAACGGTTTGAACAACATTCCCTTCCGCCAAATAATGTGCCTCTAATTGGTCTGTATCTAAGGGAATACTCGCTTTTACTGCTGTTACCCTTGCATCTACAATTAGCCCTACTGGCACTCCTCGCAAACGCATGGCCAAAAGTGTGGCAAAACTTACTGGAGCCCGGGCAAGGAAAGCCTTCAGCCATGTGCTGAAAAATGAAATGATAATTAGGGAAAAGACCAGACCTATGATCAATAAAACCCCGATAATAATCCAAGAAAGTAAATCGTTCATTAAATTAAATGTTAAAAATTAGAATTGATGTTAGAAAAATTTAAAGCGGCTTAATAATCAAGCGAAAGGCGTCGACTCCAGTAATTTCAATTACAGATCCTTTGGGTATATACCCAGATGAAGAGAAGGCATCATATGACCGGTTATTGATTTCAACTAATCCTTCTGGATGGTGATCTGTTAAAGTCATTGCCTTCTTACCAATTAATTCAGAAAGGTCCTCTTTAGAAGAAACTTTGCCACTTGTAGAGTGAACAAACATTTTTTTTCCAAAATTACTCCTTGAGAGCCACTTAAATTGTAAAAAAACAAGTATCACTCCACCAATTCCACCAATAATAAATATACACAGGGGAATGATCCAGCCACCATATTCAATATGAGCAAAATAAGATGATGCAATTATACAGGTAAATCCTAAAAGTCCGAGTACGCCACCAGGTACAATTGCCTCCAGAGCGATCAATAAATACCCAAAGAGGAGTGCTGTAATAATTTTAACCATTATCAGGATAGTTCTCTTTCAACCAAAAGCTCAAAGCCTTCTTTTTTAATAACTTTTATTTTCTCTCCTTTTTCAATTTTGCCTATGTTTGAACGGGCATCATATAGTCTACCTTGGATTTCGACCTTTCCTACAGGATATAATTCAGTCAGTGTTACCCCAAGATCTCCTAAATTACTCGATTTACCCTTTACTACACTAGGATCTTGACCTCCGATTGATGCCTCTAGAATCATAGCTTGGCCCATTGGGGTCTTTCCCATGACTTTTATGACTATATAGCCAAGAACAAAGGCTAAACCGAGGGATTGCGCTAATTCTAAAAGAGGAACACGAAAAAAAGATAAAGACCAATCTATCTCTTGCCCCGGCCAAATATCTGCCATTGCCCAAAGTAAGGAGCCAAACATAAGCACCAAACCAAGAATCGCCGGCAGAAATAATCCAGGGGCCAGAAAAACTTCCACCAAAACCAAACAAAAACCGAGCAGGAAAAGCAATAATTCTTCCTGTCCAGCAAGACCAGCAACATATTTGGACCCGAAGAATACAAGAATGACTCCAATTCCTAAAATCCCAAAAATTCCGAATCCTGGTGTTTTAAATTCGATAAACATGAGTACTAATCCAATACTTAAAAGAAGGGGAGCTATTCCATTCAACCATAGACCAATATCTTCGGCCCAGTTTAAATTCATTCTGATGATTTTATATTTTTCTTTGCCCCATCGTTGATCTAATAATTGATCCAGATTTTCAAAAACTCCTATACCCAAAAGTGGTTGAGGTGGGTCGCCATATTGCTTTACTGCCTCTTCACCAGTGAGGGTAAGAAGTTCACCTGGACTTTTTATCAATGATCCATCAGATGCTTTCAGGGGTTCTCCTTCAATCATTAAGCTGACATTGGCATCCATCATTGCAGACATAACTTGAGACCGATACTTGTAAGGGCCGGCAAAATTTCTAATCTTGGCCTTGAGGTAGGAGTTTATTTTCCTCTTCATCGATGGGTCTATTTCCTTACCCCCTCCACTAACTGCCTCTGCCGCACCAATTTGCGAAAAAGGAGCAAAGGCAATTTCCTGCGTTGCTATGGCAATATATGCACCTGCAGAAATTGCTTCCTTGTTAACATAAGTGAGTACTTTTCCATCCCAAGATTCTGCTGAGTCCAAAATTTCCTGCATGATCTCCAAAGTCACTCCGAGTTCACCCCCCGGGGTATCCATATCAAGAATTACCAGATCAATATCTGTGGAGATTGCTTCTTTTAATCCTCTCCTCAGAATATTAAGAATTGGAGGTCCAATTTGATCACGCACAGGGATTACAAATGCCGTCTTTTTATCAAAACTTTGGTTATTTTCGGAGAACACCTCACTCCTGTTGCCTTCTTCACTATGAATGAGCGGAGCGAAGATAGAGGAGAGAAGATAAAGGAATAGGTTTATTTTACCAAACATACTAAATATCTTTATTGTGGTGTTTGAATTAAATTGCGCAAACTGGAAAGAAAGTTCAGTCAGTAATTATCTTGGAAGCAATCAACTATCAAAACATGGACATTAAGAGATGGGATGTTGGCCCATCTACTTTTCTTGTCTCACCAGAGAAAGGTGCACGACTCTTAAATTGGCATGTCAATATGGGAGATGGTTCCGTTAGAGATGTAATCTATTGGCCTGAATCCATCGATAATAAGGTTTGGTCTCAGGTTAATGGTGGGATTCCCATCCTTTTTCCCTTTTGTGGCACATGCTTTCATCAAGGAGAGAAAGATATTTGGCGTGCTCAAGATGGTTCAAATCACCAAATGCCCCAGCATGGTTTTGCCAAAGATGCCGCTTTCCGGGTTCGCTCTATCGATCAATCCGGTTTTGAAGTAGAATTGATTCACGAAGATGCACATAAGTCATTTTATCCATACGATTATACCTTTACGGTTATTTATCACTTTCTTGAGCTTTCTCTGCAGATTAGTTTGGTTTTGGAAAATGAAGGAAGGACTCCGATACCTTGGTCTGCTGGACTACATCCATATTTTCAAATTCCTTGGCGTAAAGACCTGAGTTTGGCCAACCATTTACTGGATATTGATGCGAAAAAAACTTTTCAGTACCAAGACAATGGAGAAATGTTGGAAAACTCCAAGGCAGCGTACCCAATCCCTTTGGCGGATGAAAAGTTAATTAACCGCGTACATTATCAACTTGAGTCTCCTGATGCAGAAATATCCTTGTTCAATGGCGAAGAAACTTTGCGTATTAGCGAAGCAAGTTGGAGCGGAAAGGGTTCTCGGCTAACCTATGTCTCTTGGACAAAGCCTGAGGCCCCTTTTTATTGCTTGGAGCCTTGGATGTCTCCTCCTAATTCCCCGGAACATAAAACTGTACAATATGTCTCCCCGGGAGCACGGGAGGAATTCACCGTAGAAATCGAGTTAGCGTAGTAATGATACTACTTTCGCTGCATTGTCATTAGTACTTCGTCCCAAAATTGAGCTCTTACTTCGATACTTTTTTCGGCTGCGACCCTTGCTTCTTCCTGCATAATTTGATTTCCATCCGTTAGGGAATTAACCAGCTTTTCAGCCATTGGTCCATGTTGCTCACCATCTAACTGAGCGTGACGTTCCAGATAATAGTGAAATAAGGGTGCCTCCTTCGAACTGACTTGGGTCTTATGTAAGAGCCTAGAAAACATTAATGGTACCAAATTTTCCCTTCCATAAGCGAAAGAAGCAGCAATCTCGTGAGCCTTTCCAAATTGAATTGTCTCAAAAGTTACAGCCATGAACTTTTTAGCGGGGGAGGGAAGAAAATCGGCTTCCAAAGCATTTGACAGTCCATCGCTTCCAATAACCTCAATGAATTGATCAATTCGGTTGGTGGAAGCATTCACCTCTTTCATAGAATTTAAATAAATCTCGAAATGACTCGCGAAAACATCTGGCATGTCAGGGATGGCTAGGTCTGATTCTTCTTCCAAGACAATCTCGTTGATTAAGCGAACCACTTGAGCATTTTCTTTGGGTAACCAAGGAGAACCATGAGGGGCAAGCTTTGCCTGAAGTGCTTTGAGCAATGACATGAAATCCCAAACAGCAAATACATGGTGTTCCATGAATACACGAAGGTCGCTTAGAGTGTTTAACGAATTAAAGATCGGGTGTTTTTCTAACTTTTCCCCGACATTTACAGTGAGAGAAGGAATCATTCTATTAGTAATGTGCTGTGGAAGAGAACTCGCAAATTTGGTAAGTAAAATTTTATTAATCTTAAAATCAAAAGTTTAAAGATATTGAAATCTTTTTCTTGGATCAAAATCTTTTCTACCAGAAAGATAAACTTCTGCGAAAAAAAGACATAATTGCATTGCGATCATGAAATATTGACTCAAATCAGACATCATTCATTTGTAAATGTATGGAATCTGAATCTGAGCATCACGAAGAAGCCGAACATGTTAAAGAAAACGAATTTGATATTGAGGACGATGACGGATTGTTAACTGAAGCTCCACCAGTCGAAGGGGCTTTCGGAAAATATCTTCGTGAGTATCGCTTACTTAATAGTTTATTACTCTCCCTTGGGATTATCGTTGGAATAATTGGCTTTATGCTGGCCTGGACAATTGTAGTTCAGGTGGGTGAGGAAGGAGACTCAGACTTCGGAGAAGCCGGTCCACCTGCTGCCCAACAACAACAGCAAGTTCAAAAACAAATGCAAAAACTAATGCAGCGCCAAAAAAAGGCTACTCCCTCCTCTAAATCAGAATTTAAAACCACAACAATTTCAGAAATCGCATTGCCCGATTTTAACGAACTCGATGTAAAAGATCTTGCACCCGTTGTTGAAGCAGCACCACCACAGATGTCTCAGGCAAGCATGAACAATCAGGCAATGAAGAGTGCCCTCAAGGGCATAAGCATGAGTCTGCCTAAAGTCATGCAACAACGGTGCGATCCCAAAAAAAGGGTTGAAAGACTCCGTTCAGGTGGTGGCAAGGATATGACCGAAGATGCTATTGTAAGAGGACTGAATTGGTTGAAAAGTGTGCAGGATTCGGATGGTGGATGGGGCAAACAAGACAAGGACGACAAAGGGGAAAAAACCGGGGGAGGGGCTGACCATAGAGATGCCATGACCGCAATGGCCTTATTAGCTTATCTTGGTCATTGCGAACTTCAGGATTCACCCGAATTTGGGGAAACAGTCAAAAGAGGCATTGATTTCCTTACATCAACTCTTCCTGATAAGTTGGGTAATTACGACGATAGTGGCAAATTCCTCGGACTTAAGGGGGGCGGTAATCATGGTTCGTATGCTCATCCAATTCGTACTTACGCACTCTGCGAAGCTTACACGATGACCAAAATACCTAAGCTCAAGGAATACGCAACTAGGGCGGTTAAACTAGTAATCGACGGACAAAACCCTAATGGTGGCTGGGCGTACGGATTTGGACTAGGAATTGGAGCTCATGTCGATTTATCGGTAACTGGCTGGTGTATTCAGGCTCTTAAAGCTTTTGCCTTGACTGGGATTACCAGCATCTCAGTCGATGAAGCTATGGATAAAGCGGTTGAGTATGTTAAAAAATGCCAAGAATCATCTGGGAAATTTAAATACATGACTGAAAGACATGGAGGTAGTTCCTCCAAAGGATCTCTCACCGGAACTGGTGTACTAAGTTTACAAATATGGAAAAATGCCAAATCTCCTGAAGCAAAAAAAGGACTAGACTTTATTGTAGAAAATCGGCTCTTTGAGGATTGGAAAAATGTCGATGTATATGAATGGTACTATCATGCACAAGCTTGCTTCCAATCGACTGGTGCGGGTAGCAGCAAATATTGGAGGGAATGGAATAAGAATTTTCAACAAGTTGTTGTAAAAGCTCAAGCATCAGATGGGCATTGGCCCCATGGTAAACACTTCCATGGCGATAGCGATATATACCGTACAACTATGACCATTTTGATGCTCGAAGTATATTATCGGTACGCTCCTATGACTAAAGTATAAATTTCTCAAAATCATCACTCCCATCAACCTTAAGAGTTTTGGGATGGTTAATTTCGTATCACTATACTGTATAAACAGGGTAGAGTAATCTCCCCAGTTTGATTTTTATCTTATTTAAATGGCTTTGAATTTTAAAACTTACCTGTAATTTTGGATGTAGTCTTCGCGCACCATAAGATCGCTATCATCGCCGTAGTAAGTCTGCAGTCTCTTTAGGCGTTTTTGTAAGCCCTCCTGAAGTTTAGCAACATCTTCTTTACCGTACAAATTATTCAACTCATCAGGATCAATCTTTAGATCATACATTTCCCATTCATTTCCAAATTGGTAAAAGTGCATTAATTTATATCTTTGAGTACGGATTCCGTAGTGTCTTGGAACCATATGAACACTCGGATATTCGTAATAGTGGTAGTAAATCTCCTTACGCCAATTTTTGGGTTCCTGACCTTTGAGGAGAGGAACCAGAGACAATCCCTGCATATCATTAGGTTGGTTGGCTCCGGCAATATCTAGGAATGTTTGGGCATAATCCAGATTCTGTACCAATTGAGTTTGCCTACTACCAGGTTTGACTACGCCTGGCCATTTTACGATCAAGGGCATCTTAAGAGACTCTTCATACATCCATCTCTTGTCATACCATCCGTGGTCCCCGATGTAAAATCCCTGATCCGAGGAGTAAACAACAATGGTATCTTTCTCTAAACCAAGTCTAATTAATTCCTTTTGAAGGCGGTCCACGCTTTCATCGATCCCCTTGACGCATCGTAGGTAATTTTTGGCATATCTTTGGAACTTCCATCGGACCAAATCTTTACCGCTGAGTTTTGCCTTATGAAATTTTTCGTCATCTGGGCCGTAATAATTTCTCCATGCTTTTAACTGCTCAGATGTCATTCTTTTCATATTGTGCCAAGCAGAACGGTCTTGTCTCTTCTGAGATGGAGGTTGTTTAAACTCTGGAGTCAAATCGACGAAAAGATCATAGTTGAGATCCATGTGCCGATCTATCTCAAGTTCCTGAACGCGTGCACCTGGAGCATTGTCCTTCCAATCATCAAAAAGGGTGGAAGGCTCCGGTATTTCTATATCGTCATACAAAGACAAATGCCTGAGGGCCGGCATCCAGTTACGATG
>MDTC01066986.1_pt1 | contig 30135 bp, 19 predicted proteins | sample 811181 | NCBI WGS metagenome assembly MDTC01 (sample SAMN05326644, study PRJNA326480) | marine metagenome | isolation source: seawater | place: Pacific Ocean: North | collected 2011 | reverse complement strand
GGCCTCTACGGCCTGGACAACTCTAGGCCGACTGGAGAGTCTAAACCCGATTGGCCGCTACCCGAGCGCACGGTACTCTTTGATTCAACTGTTTCCAGAAACGGGGCGCCGGCATCAGCTTAGAAAACACTGCGCATACATAGGCCATCCGATCGTCGGCGATGTAAACTATGGCGACCGACATCATAATCGGTTCTTTCGGGATAACCTAGGTGTCACCGGATTGATGCTTCACGCATCGTACCTTCGTATCAAGCATCAATGTGGCCATAGCCTGACGCTGTCCGACCCAATGGCGGAGCGAATGCGCAGGGTGCTCGGCTTACTTGGTGGCGCTAGGCTTGTGGGCAAGGAGTAACTGTCGGCATGGACGGTGAGTGAATTATCGATGGTTGTTAGCAACCAAAAATTCGTTTACGAGTCCATGTTTGGTACAGTGTATGTTACAAGGGCCACATTGTAAGCCTTGGGGATGACGGAGCGGCTATGAAAGCGCGTACATTGAAACTCTATGACAGCACACTTGGCAAGAAGGCGGTGATGGCTGTATCTGGACTGGCTCTGATTGGGTTTGTGTTCGGGCACATGGCTGGAAATCTACTCATATTCAAGGGGCCCGACGCGATGAATGACTACGCCAAAACCCTCCGGGAACTGGCAGGCGGCGCCGGGATTTGGATCGCCAGAGTCGGTTTGCTGGCGGCTGTTGCGGCACACATTTGGTCGGCTATCGCGTTGAGTGGGCGTAATAAATCGGCTCGTCCGGTCCAATACAAGCGCCTTGCCAAAAAAAGAAGCACGCTCGCCTCGAGAACGATGCTCTTTGGTGGCATTACTATGCTGCTGTACATCGTGTACCATATCGCCCATTTGACATTTGGGCAGACCGTGCCAGGGCAGTTCGATCAGACCAATGTGTATATGAATGTTGTGCGTAGCTTTAGCGTTCCTTGGATCGTCGTCGTTTATCTGACTGCACAAGTTTTTCTGGCCCTGCATTTATACCACGGAGCGTGGAGTTTCATGCAGACGCTTGGCCTCAGTCATCCGAGATTTAATCATCTCCGGAAACGTGCTGCTGCAGGGCTTGCAGCGGTGGTCTGTATTGGGTTCTCGGCAGTGCCAATCGCCGTGATTACTAAAGTTGTAACCTAGAGGAGCTAGTTGATGGAATTGCGCTCAAACGTGCCAACCGGGGAAATTGAGAACATCTGGGAGCAGCATCGCTTTAATATGAAGCTGGTCAACCCAGCTAATAAACGGAAATTCAACGTTATCGTGGTCGGTACGGGCCTTGCTGGAGCCTCTGCGGCGGCGACGATGGGCGAACTTGGCTACAATGTGAAGGCGTTCTGCTTTCAAGATTCGCCTCGACGCGCCCATAGCATAGCAGCTCAGGGGGGCATTAACGCGGCGAAGAACTACCAGGGCGATGGCGATAGTGTTTATCGTTTGTTTTACGATACCGTTAAAGGGGGTGATTTCCGCTCTCGTGAGGCTAATGTCTTTCGACTCGCTGAGCTCAGCGTGAATATTATAGACCAAGCCGTCGCTCAAGGCGTTCCGTTTGCCAGGGATTACGGTGGGTTACTCGCAAATCGGTCATTCGGGGGCGCGCAGGTGTCCCGAACCTTTTATGCTCGCGGCCAGACAGGGCAGCAGCTCCTCCTCGGAGCCTATCAAGCGCTTTCGAGGCAGATTGAGACGGGTGGCGTCGAAATGCACGCCCGGACTGAGATGCTCGAGGTCATCATGCATGAGGACCGAGCGCGCGGCATCATAACACGGTGCTTGAAGACCGGTGAAATTAAGACTCATCTGGCAGACGTGGTGGTGCTGGCGACTGGTGGATACGGAAACGTCTTTTTTCTTTCGACCAATGCCATGGGGTGCAATGTGACGGCTGGCTGGCGGGCGCATCGCAAGGGGGCCGCGTTTGCCAATCCTTGCTACACCCAAATTCATCCAACCTGCATCCCCGTGAGTGGTGAGCATCAATCGAAACTCACGCTGATGAGTGAATCGTTGAGAAACGATGGGCGCGTCTGGGTCCCTAAGAGGGCCGAAGATTGCGGGAAGGATCCCAACACGATCGCCGAGGGCGATCGTGACTATTACCTGGAACGAAAATATCCAGCCTTTGGGAACCTGGTGCCAAGAGACATCGCGTCTCGTTCGGCCAAAGAAGCCTGTGACGAAGGGCGGGGCGTTGGGCCAGGCGGCCTGGGCGTCTATTTAGACTTCTCAGATGCAATCAACCGTTTGGGCAAGGATAAGGTCGCTGAGCGGTACGGGAACCTTTTTGAAATGTACGAGCGGATTACGGACGATAATCCGTACGAGACCCCAATGCGTATTTATCCGGCGGTTCATTATACGATGGGCGGCGTTTGGGTTGATTACAATTTAATGTCATCAGTCCAAGGCTTGTTCGTACTTGGAGAGGCCAATTTCTCTGACCACGGAGCGAATCGTCTTGGCGCCAGCGCGTTGATGCAAGGTCTAGCAGACGGCTACTTTGTTGCACCTTATACCGTCGGTAATTATTTGGGAACAAACGGGCATGCCATCAAGGGTGCGGAGCTTTCAGAATCGTCGGATTCGGTCAAGGCCGCTCTTGATTCGGTCAACTCGCGCATTGAGCGTCTATTGTCGGTTCAAGGGACTCGCAGCCCGGACAGTTTTCACAAAGCGCTCGGCAAGATTATGTGGGACAAATGCGGAATGGCCCGTAATGCCGAAGGTCTCCAAGAGGGGATCGAGGCAATTCAGGCTCTGCGAAAAGAGTTCTGGGAAAACGTTCGTGTCCCCGGGACGGCTGACGAGTTTAACCAGACTTTAGAGAAAGCCGGTCGGGTGGCTGATTTTCTCGAATTGGGCGAATTGATGTGTCGGGACGCCCTAGAACGACGCGAGTCTTGTGGCGGCCATTTCAGAGAAGAATATCAGACCCCTGAAGGTGAGGCGCTCCGTGACGATGCGAATCAAACTCATGTCAGTGCATGGGAGTATCGGGGTGAAAATGAAGAGCCGGTCATGCATAAGGAAGATCTGGTTTTCGACTATGTCAAATTAGCCCAGCGGAGCTACAAGTAAGATGCGTATTAAGCTGCATGTTTGGCGCCAGCGAAGTGCCAAGGTTAAAGGGAGTTTCGAGACACACGTCCTAGACGAGGTGAGCCCCGACAGCTCTTTTCTCGAGATGATGGATGGTCTGAACGAAGATTTACTCCACGATGGCAATGAGCCCATTGCGTTCGATCATGATTGCCGGGAAGGCATTTGTGGTTCATGTGGCATGGTTATCAACGGGCATGCGCACGGGCATCGGCAGTTGACAACAACCTGCCAGTTGCACATGCGTGAGTTCTCCGATGGCGATGAAATTTACGTAGAGCCTTGGAGGGCGACAGCGTTTCCGACCATTAAAGACCTCGTGGTCGACCGAAGCGCAATGGACAGGATAATTCAGGCTGGCGGCTACGTGTCAGCGAATACCGGTAGTGCACAGGATGCAAATGATACGCCCATCGCCAAAAAGATCAGTGATATGGCTTTTGATGCGGCGACATGTATTGGCTGCGGCGCCTGCGTTGCCGCATGCCCAAATGCGTCGGCAAGCCTATTCGCATCTGCAAAAATTGGTCATTTGGGGGTTCTGCCCCAAGGGCAAGCAGAGCGCGGCGACCGAGTTCGGCGCATGGTTGCCCAGATGGAAGCCGATTACTTCGGCGGCTGCACCAATCACGGGGAATGCCAAGAAGCATGTCCGAAAGGGATTAGCGTCGATTGGATTGCCCGCATGAACAAAGACTTCCTCACGGCGATGGCCGTGGAGCCTGACACGGTCAGGTCACGCTGACAAAACTAGTCAAAGACCTTGCCCGGATTTAGGATGCCATCGGGATCAAATGCCCTTTTGACCGCGCGCATCAACTCGATCTCTGCCGCCGGTCGAGTGTAGTGTAGGTAGGCCTTTTTTAGGAGGCCGACGCCATGCTCGGCCGAAACCGACCCGCCAAATTTCGACACCACGTCGCAAATAAGGGGGCTTACGGCATCGCATCTGTCTTTGAATTGTTCGGCGTCTAAATGATCAGGTTTGAGTATGTTTAAATGTAAATTGCCATCACCGATATGCCCAAACCAGATGATCTCCAAGTCGGAATAAGCACGGGTTACGACTGTATCGACGGCGTCTAGAAACTCTGGCACTCGGTTGACGGGAACAGAGATGTCGTTTTTGTAGGGGGTCCATTGAGAAATGGTCTCGCTGATGTGTTCACGGCATTTCCACAGGTCTTGTGCCTGTTGGTGACCACGGCTGATGACGCCGTCCACCGCCCAAGCATTTTCAAAACAATGTTCAAATGCGCGAAGGACAGACTCCTCCGCAGCAGCGGTCGCGTTCTCAAACTCGACGATGACATAAAAGTCGCTTCGACTCGCGAGCGGCGGGGGTGCCCCCGTGTGGGCAAGCACTTTTTCTAGAGCTCTGTCCGAAAAGAACTCAAAAGCATTTATGGTTGCGGCCGTTTGAAATGTTCTCAGAATGGGCATGGTATCCACCATGTTCGATACGCCAAGCAGGATGACGTCACTCTTAGCTGGCTTGTCAGTCAGCTTCATTGTGGCTTCCACAATGAAGCCAAGAGTCCCCTCCGAACCGACAAACAAGTGCCTGAAGTCATAACCAGTGTTGTTTTTGACGAGGCCTTTGTTGAGGTCCAACAGCTCACCGGTTCCGGTCACAACCTTTAAACCCGCAACCCAATCTCGAGTCATTCCATACCGGATAACGTTAATGCCACCGGCGTTTGTAGCGATGTTGCCACCAATTTGAGACGAGCCGGCCGACGCAAAATCAACGGGAAAGAAAAGCCCGCTGGACTCGGCATGTTCTTGTAACGCCTGGGTAATCACGCCCGGCTGGCAAACCACCGTTCTGTTAATCGGATCCACGTCGCCTAGCTGGTTCATCTTGTCAAAGGAGACAACAATTTCCCCGTTTTTTGCAACGGCGCCTCCACTTAGGCCCGTCCGCCCCCCCGATGGGACCAAACCAACCTTGGACTGACGAGCGAAGCTGACAAGGGCTTGGACGTGGGAGACTGTCCGCGGGAAAACGATGGCAAGGGGATGGGGCTTGTAAAAGCGAGTCCAATCCAGACCATGGGATAACATCACGTCTGGCTCGACCGACACGTTGCCGGAGCCAATCAATCCTATAAGTGCGTCTATGATGTGCGACGGGGAATCAGCCATCTTGGACTCCATGCATTTATTTGTCTTATACCCGAGGTGTCGTTGGCCAGCCAGTGGAATTGCGGTCCCAATGGCCAATTGGTACATGGGGTCTTTCACGCATTGCTATGCGTGGCGGCGGGCAGGCCTTTCCACGGCTACCAATCGAGCGGTTTACCGCTCAGTCCGTCGATGGCCAGGATGCGAGATTGTCCGGAGCCAAGCACCTTCATCTCAAGCTTCCAGATGGGCAGAAATATCGGCGTAAGAGAACCGGTCTTTGCTTTAAAACGCCTTTTGAATTCTGCCTTAATCTTGTTGTCATCAATCCTCTTAACCCAGGCCTCTTCATTGAATTCAAAGGTGCCGGGCCCAATTTTCTCCGTGCTGACATGACCATCGAAGTCATCGATATCGCTCGCTACATCCCCGGGCTTATCGTCCAGTGATACCGCCTTGCCGGGCGCCCAGCAGACGAACTGCATTGTCGCGGGGTGGACATAAATTGAATCTTTTCGCTCCTCGGTCTTTGGTCCAAATATCCGCTTCCACCAGCTGGTCTCGACCTTCTCAGTAAACTTGAGCTGAAAGAGCACTCGATAGGCCAATTCGCAACCTTGATAGGATTCATCTTGTCCTATAAAGCCGAGGGTTTTTGAGCCTTGCAGTTCACGGCCCAAGGCATCGGCCTGAAGCTCGCTTATTTTTGGGACGATGGCCGTGATTTTGGACGGCAATTTCAAATCGGGTCGGCCGCCTGTTGAGGTGGCGAAGTGCATATGCTGGCGTCCATCACGGAATGGCCGTGCAAGGCCTGCCCCTGCAAGAGCCTTCAGGACGGTCCGGCCCTTGCTGTCAGTCAGATTCGCCCGGTCGGTAAATTCGGCGGTGGTCATGGCGACCTTCTTCGCCAAAATTCCCGCCATTCGAACCAGCTCAGGGTCTGGGCTAGCTTGCTCTGAGTCGGCGTCGGTCGGCGTATCGTGGTGCACGTCACCATAGTCATCATCGTCACCATATGGCGAGTCATAGCTTTCGCTGGAACCAGTTGAGGCCTCATGCGCAACTGGAGCGGGTTCATTGGGCTTTGTTAGCTCGGCTTGAACGGGGGGGGCGACCGGCTCGTCTGAGTGTGCATGAGTGCGGAGGGTGGCTTCCAGTGAGTCGAACGTCTCTCGCCATCGTTCATCGCACAAAATTGAGATCTGATCGTCATCGAGCGTCTTATGCTCAGTAAAAAGCCATCGGGTCTGAAGGCGTCGTGTCTCGCTATAATTGTCCGGTGACAGAATCAAGAATTGACCGGCTTGGAGGGAGGGTAATTCACTCATGACTGCGTCTGTGTTCACGGGGTCGAGGCTTTTTACTGTGGGTTGAACTTTGCTCATGTCCTGTTTCGTCGTCAGTCGACCGAGCGCCCAGGTTCCAAATTGCGCCATAGCCTTGTAGTCGACATCGCCCGGATTCTGGGTCGCCATCAAGCAGCCAAGGCCATACTTACGAGCCTGCTTGAATAAGAGCTGTAAGCCGGGTTTGCAGGCGGGCTTACGGACTGGGGGTAGAAACGGGGCGACCTCATCGATATAGAAGAGGGCTTGAGGGTCATTGCTGGGGTTCTGAAGCATCCAGCTATAGAGCTGTTCGACTATCGCCGCGATAAAGAACTCCTTTTCTTCCCCAGAGTTTAATGAATTCAGGTAGATAACCGAGATTCGTGTCTTGGATGGGTCGGTGGCATAATCACCTCGACCTAACAGAAGATCGATATTAAGAGGGAGGCCTTCGTGAAACAAGAGTGCCCTTGCGCCCACATCAAGGCGTGACATCTTCCGGCGAGCCGCGGTGAGCTTCTTGGTGTCCATCAAGCTGGAAAAACGCTCTTCGGCCGCCTTGTCAAGATTCGTAAAATGAGCCGTGAAGTCCTTGAGGCCCTTCGGGAAGCGGTTGGTCTCTGCAAGCTCCGTGAGAGCCTGATCGAAGACCGCGGCCAAGCCTTCGCCGTCGTCTGATGTCAGATCATAGCCGAGAAGCGCAACCAGCATACCCGCGATACTGCTTATGGACTGGATTCGATCGTGACCAGTGAGCTGACTTGGGTCGCTATTTAATGGATCAGCACACAGAGCGATCCCCTTGCGTGACGCCGGCGTGAATACGACAACTTCCGTTGAGTCTGTGAAGGCTTTTGCAGTTGCTGGATCAACCCCCCGTTTGACCAACGACTCGGGGTCCTGCGCAGCTAAAGCGAGGCTACAAAGGTCCCCTTGTGGATCGATGCAGATCGCAGGGATCCCATGTCTTGCCACTTCTTCCACGAGGACTTTTGACAGAACGGTCTTCCCGGACCCACTCGAGCCTAAGGCCATCACATGTCGTAGCAGACTCCGACCGGAAAGCATGAGAGGGCCATCGCGACCTGTGTCACGATCTTGCCCAAGATGAATAGAAAAGCCTTTGTCAGACATGCATTAACTCCCCATGACAGTTTCGGAGGTCATGGTGCCTCAGGTAAGGCTGTTGAGCAATGTCAAAGATGGGTGTTTGTGCCTTGGCGCAGTGTATGGGTCTATCGTTTGATCGGTCGCGTACACTGGAACGGTAGGCCCCCCGATACGCCCTGCTTAGAGCGCAGGAGTCTTAGATGGCCTAGGGCTTTCCAGGCGTTAACGGTCTTTTCGTGCCAATGCGGCATTGGTGAAATCACCTTCGCTTGTGACATCTCTCGAGACGGGGATGAACTCGGGAAGCGTGGGCGAGTCAGAGAGATCCATGAGTTCAACCTCGAGAAGGTTCAGCCCCTGATGGCTGCCTAAGAACGAATCGAGCTCAAAATAGAGGTCACCCCAAAGAAAGCAGTGTCGGTTTTTCTGTATTTGCTCGCGGCTTGGGTCCGCGCGTTCGAGAAGGGCGATATATTCATCTCCACTGATGGCGCGTTCGATCTCTTCGCGAACACCATCTTTAAGCTTTCGTTTGACAGTATGAGTATAAGACGCCGCACCATCGGCCCGCCGAGAGCGCACACGTTCGACGCCGCCATCTGAATTCTTTAAATAGGTCTGCTCGATTAAAAACGTCTTGTGATGGACCGGCAGCGAGCTGGCATCAAATCCATCGTCCAAGAGATACTTGCGTTCGATTTCGAGATTCGAATCCTTGCCGATGAGCCCATCGACGACCGCGAGCGTCTGAGCGACCTTCTTATCGAAGTCCTGTGTCGCATTAATCACGCGTAAGTGAGGATGACCAATCCAGGCGTTTTGGACCGCTGCATCCAAAGACGCGGCCTGTTCGGCCGTTTCATTCCGTGCGGCATTGTTTTCGGTGGTATAAAACTCTGGTGCGCCAACGGCTGCGGACACGAGGTGAATGACAGCGTCATAGCGCTGATCTCGCAGAGCGACCTCGGTCCAGCCATATCCGTTGAGTAGAACCCGCCAGACATGCTCCGGTAGATAGGCTGACACATCCATCGTCCCGCGGTCGCAAATGACAACGGCGGGCCCATTCCATCGGGCGGCCAAGTCCAGATACGTTTCCTCCAGCAGAAGTTGTGTCTGTATTAAATTTCGCTCAAAACTGAGAAGGCCGTCTAAATCTAGAGCGCCTAAGTCGGCTCCACCTCCGATGAGAATGCTCGCAACTTCAGGAACACAGAACGCCTTGATGCCATTCTGACTGCAATGGGCAGTGATGTGCTCCAGGACCGTGGTCTTGCCAGCACAAGGTCCACCGGTGAGTACGATTCGCTTAGGTTTGATGTTGGCTGTCATTTTTGATTCCCCATTTGAGTTGGCGTCGGCCGTGAGGCCACCAAGCGCGCGGAACAATGACAATACGGGGTGCTGAACGCAAGCGAGAAGATCGTTTTTTGTCAGTATATTGGGTTTTGTTGGTTGAGTTTACCTTGGGGCTTGTGGCAAATGGTCGCGGCTGATTAGAATGGGCCCACCAACCGGAGGATAGAATGAAAAATATAGATACCGCAGAGGTGTGCGAGCTGCTCAACAAGGTCATGGAGTATGAGCTGGCTGGCGTGGTCCGCTATACACATTACTCACTGATGGTCTCAGGGCCGTATCGCTTACCGATCGTGGACTTCATGAAGGCGCAGGCGAATGAATCGCTTCTTCATGCGCAGCAGGCAGGCGAGGTCTTAACTGGGCTTGGGGGTCACCCAACTCAGGGAATCGCCAGCATCGAAGAGACCAATCGACATGATATCTATTCGCTTCTAAGTGAATCACTCGCCCACGAAAAGATGGCCTTGGATCTCTATAACGATCTCTTGAGGGCTGTGGAAGATCGAAGTGTCTACTTAGAGGAGTATGCGAGACAGATGATTGGCGAAGAAGAGCTTCATACATTGGAGCTGTCTAAAATGCTTAGAGACTTCGAGCCGAAATAGTCTTGAAAAAGCCGCGTGTCCTCATCTGCAACGGGCGTGATTGCCGAAAGGCTAAGTTATCCCGCAAAAAGCTTGAAGGGATCTTGGGTGATTCCGTCCGCCCGGTTGCTGTGCGTTGCCAGAAGATATGCTCTGGACCTGTGGTCGGTGTACAGCACAACGACCAATTGACATGGTTCAAAAAGTTGAAGGAGAAGGATGTGATTGCCCTGGTTCAGCTGATGGACCAGGGCAAGATCCCGAAACGCTTGCGAGGCAAGCGAGTCAAAAAGAGGGCCGGTAAGCTACGCTGAGGGCGCCTTAGTCGATGGTCAGACCACTGGGGACAGATGTCGGAATGAGATGGCTCATATCCCTTGCGGTCTCGTCGGTTAGACTCTTCAAAAAGGCCACCAGGTCACTGATGTTACCCTCGGACAAGCTCGCGCAGCCGTGTAGTGATTCGTCGATTGCAGCGACCATTTCAGCCTGTACCTGAGGGTCTGTCATCACAGTTCCAGCGTGCGCAGCAGTGAGATGGGTGCCGTTGTAATCGAGTAAAGCCTGCCTTGGAGAGACATGGTGACGGATTGCGGCCTCAAGTGTGTTGTACGCGCCGGCATGCATATACGGACCTGTGAGTTCGACATTTCGCAGCGGCGGTGTCCGGAATGCAAACCTATCGCTCTCGTCTTCCGTTTCTAGCATGCGGCCAATATCAAGACCTTCGTCGCCTTTGCCTGGCCCAAGTTGAGGAGAGGCAATGGCGTAGGTTTTTTGATCGGTGAAAAGCGAGCCCGAATGGCAGCTCACGCAGCTCCCATCTTGGAAAAACAACTCGGCGCCACGAAGCTGCTCCTCGCTCATGGCCATATCGTCTCCAGCCAAGAATTGATCGAAGGGTGAATCCGTTTTGGTGAATGCGGCCACCTCAAAGGCAGCGAGTGCGTTGGCCGCATGCTCAAAACCGATGTCTTCAATGGGCGTTTCAGGGTAGGCATCGGCAAACATCTCAACGTAGCCATCGATGCCGACCAGGCGTTTTGCAATACCGTCCCAGATCGAGTTTAAGTCTCCATCCTCAACGTCGGCAAGCTCGTTGTCGCCATGTTCACCGCGCATTTCATGGCGGGATGTGGGTGGGAACATAGCTTGGACCGCAAGAACGCTGTCGAGCCCCGCCGGAAGCCCTGTGCCAGCGGGCGAATCGAAATAGCCGGCGATAGCAGAGACACGTGCATCCCAAAACATTGTTCTCCATTCCGATGACCCCCGATTAAAAATATCGGGAGAGTTGCGCGGAATAACGAACCCTTCGGACGCCGCCCGTTGGGGTCCAAGGCTGGCCCCGCCTACGCCGATGGCGGTCGGCAGTCCGTCGCTTGTGCCAAAAGACGGATGGTGACATGTCGAACAGGCAATATTTTGGTCTCCGCTCACCACTTTGTCGAAGAACAGCGCTCGCCCCAACTCCACCTTGGGGTCATCCATAGGTAAGATGACGCCTGGATCGGGCGTATGCACACCCAAGCTGGAAATCCGGTCACGGAGTGCGCTGAAGGAGTTGGTCACTTGGTCTTGGCTTGGGTCTGTATTCTTCACCTCAGAGCCCGACTCGATCTCGTCTAGCTGATGACAGCCGGAAAGACCCAGTATGCATGAGAAAACGATTGTATTCTTGAGTGTGCCCACGACAGCCTCCATAACCAAAGTAATCCGAACACCAGCTAGTCTAGCAGGGATCGTGCCAGTTTTAGTCATCAAAAGAGCTTGGTTTAGGGCATAAAGTGTAACCCTTTGTGGGAAGATGAGTGCTCAGCCGAAAAAACAGTGGGGCATCCTGGCACCATCCCGCCATATTGAAAGCAGCTGGGGTACGCTATCGAACGCGGAGGGTTCTACGATATCTCCTGCCGTTGGGAGCGAGAACTAAGGCTTCATGTTGACCCCGTTTAGGTGGCCACCACACTGCCTCAGAGGCCTGCCGGCTCGCGATATGTACCCCGTTTATAAACCAGTCTAGTTTTGCGTCATGGTCTGGATATTCAGCTCGAAATCGGACCTGCTGCCTGTCACGGCCGAGGCCGTCTATAAAAAGCAGTTCGCTGCCGCGTTGAGGGCTGATAATCGATACTGGATCCGTGTTTCCGCCGTAGCTGCATCCATCAGCAAGCTTCGGCTGGCGCGGCAGTCCAAGATAGCGCGCTGCAAGATGGGGCATGAGCACGTTTGTTGGATAGAAGAATGCCTTTTCAACCAGTGCGTTTGGCGACCGACAGGTCACATTGGCTAGCCGCCCCGTTTTTTGGTCAACGAGTCGAGTTCGTAAATACGGGTCTTCCTTAAGCAGCGGGACACCTGAGATTTTAATCCCCTTGGCGTCGCCCATACAGCCTTTGTGCTTGGGGAATCCAGTGGCCGCGCAAACCGTTATGGACTCAAGGCCGGGTGGTTGTGAATTGGCTCTTTGGGTGTGGTCCATCAATGGTGAAAGTATATCGAAGAGGAGCGGTCCTGCGGCAGTTCGGCCGACAAGATGGCGGCTTGGCGTTCGGTCGTAATTGCCGAGCCAGACCACCGTGGTAAATCGACCTGTCGATCCGGCAGCCCAGGCATCTCGGTACCCAAAGCTCGTGCCAGTTTTCCAGTGGAACGGTCCGGATATACTCTTGATTTGTGCACCGTCGGCCAGTTCGGGGCGACCATCAGTTTTAAGTGCGACGGCTGTCAAGTAGGCCGATTGGCGACTATACGCTTTCACAGACCGCATTTGATGATTGGGCTTTTTTACAATCTTCAAGCCGGTCATCCGGCCGCCGTTAGGAATGCTCATGTAGAGCTGTGTCAATTCCAATGGGCTTAATTCTACTCCACCTAGGGCTGCTGTGAGGCCGATAGCAAGCCGTGTATCCAGAAAACGCTGGAGCCCGGCGTGTCCCAAGAATTCCCTGAGCCGATCAGTCCCAAGTTGGTTCAAGAGGTCGATGAAGGGGATGTTCAAGGAGCGCTTCAGTGCATCATCAATTCGAACCAGGCCGGAGAAGTGACCATCAAAATTAACGGGCTGGTATGCTCCATAGGTTCGCGGGACATCGGGAACCACCATTGACGGGATCACTTGACCTTCATCTAGACCGATCGCGTAGATGAATGGTTTGAGAGTTGAGCCGGTTGACCGTCGAACAGCGAATCCGGGTATCTGACTGCCGTCGCCCGTGTTAAAGCGGAATGAACCCACGGCAGCTTTGAGGTGACCCAGCCTGTGGTCGGCGATAACGGCGACACCATTCTCAATACCTTTGTTGTTGTAATGGGCTTGCATTGACGCCATTCGCAACTCCAGTTGCTCTTGCAGGCCCCTATCGAGATGAGTTTTGATGGTGGTCTTGAAGGGGGTCTTTTGGCGCAACCAGGTCGCTAGGTGAGGCGCACCTTTTGGTAGCGGGCGATAGCGTATGGGGACCGGTTCAATTGGCCGCTTTTCCGCTTTCGCTGCCTTGGGCTTGAGCCTGGAGACAATGGTATTACGGCCCCTGGCCAGTCGGTTCCTATTGCGTGTATTGGGGCTGCGACTGCTTGGCGCCTGAGGGATTGCTATGAGGATAGCGATCTCGTTTTCTGTGAGGTGCTTGGGGCCATGGCCAAAAATAACCTCTGTCGCAATGGACAGACTCTCGTAATTGCGGCCGAAAGGGAGGAACCGCAAGTACTCCTCCAAAATAGACTCTTTTGACAGATGGTGCTCGAGCTGTATGGCTCTGAACGCCTCGATTAATTTTGAAGAAAGGGTGCGTGGTTTAGGTTCGAGTAGTCTGGCTAGCTGCATCGTAATGGTGGATGCCCCGGAGACAACCCGTCCGCCAAGACTGTTTTGGAGAGCGGCACGACCAATCGCGATGAAGTCGACTCCGTAATGCCTAAAGAAGCGCTTGTCTTCAATTTGTATGAGAGCGGCTAGGTATTGGGGATCTATGGAATCTAGATCGGCCCGACGCCGCCAGCGACCATCCGGTGCTAGGAAAATATGGGCAGCTGTTCCATTTGAGTACTCAATGACCTGCGAGTCGCGTGCCTGCAGCCTTTTTGGAAGTGGTACCCAATGGACCGCCAGCATAACAACCGTGGCGGCTATCAGACCTAAAAGGCTTATTGTGAACAGGACCCGGGTGATTTTTTGGCCCAGTCGGTTCTTTCCCAAGAGACCCTGGGCGTGGATGGCGATCATGGCTTTTCCGCCCAAGGTCCACGGATCACGGTGGTGCCCCCCTGTGTTCTTGACCAGACATCGGGCTGGTACATCGCGACAAGGTCTGCTGTTGGTAGCGTAAAAGTCCCTGACGTAACCGCGCGGAGCGCGTACACCAGCGTTACCTGACCCTTTGCTGCAATACTGCCGAAAACCTCGATGCTGGCATCTCGCTGATTCATATGTTCGTATGCCCACTGCTTTTCGGGGTGATGCCAGTCCGCCCCAAGCGCTTCGGCATTGCTCGCGGACTCTATTTCCCATCCTGGAGGGAAGCGGTCGACGAGGGCCAGGTTGTTAAGGGGCCGGTCCGTTTGATTAGACAGCTCAAGTTTGGCATAAATCACGTCTCCTAGCTCTATCTTTGCTGGATCGATGGCAGCACCATCATGAGTAAGCCATTGGCGCCGAATGCTGACAGAGTGATCCTCGAAATCGAGCGTATCAGCCTTTTTTGTTCCTGATTGGACCAGGGTGACTTGGATAGGTGTGTCGCCAATATTTTCGAGAACCAGCCCTGACACTGGGTTCCAAGACGGAAGTCGCCATTGCAAGCCGTCGTTGGTCTGACGGAGTGTCGGTTCGATGATATGACCGTCGGCAAGCAGTCGGACTTGAGGTGGCTTAAGGTCCTGTTGCTGGTCCCAAATGCCAATTGCCGTTACAGCCCATGCAAGATCCTGTGTCGTATATCGATCGGACTGTCGTGCTAAGCGTGCTGCGAGGGCGTCCAGGATAGGTTTGATCACTGGGTCTCGACCAAGGAGAGATATCAGTATGCTTGCCTTCATCCCATCGGCCCGTGTCGGGGAGTAGAATGTTCGACTTGCGGAGTCCGGTTGCGGGCTCGCGGACTGAGCGAGCTGTCTTAAGCCGTCTGTGTGGTCCTCGGCACGGGCGGAGTGTAGGGCGGCCATAAGCAGCAATCGTGCCTCCGTCGCATCGCTGCTCTCAATGCTAGACACGGTGTCTAAGAGCGCTTTGGCTTTTCCAATTTGGAGACGATTTGCGCGTGCCAAAAGATAATGAAAATAGGCTTGTGTCGAGAGGCCTAACTGCGTTGCGTCTCCTTTGAGAGCGCTCTCCATCCAATCAAAGATCTTCTTAAGACGCTCGCTGTCAACGGGATGGCCAACGTCAATGGCGTCCTGCAACATATGCGTGGCATAGGCTGTTCCCCAAGGATGAGCGGTCAGCGCACCCGGCCAGTAACCCAATCCGCCTGACGGGGTCTGCATTGATAAAACCCTGTCTATGCCGGCTTTTACCATTTGGTTGACTCCGCCCCGGCGTGCCAGCATTTGGCCGTGTAATTGGGCTCCATGCTGATGTGTAAAGAGGAGTGGGCGGGTCCCGGAGGTCGTTTGCTCAAGACAGCCAAAGGGGTAGGTTAATAAGTAGCTAAGATGTTCGTAAATGTGGCTATACTCCTTTGTTGACACGTTTATTTCCACACCGTGGTCATCAGCCTCGAAGAGGTCTCGAAGGCGCTCATTGACAGGTAGGGTTTGCTCCGTATCTAGCTTAAAAGACTGTGCATCTCTTCCTTTAAGCCAGTTGGAGTCAATGGGTATATCATTGCTTGTACGGGACATAAGAGTGCCAGATTTAGCGACGGCTTGAAGTGTGACTGCGCCACGCCTCAAGTTAGTTTTTAGGGTGAAAAGCGCGCGCCCAGATTCGTGTGCCTTAAGCGTGATTACCCTGCTGTCACTGTCCACGAACGAGAGCGGGCTGATGCCAGCTTGCTTGCCTACGGCCCCGATCCGCTGCTGACTGAGATTGATCAGGACGGACCGTTTTTCGGTGGTTGTGTTGGTGATAAATACAGGGACTGTAAACACATCGCCGTAACTGAGGCCGCGAGGCGAGGTAATGTGTAGCGCAAGTGGATCCTTGACCAACACGCTTGCCGCCGCTGTGCCAACCCTCTTGGGGCCCGCCGCCACGGCCATGACTTTTAGGCGCCCCTGGTACTGTGGCACGGGCAGGGTGATTGTCAGCTCACCGCTTTTAGGCACCTCATACAATCCGGACCAGAGAGCGACCGGTTTGATGGCTTTTACGGGCGGTTTATTGTCGCCCTCGCCATCGCCACCTGTTTGAAGGGCGGGCGTTCCAGAAGCCAGTCTGAGCGACCAGCCGATGGTGTCATAGGTTGTTACACCCAGCCGGCGTCTGGCCAGAAGGTCTGTCAGGGGGGATGGGGTCTTGAAGCGGGTCAGCGAAAGCACCCCTTCGTCTACGGCTGCAAGGGTAACGTAGCGGGCCTTGTCACTCGGTTGGAGCTTAATGGCCACGGATAAGTCAGAGTTTGGTCTGATCTCTTTTGGAACCGTCAAAGCGATAGGTTGATTAAAGTCATGGGGGTCCATAGGAATACTCAAGGTACCGACGGCTCGCTTCGGTACATGCTCTCGAGTAGAGTCTAGTCTTGGAGCCTTGCTCAAGAACACGCTGACATAAATGTTAGGCTGGAATTCTGGTGCTTTGAGTGTGACGTGGTTTTGTCCGGGTTTAGCATCAACCCATTTGGAGTGGAGTAACTGGTCGGTTTCGATGGTGATTAAGGCCCTGCCCAAATAGGGCGCTCTGTATGAGATGGAGAACGTTTCATGTGCTGAGATGGCCATTGGCGCTTTGATGTGGATCGATGTGGCTCGTTCTGGAGCGTCTGTCCGGTCCCTGTAGCCGTAGTTGTCATACGCCTCACTCCAGTCATGGCTCTCATATTCACCCGTCATCGTCAGCTCAGCCGTCGCCCCGCCTGCAGAAACCCTAATGATGAATAGATCACCCGGCTGATTAGGCGTGACTTCAAATGAAAAGACCCCTGTTCCTGGTTTTACTTGGACTGTCCCCTCGGTTTGACGATTCATGATTCGTTGCCAGGTCATTCGGCCAGTACTCTGGTCCATATATCGACCGTACTGACCAACGCCCACGATAGTCTCAATTGCAGCTTTGTCGAGTGTTGAGACAGGTTTGCCATCGGGTCCGAGGACCACTGCTTTAACGGAGACAGTTTTGCCGGACTCAATAGAGTTTGCGCTGCTGTACAAGCCTATGGTTAATGGACTTCGCTGCCATTTTGTGCTGCCCGCTGCCTTGCTGGTTCGTCCGCTCGCGGCCTCAAATACGCTTGCATGTGCAGTGATATCCCCCGCTGAAAAGCCGTCTTTTAGGGCCATTGGTGTCGGACACTTGACCATTACTTGGCCGCGTTCATCGAGTATTACCTCGGTCTTTGCCAGGATAGCTGTGTCCGAACTGGGGCCGCCACCTACGCCAAAATGGTAGCCATTCCAGCCAGGCAGATTGATGGGGGTCTGTTTAAAGCGACATTCAAACTCAACTTTGGATCCCTTTGCCGACCCACCAAAGAGATACTGAGCCTTAATTTGGAATTGAGGTTCGTCGGCGCCGATGACCCTCTTGGCCGACGCCTTTACACTCACTTTCATCCGTTCCGGGACAAAAGTCTGAACCAGAATAGATTGGCTCGCGATCGTTTTGTCAGCGACCTCTAACGTTATGGTGTAGCGCCCCGTATCGGTCTGCAATGGGAGCGTGTAAGCACCTTCCACCATGCCGGCGGTGTTTGTGCGCCTTGTTTGACGAACCACCACTCTTGCGCTGGGGTCTGTGATCTTGAGCTCTATGGGCATGGGCTTTGCTGGCGCTGTTTGCTTGTTTGTTCTAACGATCGCCGCGATAGGAATGGTCTCGCCCGGACGGTACGCACCTCGATCTGTATAGATCGAGGCCAGATACCCGTCGTTTGTTTTGTATGCGGACCCAAAGGTTGCGGCATCGGGCTGGACCGTTAAAACATCACTGTATTTAAGATAAGTGAAATCTGAACCACGGCTAACCAATATAGCAAAGGGTTCACGTTGGCTGGTTTTTTGAGGTTTTGGGGTGACCTTACAGTGACCTTGTGCGTTCGTCCGACAACGGGCGGCTGTCAGACCGTTCTCATAAATGAGTCGAACGTCTGCACCCGATTGGGGCCTATTGCTATGGGTATCAAGGACATAGACTTCAGCCTCATGTGACTTTGGGCTCCGTTTAACAACGACATTTAGATCCGTGAGTAGTAAGCGTACGCGCTCGATGGCGGCTCTGCTTGTGAACTCCAATTCGTAAACTCCGGCGTCGACCTCGGGCAGGTGCTCCTTGAGGTCGAACAGAGTGGTGATCATTTGGTCGGGCTTATTTAAAAGCTTTATCGTCGTCTGTTTTTGGAGTGCAGATGTTCGATAGGTCGCTCTTTCAGACCGAGATGTCAGCCAGTGGACGAGGTTGGCCTTTGGGATGTGCCTGATGGTCAGCTCAGCTTCTGAGAGATTGATATGCTGCAGCGGAAGTCTTCCAACCGCCGTTCTAGGCAAATAGCGACCGTTCGAAATGAAGGTGAGCTTTGGCTTTCTCCTGGGGATTTGAATTTGGATGCGGTCGGCCGAACTGAATCGGCCTCCGTCAAGTGACTGTAGGCCATCGGAAATCGACAGCTGGTAGGCCCCAGCCTTGAATGGGCCTGTGAGCCTTATGCCGCCTCGCCATCCCGAGGCCCGCAGCCCTAGAGACGGGATGATTTTGACGTGACGCAACAACTGCTCTTGACTAATTTGGCATCGGTCGCTGACCTTGAGGTAAGCGCCGAAATGGCTCGACCAGAAGCTGCGTCTTCCGCCCGCCGACGGGTCATCGCAGGCGATATCGATGACAAAGCCCTGGGTGCCTTCTCGTGGACGTATACCCTTAATTTGAACCGTTGGGCCCGTGCTGAAATCCAACTCTTGGGAGAAACTACGCTCGTTTTCGAGTTCGCCGATCAGACGCCTGTTCGAGTTGAACACATATGTGAGCTTACTGTTGGCCGTTAAGGCCTCGGATTGGATGTCCGCTAAGAACAGGCCAGGCGTACTCCCGTAGCGAAGGCTCACAGAATCTGACACATCCGTGCCATCGATTAGCCATTTGCCGCGCTTGACCAGTGTGTCGAGATCGAGGTTGCGGTTGAAGAGGACCCGCATGGAGAGCGTGCCTGTATTGTAATTAACCTTAAGCCGGCTGGCCTCCGTTATCTGGAATGCGGGTGTCGTGAAGGCGATCTGACTGGCCATCCTGAGCCCATGAGCGACGCCGTCTACAGTCAAATCCTTAAGGTGCACGCTATACTGTGTTTGGCCTTTAAGTGGTGTCTTGAAACGAATGGCCAGGGTTTCGTTGTCGAGACGTTCGGCAACACTGTTGACATGCGGTGTCACTTCATATCGAGGCTGAATCGTTTTATCTGTGATCACTTTAGGGGCCTTGAGTTTTATCACAACCGATGTGGGGATCCTGTTTTTTAGATCCAAGGGCGCCACAATGACTGCGTCGATTACAGACGACCCATCGTCGGCCTCGTTTCTACTCTGCTCAGTGGGCGCAGTGTCCGGCTGCTCGACTCTTATGTCGTCTGGATCGTAGACAGTGCAGCTGACACAGAGGAAGAGCAGAGCAAGGCTGACGGCGAGTTTAATCATAACGGTTCTCCTGGCGTAGTGGCGGGGTGCCATTGAGGCATCGCAAGGGTCGTGCCAACTACTAAGTGTCTGAAATGGTTGAGTTCTGATCACGAGTCCAAGGATTAACGCTTGGATTTCAATCGCTTTGACACGTTTCATAGACGTATGTTCTCAATCGTTTATGGACAGTGTTTTCAACGCTTTCCCACAGGTAATCTGTGTTAGGCTAGAGTCGACCGGAGGCGTAGTTATGGTGCGGAAAATCAAACGTAGGATCAGGCGGCCGAGCAGTCGCCAAGGAAACCAATGGCTCGTGGGTTTTGACTCGAGTAATCAGGCCGCTGTCTATATACACAAGCACGGTGATAGCGATGATCACAGCAATTGTGGACCCGTGGTGAGCTGCTGCAAGAGGGCGGCAGATGTCTACAAGACCATTGCACCAGAGCTTCATCGCACTGTTGAGCGGTACGACTCCCAAACTGGCGAACACATCGCCACCTGGCTCGATTCTGGTGTAAGCGCTATGTACTTTGCCGTTTGTGACCCTGATGTGGAGGGGGCTATCTATCAGTTCGGCCTGCCGGCTGAGCGCGCTCGGCGCTTACTCAGTGGTCAAGATTCACGCGCCATCTATTTTAGGCCGGAATATCATGTGCGGGCCGTGACGGAGTGACCCGCTTTTGGATGGATAGAGTGTCCACAAAATAAGCGAATGGACCGGTCATATGAGCGCCCAGCTTTGTCATCCTTAGGAACGTCTCCCGCAGAATAGGCCTTTCTGATCTTGCGATTAAGTCGAATTCATAGAGCTCAGTGCAGAGTTCCCATGCGTCAAAAGGCGAGGCCTGGCGTTCCAGATAATGTGTGGAGTAATGCCAATCAGACGACCATTGTTGCGCAGGGAAAAGATTTGATATTTGATCGGGGGCTGTCGCCCGGTTGTTGAGATGCGGGGATGGTCGGCCACTGTCCTTAAGATAGGCCTCGAGAACGTTGAGGAAGACCGACAAGAGATTCTGGCCATTACAAAACTTGGGCCCCCCACCTAGGGTTGCCAAGAATCGGCCGCCCGGCTTAAGGACCCGTGTGACTTCGTCTATAGTCTTTTGGGGTTGGGGCAGTAGCATCATGACCAGATGGGCTGTAACACAGTCAAAATGTGCCCGCCGGAAGGGGAGGGCTGAACAGTCTGCCTGTAGCATGCGAACCGGATTGAGACGATGCGCTCGAGCCAACATAAGCTCACGCCTGGACAGGTCAATACCCATGAGCCGTGCGGGTTGATGTCCCTCCGTCACGAGGGTGTTTAAGAGCGGCCCATCTCCACAGCCAAGATCGAGAACATGGCTCTCCAAGGGCACATGTTGACTCAGTAACTGGTAGCTATCCAGTCCATCTGTAGTGACGCAGCCTTGAAGCGAGCGAGCGGTGCGTCCAGGGCGGCGGCAATGGGCCTCAACTAGAAACGCCCGTGATGCCAGCTCGTCTGATGTCACGCCGAAGTCTTTGTCTTTTGGGCGACCACGCGCATCGTGTTCGAATGACGCCATTGGCGAACAGCTGGTGCAAGTGTGCGATCGAGACACCAGCCCAACGCCAAATAAAGTGTGCCGACACTCCATATGGTGCGGTGAAGGACGCGTTGAAAGACCGTTGGCTCAGAACACCAGGGGTATCCAACCGGTGGTGCAATGGAATTCAATTGCAGGTATGCCGCGAAAAAGAAGTCGACCGGTTGATGCGCCTGTCCAAAGTGCCACTCGCGGATTTCGAACCCGTTTTCCTTTAGAACCTTTTCTAGGTTTTTGGAAGAAAGAAGGTGCTGATGCTGTGGCTGAAACCAGGGGACCCAGTAGCGGCCCAAAAGGTGTCCGAGTCGGCAGTCAGGATCAGGCACCTCTATCATGACCGCGCCGCCCTCTCGCAGAACTGTAGCGGCCGCTTGGATCTCATCTTTTGGTTCGCGCGTGTGCTCAAGATAATGGCTCATACTGACGACGTCATATTGGCCCTCAAGCTCTTTAGCCTTGTCAGGGAATAGGGCAAGAATGCCTTGGTCGGCCCAGCCGCGCCGAGCTGCCTCTTCAACGCTGACGCTGAGGTCGAGGGCATCAAAACGTGTGTCGGGCCAAACGTCCCTTGCTACGCAGCAAAAGTGGCCATGACCGGCTCCGACATCAAGCCAGTTGTCGGGCTCGATAAGGCCTTTAAGCATCTTTGCGCGATTTAGGTATGGGTCCGGAGAATAGCCAAACACGGCAGCGAGCCCCTCTTCTCCAAGCCCATCATAAAAGTCCTTATAGTAATAATTTAGACCTTCGATGCTGAGTCTTGGGTTTTGAAAGATGTGGCCGCAGTCAGCGCATTCATGGAGCTGGAAGCGTCCCGGCTTACGTTGGATGATATCTGTTGTGCTGAGCCGGACTTGCAAGTGACGACTCTGGCAGATTGGGCATGTGGTCCGCGCCTCTTCATAGAAAGGGTGCAGGCCGTTGGCGACTAGTTTTGCATAGGTCTGTCGGAGTGGCTTCTGATCGACCGGGATTGGTTTGTTGGGGGACCGGCCAAAACAGGCTGCGGCGGCATACGCGAGTTCTAGCACGGGCCGCATGATGGTCGCCGGCAACAGGTCGCCCGTCTTGAGATGGGGCTGCCAGCAGATCATGGGGACCTGAGCTAAGAAGGCCAGCGTTGCAACCAGGCCAGCGACTGGACTGGATAGAGTAAACCAGACCAGCAGCGAGATGACGACAACCTGTGCGACAGGCACAAACCACCACCCTTTGTCCATTTGCGCCTCAAGAGCGATGCGCCGATCTTCGAACTGATATCCAGTGGACTGGAAGGCGTCACACAACACGAAGTCGAAGGCAACCGGTGCGTATAATTTGGCGGTTTTGGCGAGCTGGACAAACTCCGCCAAGCTCAGCTCGGTACGCTCACTTGGGTCGGGCATCCGGTTCAGAACGTCTTGATGGATCACCATGCAGTGACCTGCGGTGTTTCCTTTTGCGAGCCTGGCCGTCCGGAAGTGTCCGAAATCCGCTATCTGTGCCAATGAAAGCCAGCCGAGGCTATGGCAGCGTTGAGGCGCAGCATCTAAAACCATGAGGCCTTTATCTTGCGTGTACGCTATCAACTGAGCCTTCGCTAAATCCGAAATCGACACACCTGCAACTGAATAAATCACGTAGTCCGTAGAGACGGAGTCGGGCGCCGGCGTTGCGCTACACACTTTGAGATGTGACAATCTCTCTCGGAGACGAAGGGCATCTAGAAAAAACAGGACGGTCAGGATGACCGCAAACAGTACGGTCATAGTAATGACTCCATAATATCGGCGGCCCGCATCGGTCCGCCTGCCCCTCGTAGACTCGCTCCTAAGGCCTCGGCTGACCGTCGGTACGAAACTTGATTGATCACCGTACTCAGGGCCGAACGCAGTTCTTTAGCGCTAAAACGGTTAAACCGTAGACGGAGGCCAGCACCCGCATCTGCGACCTGCTGGGCTACGATGGGCTGATCATCCTTAATGGGTGTTGCGATAAGGGGAAGATTGTTTATGAGTGACTCGCAAACCGTGTTGTGGCCCCCATGGGTGACCACGGCGGTCGCGCGTTCTAGGATGTCCAACTGAGGTGCCCGCTCTACGACAACGATATTTGAGGGCGCAGCCTGCGACAGACTTTTAGGTCCGACGACAACAGCCTGGTATTGCCCGTCGGCCAATGCGTCGAATGCCGTTCTGTAAAAATGACCGCCCATGGCTTGATTGACGGTGCCAAGTGACAGGTAAATCAGCGGCGAATCAGATAGTTCACTCCATGGGAATTCAACCGGTGGCCGAGCGTCCTTTTGGATCGCGGGTCCCACAAAGTGCACAGTACTTGGCAATGACTGAGCCGCCGGACCGACAAGCAGCTTCGACGAGAAGACCAAAGTGCAAAGAGGAGACCGGTCCGGCACTGGGTGCGCCGTGAGCCCGGCATGAGCCTGCAGCTCATCCAGCTGTGTTGCCAACCAACTGCCGATTGTCGGCAGATCACGAAACGGATGGAGTACACCAGCAGAGGTTGTCGAGGACGTGACCCAGGGCAAGTTTAAACGTCGACAGGCGAGGGCCCCAGCGAGCATTTGCTGATCCGTCAGAACCATGTCGGGCTCGTAATCGGTCATGACCACCTCCAGCCCACCCAAAGCGCTTTTCGCTAAGGGGATAAAAAAGTCGGCCCACAGTTCTTTAAAGGCCCTGAGGCCACGGGCTGTGCGGCCTTGGAGTGTCTGATTTAGCTCGAGTAGCGGGATCTGGTCATCTAGGAAATAGCGTTCATAAATTGGTGGGACCCGCCGGCTGAGTTCCGTCCTATGGCCGACCCATGCCACTCGATGACCTCGACGGATCAATTCTGCGCCCAGAGCTAATGTTGGGTTAATATGTCCGGCCAGTGGGGGGACGACGATGAGAATCTTCACGTCAGATCCTCGTATCGGCCTTTGACCCAGCTTAAAACCTCGTCGCGAATGGTGCCGGTCGCCTCCCATAAAATTGAATGAGAGCAGCCCGGCAAGGTTTTAAAGCGGACGTTCTGGAGATGTTTGGCAGCGGCTAGACCGGTATCTAAAACGTCGGAGCCATCTCCATATAGCGCCAGGATGGGCTGCCTTATGGACCCAAGTTGCGTAGCCGATAAGCTGTCAGATCTTCGCAAATCGTCCATGAGACTTGTTCCATAGACCAATGCCTCCGCGGATGCGGCGAGGCGATTGCGCTTCCTTTGGCTATTCCGACCGAGCCAATTGTGAAAATGGGTGGCAATGGCATTATCTCGGGCAGTCCCCGTTAAAGACAGGGTGTCAACCATTTGGTCAGCCCAGCCAGCGCTATTCAAATGGGCATCCACGAGGACTAGACTTTTGACTCGGTCGGGGCGGCGAGAGGCAAATTCGAGCGCCAGCAAGCCCCCGAAACTGTTTCCAACAAGGTGGACAGCGTGATCTGGCGGCAATCGGTCATCCAGTAGACCGGCCAAGTCGTCCACAAAATCCGCAACTGTGTAGCCGGACTCAGGTCTCGCAGAGCGACCATGGCCTCGTAAATCATAGAGAAGAACAGGTGACACTTCGGCGACTCTTGGAGCCACCGTAAAATACCAGCTCGACAGGTTGTCCATTACCAAACCATGCAGAAAGACGGCCTCCGGAATTCCGTGGCCTAGTTGTTGGACATGGAGTTCAACTTGATTGATGGTCACCTTAGCCATTCAAGAATCCTCGAACAGCCACACTGAGGGGCTCCAAGGCGTCCAAATGCAGGTAGTGGCCCCCATTGAGGGTTTGGGTTTTGAGGTCTGTCACGTGTGCAGCAAGTCGATCCAAGGTGGGTAGACACGATGACTGGTCGCCATAAATAGCCAAAGTCGGCACATCTAAGCTCGCAAGGGCTGTCTCATCGATGTCGGGTTCTACGTCAAGGTCATGCCTTAGTGTCGAGTCGTCTGCGAAAAAACGAATGGACTCACAGAAACGCCTAAAACGACGACCACGACCGCCTCCACCCATTAAATGCTGGCCGTTTTGTGGCAACGCCGCGAGCACGGACTCTGCGCCCCCATCCAGCAGTGCCTCCAGATCGCCCGCCTGAGATGGAGGGAGTGGCAATTCGACGAGAATGAGCTGGCTGACTCGATCAGGATATTTAAGAGCATATCGAAGAGCGACGAGGGCGCCGTAGCTTTGGCCCACTAAGCAAAATCGATCGCTACAGGTTTGATTGACGACGGCATCCAAATCCCGACACAGAGTCTCGGAATCATACCCTGTCGCGGTCTTTTGGCTCAGGCCATGACCGCGCATATCATAGAGGGTCACCCTATGGTCGGACGCCACGAGTGGGGCAAGGGTATAATACCAGCTGGCCAAGCTGCCTGTGATGAGTCCATGCAGCATGACGACGTCGGGCCCGTTACCCAAGGTCTGATAGTGGAGTTCAACCCCATGGGCGTCTAGTCTAGGCACGCGAGGATAAACTCCACGACATCACCAACCGTAAGTTCGATGATGTCATCCAGCTCCTTGGAAGATAGCCATTTAACAAAATCAAGACCCTCGCCATAGACAGCCTGAAGGGCCTCCGCAAGCGCGACAAACTCGATGCTCTCCAGCTCAAGATCATCGCCAAAAGACGTGGCCATCTCGATGGACTCATCAAGAATCCACTCTTCGCCCACGACCTCACGGATCGTCTCCGTAACCTGACTTAGCACATCGTCTTTAGTCTGCATCGCGACCTATGCCTCCCTTAGTCCAGGCCACAATAAACTGGTCTAACGTCTCTGTGTAGATGGTATATCGTCCAACGACGAAATTATGGTCCTTGGTCCAGATGGCCTGAAGGGCTTTTGGTCGACCTTGGAGGCCAAGGCCCCCCGCCTTCGCGGCCGCTTCTTTCGCACACCACAGCCGCGTTAGCCAGTGATCATCCTGATTGGGGAGCGCGTCTAATTCCATCTGAGAGAACGCCGCGGCCACAAAGGCCGCGTCTCTCGGCGCGATTTCCTCGATGTCGATTCCCACCGGGCCGAGTGTCGATGCGAGTGCAACAGCGACCCCATGCTTGTGCGAGAGACTAACATGAACACCGTCGCAATCCTGTCCTATGGCAGCCGGTGCGCCGTGCTCATTAGTTCGAATGGAGATCTCCACGGGAAAGACATCCCGACCAAGCGTGGTCTTTAGCAGCTTCCGGACCGCGTCTTTGGCTGCAATACGGCCCGCAAGCCAGTCATACTGCCTGTCCCCATCAAACTCCTGATAGCGAGTCCGCTCATGGGAGTCTAAATAGCGTCGATGGAAATAATCCTGACTGGCCGGTGTTGAAAATGGCTTATGGACCATGGCGTACCCACGATCCACTGTGGCCATGAGGTGTCTCTCTGGATATCGGATAATTGGCCAGGTTTGGGCATTGGTATCAAATCTTTGGTCAGCCCAGCCCTTGATGTGGCACCAGACCCGCCCATCCAGCACCAGCTCTATGTCGGCTCTCACTTGGCGCTTAGTGAGCCGCTTAATGTGTACGGTGCAGTCCAAAGTGGCATCTGCTTCTGGTTCTGGCCCGAACCATTCCATCTCCTCAACCATAAACGGCATGGCCAATCTGTCGACCTCCGTATTGACCATGACCCAATAGCCGAGCAGCTGACCGGCGTTGTCTAGGAGTCCGCCGAGGGCCTGTAGATTTCGAAGCCGGCCGCAGATGCCATTTTTAGTCAGCCCGGTCAAAGTTTGAATCCCTTGGTAGGCCGGGCCGTGAAACATCCATCGCTCGTCGTATAATTGGCGACCCCCAATGAGCGGGAGGTCCGTGCGGTCAGGACGCAAGGGGCTCGGCTTTGGAGGCTGTGCATACGCGTCACCGAAGATCACCAGGCATTCGCAGTAGCCCTCGATTTGAACTCGAATGTGGTCCGCATCGACCCGCTTGGCGACCACAGTGATATCCACAGCCGGCTCGACGACAAGCCATTTATAAGCTCGGAGATGTTCGACAGCACGTAGACGACGGCGAGGGGAGACTCGGCTGGCCGCCGCCTTCATAATCTCGATAAGCATGGTCAATGGAACGACAGGGAAGCGATCTTCCACGCAATGCCAGTCTGGCGGCTGCCTGAAAAAACAGTGGTCTAGTAAAGCTGGGTTTGACTCCACCGATAAATGGCGTGTCTCCGTGTACTCGGATGCTTCGTTGCTATGGCCTTTTACGTATGCTTCTGTCACAGCCTTGCTGGCGTCTACAACGGTTCGAAGCACATCCTTGTAGGCCGCAAAGATCGGGTCTCCATCGGGTAGCAGAAACGGGTCTGACGCGAATTCACCCTGGGGTAGTGGCGTCTCAAGCCTGACCAGTGGCACGCCCAGCTGCAGTCTCAGCTTAGGTCTTTCAGGCCCAGTATTTAAGGCCCTTAGCGGATGAAACGGATCGACCTTTAGCCCTAAAGCATAGAGCGCCGCCTTTAATCTCAGGAATTGGTGGAACCCCGAGCGTTTGTCATCAGTGGCGTTTAAAACGGTATGGGGCTGCCCCCTGAGTGTATCACCTATGAAGCCGCCCACGCTGCCTGATCCACATTGAATAAATATCCGGTTGCCTGCCTCATAGAGTGATTCGATCGTCCCGCGAAAACGAACCCGCTCAGTCAAGTGCCTGATGGCCACGTCTCGAACATCGGCCTCCAAGCTTGGAAAAGGCCTTGATAGAGTGGCCGACCAAACTGGGGTATGAGGCTTACCGAAATTAAGGCTTGAGAAATGCTCACGATGGGGTCCGACATAATTATCGAAGAGGACGGAGTGAAAACCGGAACGGAATGGCAGCACCTGACACAGAACCCGTTGCGCCTCAAGAGCCCCCTTTGCTTTGCGGATTTCATCTTCCGCACCGCAGAGGATCACCTGATGTGGGCAGTTGTCGTGTGAGACTGAAATGTGACTCATCCCCGTAATCGCATCTTCCGCCGTATCGATAGAGCATCCAGCCGCCAAGAAGAGAACCCCTGGAACCTCCAGAGACCCCGGTGAGAGCGTCCTGATGAAGGCGTCGGCCGACGTCTCATCGATCAAACCGCTGGTGATCATAGCGGTCCATTCGCCTACACTGTGACCTGCGTAGGCACTGGGAATAACGCCTTCTGCGATGAGGAGCCCGTTGAGTAACCTGCCGAGCTGAACCACCGCGTAGCCCTTGGCTTCGACGTCGTCTTCATTAGGATCCAGACGGATGTCTTGACCAGAATGCTCTAAAAGATCAGCGGCCATTGGGCGAAACTGGGCTTCAACACCTGGAAATAAAAAGGCGACTTGCTGCATGCGACTTGGGTCCACCGTGGGCTCATACCAAATGCCCAGTCGGCCCATGCAGCGCGTCTTCTTTTTCACGAACCCCTTTGCACGTGCCAGACTCTTTGAGTTGACATCGTGGATGATGATTCTATGCGGTCCTGCAGTGGCTCCAATGAGGTCCCTTCGGTCGGCCTCGAGAGCCCGTAATAGCTCGTCGTTGGTCTGCCCGCTCCAGACAGTGACCAGCGGAAGTACCGATACCTGGCCCCCTCCCGGTGTTTGCTCGTCCATTTGACTGGCGTTCGATAGCACGACGTGCGCATTGATACCGCCAAAACCGAAAGCGTTGACGCCTGCAATGCGCGCGTCCGTCTCCCAGGCTTCTTCCCTATCGGGGAGCCTGAAACGAGTCTCGTTAAGGAGCCGGTGTGGTGTTCGGCAGCCCACGGCAGGGGGTATGACGCCATGGTATACAGAAAGTGCTGCCTTAATTAAGCCTGCGATCCCTGCTGCCGGCATTGTATGACCGATAAGGGCTTTGACGGAGCCGAGGCCCGCGACCTTCTCGCCGGCCTGTCCAAAGAAGCGACTCAATGTACTCAGCTCCGCGCTATCCCCGGCCGGTGTTGCTGTCCCATGTGCCTCTATATAGCCAACGGTATCCGGGGCTCGGTCTGCGTCAGCCCAAGCCATCTCAAGAGCGGCAAGTTGGCCTTCTATACGCGGTGTCATGATACTGGCTTCCCGCCCGTCGCTGCTGACACCAACTCCATCGATAACGGCATAAATGCGGTCACCGTCCCGTATCGCATCGTCACGGAGCTTGAGGACCACCATGCCAAGCCCTTCTCCAATGAGAAGACCGTCTGCATCCTGATCAAAGGGGCGGATTTCTTGCCTTCGGCTCAATGCGCCAAGCTGACAGAATACGCTCCAAAAAGCCACATCATGACTCAGGTGAACCCCGCCGGCAATGGCCGCGTCACAGCGGCCGCTGCGGAGCATTTGGACACATTGATCGATGGCCAGGAGTGAGCTGGCGCATGCGCCGTCAACGGTGTAGGCCGGTCCTTTAAAGTCTAATCGATTGGCAATTCGCGACGCGGTCAGATTTGGTACCAAACCGATGGCGGTGTCCGACCCGTAGGCGCCGAGTTTTTCTTGAAACTCATTTTTCACATCCGCTAACACGCTCGGTTCGAGGCCTGGAATAAGGTCCTTGAGTGAGGTCGCCAGCTGCTCTGCAGTCCGAACGTGCTGCTCCAAACGGGTCATTCCGGCGCCGATGTAGTTGCCCCGGCCAAGCACGACGGCTGTTCGTCCAGTGGAAAAGTCCGATGGCGCATAACCACTGTCGTGTATCGCTCGGGCTGCGACATCCAGTGCGAGCATTTGATCGGGTTCACTGCCGGCCGCCGCGATTGGCATGATTCCGTACGCCAGTGGATCGAACAAAGCATAGTCGTCGACGAACCCACCTTGTTGGCAATAAAAACGGTCGACTTTGTCTGATTCAGGGTCGTAGTAGACTGCTGGCCAGCGGTGTTCGGGCACTTCGCTAAATGATTTCTTTCCCGTCCGAATGTTGCTCCAGTAAGCCTTGATGTCCGGAGCACCGGGGAATATGCACTGCATGCCAATGATGGCGACGGACCCGCCTTTACGCTTAGCCATGGCGCCCGAAGGCCTCGTCTGGCTGGGCGCACATGAGTACGACTTGCGCATCGTCTGGCGACCCCATGTCGAGTTCATCTAGAAACGCTTCGGCTCCGATATCGAGACCGATGAGTGAGATGCCCCTCTTTTCATATTCGCTTTCAAGCTCTTTAGAGACCATGCCGGTTCCGCCCCATGGCCCCCAGTTGATAGAGAGTACACGGCCAGCTCGAGATTGATTGAGC
>MDTC01131988.1_pt1 | contig 30145 bp, 27 predicted proteins | sample 811181 | NCBI WGS metagenome assembly MDTC01 (sample SAMN05326644, study PRJNA326480) | marine metagenome | isolation source: seawater | place: Pacific Ocean: North | collected 2011 | reverse complement strand
CGCGCAGCGATCCCGGGGGACCCGGGCGGCGAGCGCACGGGCGCGATCCGGGGAGACCTGGCGCGCCGACGGGCACAGCACGAAGCCGACGGCGGTGGCACCGGCGTCGACGGCAGCGTCCACCGCGGCCTCGTCGGTGAGCCCGCAGATCTTGATGACCGGGCGGCCGAGCAGGACCTCGGCGGGACCACGGGCGCGGCGACCGGCGCGGATCATGGCGTTTACACTGGCTTGTGGGTCGCCCTCGCGCATGAGGGCCGAGCCGACCAGGGCCAGGCCGTAGCCGGCGCGGGCGACGCGGGCGGCGTCGGCGGGGCCGTCGAGGCCGCTCTCGGCGACGGCGGGCACGGGCACCCGGGGGGCCAGGTCGACCATGCGGTCGAGGCTCACCTCCAGGGTGGAGAGATCGCGGGCGTTGAGGCCGTACAGCACGCGGGCGCCGCTGTCGGGCAGGGCCTGCAGGCGGGCCAGGTCGGCCTCCCCGAAGGCCTCGACGAGGGCGAACAGGCCGGCCTCGGCGCAGGCGTCCAGGAAGGGGCGCAGGTCGGGGAGCATGCGGGCGATGAGCAGCACCCCGGACGCGCCGAGGAGCCGGGCCTGGAGCACCTGGCGGGGGTCGACCAGGAAGTCCTTGCGCAGCACCGGGCGATCGACCTCGCGGGCTACCGCTTGAAGATAGGCGTCCGAGCCGCCGAACCAGTGGGGCTCGGTCAGCACGCTCACCGCGCAGGCGCCGCCGCGGACGTAGGCAGACGCCTGGCTCACCGCGGCCGCGCTGCTCCCGGTGGCCAGGGCGCCGGCCGAGGGTGCCCTGAACTTCACCTCGGCGATGAGTCCGAACGGGCCGGGGTCGAGGGGCCGGACCGGTGGCGCGTCGACCAGGCGTCGGCGCAGCTCGGCGGTGGAGAACAGGTCCCGGGCGCGCTCGGCGGACCCGCGGGCGAAGGCAGCCAGGCGCTCATGCACGGCCCACCCCCAGCGCGGTCAGCAGGCTCGCGCCCGCACCCGCGTCGAGGGCGTCCCGGGCGCGTTGAATCCCGGCCGCGGTGTCCTCGGCCAGCCCACACACCTCCAGCGCCAGCCCCGCGCCCAGCAGCACGGTGTCCCGGTGGGCGCCGCGCTCCTCGCCGCGGACCACGGCCAGCAGCCGGGCGGCGTTCGCGTGGGCGTCTCCCCCGCGCAGCTCGGCCGGATCGGCGGGAGGCAAGTCCAGATCGGTCGGATCGATCGACACGCGCTCCACCGACCCCGGACGCACGTCCCAGCGCAGGAAGGGGCCCACCGTGGTCGCCTCGTCCCAGCCCAGGGCGCCGTGCACGACAAAGGCTCGCTCGATTCCCAGGGCGGAGAGCACGTGCGCCAGGCGCTCGCCGTCGTGCTCGCGAGCCACGCCCACCACCTGGAACGGCGGGCGGGCGGGGTTCACCAGCGGACCCAGCAGGTTGAAGGCGGTCTTGACTCCGAGCGCCCTGCGGACCGGCGCGATCCGCGCCATGGCCGGGTGGTGGTCTGGCGCAAAGAGGAAGGTGAACCCGGTCTCTTCCAGCTGACGCACCGCCGCGTCCGGCGAGCCGGGCAGGTCCAGGCCGGCCGCCTCCAGCACGTCCGCGCTCCCCGAGCGGCTGCTCACCGCGCGGTTGCCGTGCTTGACCACCCGCGCCCCCGCCGCCGCCGCGACCAGCGCCCCGGCGGTCGACAGGTTGAGCGAGTGCGCCCCGTCGCCCCCGGTGCCGGCGGTGTCGACCAGCGGCGGACCGTCGTCCGGAACGGGCACCCCGATCGCCCGCTCGCGCAGGGCCAGCGCCAGGCCCAGCAGCTCGTCGGGGGTCTCGCCGCGCATGCGCAGGGCGGCGAGCAGGGCGCCGGCCAGGGCGGGCTCGACGGCATCCTCGGCCAGTCCGTGCACCAGTCCGGCGGTCGCGTGCGCGTCCAGGCATCCACCGGTGAGCACCGTCTCCAGGACCGCGTTCATCGCGCACCTCCCTGGGCCAGGAACGCCCCCAGCAGGGCCGGACCCCGGGGGGTGAGCACGCTCTCCGGGTGGAACTGCACCCCGAGCGCGTCGACGTCGCGGGCGCGGACCGCCTGCACCTCCCCGTCCGAGGTCCACCCGCACAGCTCGAGTCCGTCCGGGAGGGGGTCATCGGCGACCAGGCTGTGATAGCGACCGGCCTCGAACGGGCTGGGCAGGCTGGCGAGCAGGCCGCGGCGGTCGTGGTGCACCCGGCTGGCCTTGCCGTGCATGAGGGTGCCAGCCCGGCGGATGGTGCCCCCGAACACCTCGACCAGGCACTGGTGGCCGAGGCACACGCCCAGCACCGGCACCCGACCCAGGGCGGCCTCGATGACCCGGGCGCTGCGACCCGCCTCCGACGGGCTGCCCGGGCCCGGACTGACGACCACGTGGGTGGCCTCGTCGACCTGTTCCGGCTCGACCGCGTCGTTGCGGACGACCCGCACGTCGGCGCCCAGCACCGCGAACGCCTGCACCAGGTTGAAGGTGAAGCTGTCGTAGTTGTCGACCAGCAGGACCCGCGGGCTCATGCGAGACCTCCCGCCGCCAGCTGGAGCGCCGCGCGCAGGGCGGCACCCTTGTGCAGGCACTCGTCGTGCTCCCGGTGAGCCACGCTGTCGGCGACGATGCCCGCCCCCGCCTGAAAGCTCACCTGCCCGTCCGCGAACACCATGGTGCGGATGGCGATCGCCTGGTCCATGCGCTTGCCGTGGCCGAAGTAGCCGACCGTTCCCGCGTACAGGCCCCGCCCGCTCGGCTCGAGCTCGGCGAGGATCTCGGCGGCGCGCAGCTTGGGCGCCCCCACGACCGTGCCCGCGGGGAATGCTGCGGCGAACACGTCGAACGCGTCCAGGTCCGGCCTGACGGCACCGCGCACCCCGCTCACCAGGTGCATCACGTGAGAGTAGCGCTCGATGCTCCTGAACGGCGCGACCTCGATCGTGCCGGGCAGGGCCACGCGCCCCACGTCATTGCGCGCCAGATCGACCAGCATGACGTGCTCGGCCGCCTCCTTCGGATCCGCGAGCAGCTCCTGGGCCAGCGCCTCGTCCAGGTCGGGCGTGGCGCCCCGCGGACGGGTGCCCGCGATCGGGCGCAGGTGGGCGACCCCGCCCTGCATGCGGACCAGCGCCTCGGGGGAGGATCCGACCAGCTGCACGTCCTCGAGGTCGACGTAGACCATGTAGGGCGAGGGGTTGAGCAGGCGGAGGGCCCGGTAGACCTCGAAGGGCGACAGGTCGCACGCGCCCGCCAGCCGCAGGGAGAGCACGATCTGGAAGAGGTCTCCGGCGCGGATGTGCTCCTGGGCGACGTCGACGGCGGCGATGAAGTCGTCCCGTCCCAGCGTCGGCGTGGGCGGGGCGAGGGTGCCGCGGGGTGGTCGGTCGGGGAGGGGACCGCGCAGGGCGGCGCGGACCTCGTGGCGCAGGGCGTTCCGCTCGGCGTCGGTGCCGTCGTGGAGGAGTGCGGCCCGGCGGGTCAGGTGGTCGAAGACCAGCAGCGAGCGGGTGCTGACGTAGGCCAGCTCGGGGTGGCCGGCGGGTCCGGGACGGGCGGGGGTGCGGACGCGGTCGAAGCGGCGGAGCACGTCGAAGCCGGCCGCGCCGACGAGTCCGCCGGTGAACGGGAGGTCGGGTACCGCACCGGTGCGGTCGACCGGGCGGAAGCTGCGGTCCAGCGCGCGGCGCATGGCGTGCAGCAGGCCGTCCCGGGAGGTGGGGGCGGGCGAGACGTGATCGCCGTCGCGGAGCTCACCGTCCTGGAGGCGAACGGGGCGAGCTTCGCCAAAGCCCAGGAAGGAATACCGTCCCAGGCGCATCGTGCCGCCGGTCTCCACGGACTCCAGCAGGACCCGGGCACCCAGCGGGCGGAGCTTGAGGAAGGCGGAGACCGGGGTGTCCAGGTCTGCGGCGAGATCGAAGGGGGCGTCGAGCATGTGCGTCTCCTCGCCCGCCGGTGTCGCGGGGAAGACGCACGATCACGCCGCCCCCGGACGAACCGGAGGCGGTGGGTGTGGTGGGCCGTCAGGCCCGATCCGCCTCCGGCACACACCAACGCCACCAGCGGGTGCTGGCGATCGGAGCGGCGGCGAGGGGGAGTCGGGCGTTCATGTACTGCAAGGGTGGCCGGGCAGGCGGGCGCTGTCAAGCAGGTCAGCGGATCCGGCGGAGGTCATCCTCGTGGGGAAGGTCGTCCCAGGCGGGCACGTCGTCGATGGTGGCGACCTCCTCGAGGGTCAGGAGCCAGTTGCAGTTGCGGCGCTCCCTCCCCGCGTCCGACAGCAGGTACCAGCGCGCGATGTACAGCCCGGGGCTGACGTCGGCGTGCACCTCGTTGGGCCAGTCGTAGGCGGCCGGCGAGGCCATGCGGTCGGTGGCGTAGAGCGGTCCGTGGCGCACATCCAGCGGGAAGACCAGCGGCTCGGACGCGACGTCGGCGAGGTCTGCGTCGGTCGGTTCGTCGGTCACCTCGACCGCGCGGGTGCCGTCCCCGCCCAGCCGGAGTCCGACCACGAGCCCCTCGGCCAGCGCCTCGTCCGGCGGGGCGATCTGGCCGGCGGCGTCGGGGCAGTCGTCGGGGTGGAACAGGAAGAAGTGGGCGCTGTCGACGGCGAGGTAGAGCTTCGTGCGCATGTCAGCTCACCTGCGCCGTGCTGTTGTCGATCGCGTCGCCGACGGGCTCGGCGCGGCCACCGAGGTGCTCGGCGAGGAACTGCTCGGCGATCGCCCAGAACGCGATGTTGTTCTCGGGTCGGGCGAAGCCGTGGCCCTCGTCGGGGAAGAGCACGTAGGTGACGGGGATGTCGTGCTCGCGCAGGGCGGCGACGATCTGGTCGGACTCGGCCTGCTTCACCCGCGGGTCGTTCGCGCCCTGGCCGATCAAGAGCGGCTTCTCGATGGCGTCGACCTTGGACAGCGGCGAGCGCGCCCACAGGAACTCTCGGCCTTCCTCGGTCGAGATGTCGCCGACCCGAGTCGTGAACTGGGACAGCAGGGGCTTCCAGTACTCGGGCACGGACTCGATCAGCGTGATGATCGAGGAAGGACCGACAATGTCGACGCCGCAGGCGAAGGTCTGCGGGGTGAAGGTCAGGCCGACCAGGGTGGCGTAGCCGCCGTAGCTGCCGCCCAGGATGCCGACCTTGTCGGGCTGGGCGACGCCCTCCGCGCTGGCCCAGGCGACCGCGTCCAGCAGATCGTCGTGCATGGTGCCGGCCCACTGCTTGTCGCCGGCGTTCACGAAGGCCTTGCCGAAGCCGGTCGAGCCGCGGAAGTTCACGCTGAGCACGGCATAGCCGCGGTTGGCGAGCCACTGGTGCACCGGGTTGTAGCCCCACTCGTCGCGGGCCCACGGACCGCCGTGCACGACCAGCACCATGGGCAGCGGGGCGTCGGGACGACCGTCGCCGTCGCTGTCGGAGCCAGGCGGCAGGGTCAGGTAGCTGACGAGATCGAGGCCATCGCGGGAGCGCAGCACGACCGGGTGCATCGGCGCCAGGGTCAGGCCCTCCAGCGCGGTGCGGTTGGTGAACAGGTGGGTCGCCTGCTGGGTGCTCCGGTCCCACAGTACGTAGCGGACCGGGCCGTCGTCCTGGACCAGGGCGACCGTCCACAGGCGATCGGCGTCGTCCCGGGAGATCACCTGCACCTCGCCGCCCAGGGCGTCGAGCGCGGCCAGGTCGGGGGCGAGGTCGTCGTCGAGGATCTGCCAGCGGGTGCGGTCGAAGGTGGAGGCGACCGCCTGGAGCCGGCGCTCGGTGGGGTGCACCAGGAGGTCGTCGACGTCCGCGCGCGGATCATCGGCCAACAACGTGCGCTCTCCGCTGTCGAGGTTCCAGGTGAACGCCCCGGCGGTGTTGCGCTCCCGGCTGTCGATGAGGAAGAAGCTGCGGCCGGTCGCGTCGATGGCGATGGGTGCGGTCGTCAGCGAGTCTTCCTGGGGAACGTTCGCGATCGGCGTCCATTGGCCATCCTGCATCGCGAGCATCATCATGCCGCCGTCCTCGGTCGCGGTGACCGAGAGCACCAGGTTGAAGTCGTCATCGGCGAGGAACTGGAGCAGGCCCGGGTTCTCGTGCACCAGCGTGCGCTCGCCGGTGGCCAGGTCGACCCGCCAGACGTCGTGGAGCTGGGGGATGCGGTCGTTCAGGCCCACCAGCAGGCTGCCGGGATGCTTGCGTGACCGGGCGATGATCCGCGCCTGCACGCCCTCGATCGGGGTGAGGTCCCGCTCGCCGGTGCCGTCCGCGGCGACCGCGTAGACGTGCCAGTCCTCGTCGCCGCCCATGTCCTGCACGTAGAGGAGGTGGACGCCGTCAAAGGCCCAGGCAAAGCTCCGGATCCCGCGGAGACGGTCCTTGGTGACCGCGATGGCGGCGGAGGGGTCGCCGACCGGCGCGACCCACACGTTGAGCACGCCCTCGTCCGGGGCGAGCCAGGCCAGGCGGGTGCCGTCGGGGCTGATCTGCGGGTTGGCGCGGTCGGGGTTTCCGAACAGGGCCTCGCGGGGGATGAGCGGTACGGACATGGGGGCCTCCAGAACCGGGGAAGGCCCCTGTGCTAGCGCGCTCGGGGCAGCGGGCTCGTCACGGCTCATCCCGAGGCGTGGGATCGGGGTGGGATGTGCCGAGCGAGGCGGGAGCTACTCATGTGGCATCGCGGAACAAGCGATGAAACAGAGGTTTTCGCGGTACCGGAGTGGGTTCGGTGCCCGCGGGCGACCTCGTCCTGACCCCAGGAGCTGCCATGCGAAACGCAAACCCCTCTGTCCGGATTGGTGCCGTGATGGCCCTGTGCCTCGCCGCGCTCACGGCGACCGTCGCGGCCCACGCCTTCGACGCGGAGGACTTCGAAGATGCCCAGTGGTCCGAGGAGGGCGGCGGCGAGCTGCTGAAGCTCGAGCTCGCTGGCGACGAGGCGGACGTCGAGGAGGTGGTCACCTGGAGTCCGGAGGTCCTCGAGGCGGAGGCGCTCGCGGTCTCGGTGGTCGACTTCGGCGGTGACGGCGGCGACGACGGGATCCAGTACCTCTACCTGACCCAGTGCAACTGGAGCGGTGGGGGGATCGTCTGCGTGACCCGGCAGACGACCGCACTGTCGTGCTCCGACATCGGCATGTCCGACGGGAGCTCGCTGGTGACGCCGCTGACGGGCACCTACTACTACTGCGCTGACCACCGGGCCTGACGGGCCGCCGTCAGGGGTTTGCCGCCCCCGGGGTGCCCTCGCCGAAGGCCCAGGTCTCCCCGCCGTCGGGGGAGCGGTAGGTGGCGACGTCGGTGGTCTGCTCGGGCATGTCGACCTGGTCCAGCACCTGATCGTCGGCGTCGACCAGGGTCAGCTGCTCGCCGCTGCGGGAGATGGCGAAGTCGGCGTGCAGGAAGGGTCCCAGCTCGCCGTCGCTGCACCAGACCAGCAGGTGTCCGCCCGCGCCGACGGCGGTGCCCGCGGGAAAGCGCCACGGGGCGCCGCCGTCGCCGAGGCCGAAGCCGGCGAGGTCGACCGCCTCGGTGCCGGGGTTGTAGATCTCGACCCAGTCGTCGAAGTGCTCGCCGCCGTCGGTGTCGAACCACGACTGCGCGGCGTCGTTGCTGGCGAGGATCTCGTTGATGAAGAGCACGACCCGCTCGGGCACGTCGGTGTCGGGCACGTCGGTGTCGGAGTCGGTCTGGCGGACGGCGCCGCTGCAGGCGGACAGCACCAGCAGCGTCGGCAGGAGGCGGCTCACAGGTCGCCCCGGGCGGTGCCCCACATGGAGGTGGGCGCGACGACGCGGAGGTTGACCCCGATCTGCACGAAGAGGGTCGTGGTCGAGGTCGTGCCCGCGCCGCCGGCGATGCCCGCCGAGTTCAGCCCGACGAAGCGGCGATCGACGCCGAGGACCAGGTGGGCCGGCCGGTGCTGGAGGCTGTCCGGCTGACCCTGGGCCCGGATGCCGACCGCGGCCAGCACGCTGCCGTCGGTGGTCTGCTCGGTACCTGGCGCCTGATCGACGAAGGAAGTTCGGACCAGGGCGGTGATCAGGTCGAGGTCGGCGCTCACCCAGCCCTCGCCACCGAACGGTGTGCGATCGGGGTCCCCGTCGACCCCCCAGGCCTTGGTCACGGCGACGCCGTAGGTGATGGCGTCGGTGGGGCCGAGCGAAGGCACGAGGCCGTGCACGCGGGCGCCGGCGCGGTGGTTGCGGGCCTTGAGCACACCCCTCGAGCCGTCCTTGCCGTAGAGGCTGATCACGAGCTGCTCGTCGTTCCAGGGGCGCACCTCGACGAGGCCGTGCAGGTCCTTGCCGTTGTTGCGCTCGCGGCGGGCGAGGCCCTCGCCGGTGAGCAGGGTGGCGGTGATCCGGACCCGCTTGTGGGGCGCGGTCCAGGTGAGCGAGCCGCCGAGGTCGGACCGATCGCTGAAGCCCAGAGCCTCGGACTGGGTCGCGGCGAGGGAGCGGTAGCCGAAGGCCTGGTTGCCGCTGACGACCCATGGATCGTCGATGAGGCCGCCGGCGACGGTGAGACCGAGCCTGGCGGACGCGACGCGGGCCTCGACGATCTGGGCGCGCATGAACCAGCTCTCGCCCTCGAGGCCGAGGTAGCCGCTGTCCGGGGCCGAGCGGCGGGCGTCGATGGCCACCCGTCCGCTGATGTTCTGGGCGGTGACCAGGCCCAGCTCGGCGCGGGCGCGCTGGAGAGAGAAGTTCGTGGCGAGGCCGGGATCGGGCCGGACGTGCTCCAGGCGGCCGGCCAGGTCGAGGTCGGCCAGCACGCAGGCGGGCGCGTCGACCTGCTCGGCACCCATCTCCGGTGCTACCGGCCAGCCCGAGCTCAGCGCCAGGCAGGTCATGGTCTCCATCAGGTTCACGGGGCCACCTCGGCGTAGATGTCGGCGCCCAGGAGCGGGCCGTGGGCCTCGCGCAGGCGCAGGAAGCGGGCGTGGTCGTCCAGCGCCCGGTCGCGGTCGCGCAGGGAGACCGGCGGGAGTGCGGTGGGCAGCATGGCAGGATCTTCGCCCAGATCGGCGCGGATCTCCGGACAGGCGGGCTCGCCGGACGCGGTGGTACCGCGGCAGTGAGCAAACGCGAGGGCGGCCCCGATCCCGCGGCCCAGGGCCTCGAGGTCGGCGAGGGTGGCGTCCCCGTCGTTCCAGACGTCGGCCGCCTTGCCGTGGTCGAGCCCCTGGTACCAGCTGCCCCAGGACAGCAACTTGTAGCTGGCGAGGCCGTCGTCGGCGTACCCGACCCGGGGGTCCAGGTCGGGCCGGGGCCAGAGCACCCGCGAGGTCGTGAGCACCCGCTCCCCGTTGGAGCGGAAGGTGGCGGCGGCGGGGCGGCCGGGTCCCGCGTAGACGGGCGGGTCCAGCACCTCGCGGGCGTTGAGCAGGCGGTCGTCGTCGGGGCCGTCATCGCCCTCGTCCCACAGGATGACGAAGCGGGTGGCGGGGAAGCTGGACACGCCCTGGCCGTAGCGGCGCGCCACGTCGAGCACCCGGAAGGGGCGTCCGTCGTTCTCGGCGTAGGCAGCCAGGATTCGCTCGGCGATCACCCGCTCGCGGCCGGTGGGTGCCAGGAGCCCCCGGCCGGTCTCGGGCAGGGTGGCGAGGACCTCGAACCTGCGGCCGGCCTCGGTCTGCTCGGTGTTCCCGCGCAGGCGGTTGCGCTCGGCGCCCTCCTCGGTGGCCTCGGCCAGCAGGTCCCCCACGAAGGGGTTCCCGCGCAGGTCGCCCTCCAGGAAGATGGTCGGACCGCCGTCCGCCACCGCGCGTACGCCCTCGTCATAGCCAGCGGCAAAGGCGGTGATCGTGGCGATCTGACAGCTGTCGTCGCAGCCCTCCATGTCCTGTACGAAGAGCAGCAGGCCCTGCGCGCCGCGGCGCAGGTCAGCCAGCCAGGGTCCTGGGCCGGCGGCGTCCAGATCGGCCCAGGCCACGGTCAGCTCGGGGCTGGCCTCCCCGACGATCGGTCCTGGGGCGTCGTCTGCGTAGAAGGTGGACAGGTTCTCGGGGTGGGGATCGCCGAGGATCAGCACGCTGGCTGCGTCGGGTGTGGCGACCAGGCCCAGGTCTGCGCCGCGCTCGACCGGATCGAGGGAGAGCCGGCGGAGATCCTCGTGGAACAGCCCCGCGGTGCCCCGCATGAAGTCGTAGGGGCTCTCTGCCATGCGGTCGTACTTTCCCGTGAGCAGCGCCGGATCCCGACCGAGCCACAGGGCGTTGTCCCGCTGGAGCCACTCGATCAGCACGGCGTCACGCCCGTCGACGTCGGAGCTCGCTCCGGAGCAGCCGAGCAGGATCAGGGGCAGCACGGTCAGGAGGCATCGCATGCGCCATGCTCACCCGCGGACACGGCAGCGCCGCCACAGCGACGTGACGCTCTGGCGGCGGGATCCGTCCTGGGCGGGAACAGACGAGAAGCAGCGCTAGAAGCTGCACTCCTCGTTGGCGGCGCCCGGGGTGCCCAGGTCGCCCGCGGACATGGCGGTCATGTTGGTGGCGCACCAGTTGCCGCCATCGTCGTTGTCGGTGGCGTCCCGGTAGTCCGGGTCGAGGTTCATGGACTGACCGGTCGGGTCGGGCCAGTCGGTGCCGCCGTCGTAGGCCAGCTTGTCCATGGTGAACGCCCCGGTGGTGTCGTCGACCAGGATCGTGATCTCGTCGTCGGAGTTCGACAGCTGGAAGTCGGCGCGGTCGAACTCGTAGTCCACCGTGACGCCGCCGTTCACCGACGTGTCGGCGTCCGCGCCGAACACGAACCAGTCGCCGGACTTGATGACGTACGGGCCGCCGGTGATCTCGTGCGAGTCGGCGTCCGCGTCGGCGATGGTCCAGCCGCCGCAGATCGTGATGTCCCGGCTACTGTTGTTGTAGACCTCGAAGTACTCGCCGACGGTGTCGTCCACCTGGGCCGGGTTCTGCATGATCTCGGTGATGATGAGGTCACCCGCGCTGAACGAGCCCTCGTCGCAGAACCCGTCGCAGTTGTTGTCGACGCCGTCCGGAACCTCGGTGCCCATCGGGTTGATGCCGCCGTCGGTGTCGTCGCAGTCCTCGCCGTCCGCCTCGTCCGCGGAGAGGTAGCCGTCGCCGTCCTGGTCGAAGTCGGAGCCGCCCGAGCAGTCCTGATCGACGTCGTCGTACCAGATCTCGTCCGCGCCGGGGTTGATGTCGGGGTCGTCATCGGCGCAGTCGCCGCCCTCGGTGGCGTCGGTCGGGTTCGCGCGCTCGCACTCGGACGGGGTCGAGCCGAGCAGGCCGTAGCCGTCTTCGTCGGCGTCCGGGTACCACTCGACACCCGGGTACTCCCGGCGGTCGGTGTCGTCGCAGTCGGTGTCATCGCTGACCCAGCCTTCCGGCTGCTCACAGGCGCGCTGGCTCACCGCAGGATCGCCGAAGCCGTCCTCGTCCGCGTCGTCGTGCCACTTGGCCGCGTCGACCGCGCCGGCGTCGTCCACGCCGTCCTTGCAGTCATTGTCGATCTCGTCGCCGCAGATCTCGTCTGCGCCGGGGTTGATGTCCGCCTCGTCGTCGTTGCAGTCGCCGGCGTCCGCGGCCCAGCCGTCACCGGGGGCGCAGGCCTGGCGGGCGGTGCCGTCCTCACCGAAGCCGTCGCCGTCACTGTCTGCGTACCAGGTGGTGGCGTCGACCGCGCTGTCCTCGTCGACGTCGCCGTCACAGTCGTTGTCGATGCTGTCCAGGCAGATCTCGTCGTTGCCGGGGAAGGCGTTGTCCTCGTCGTCGTCGCAGTCGTCGGCGTTCTCGGACTGGCCGACCTGGACCTCGCAGCCCTCGATGGGCATGTCGGGATCACCGTAGCCGTCGCGATCCTGGTCGTTGTAGAAGGTGGTCGTGACGCCCTCGTCGATCGCCTCGTCGCAGTTGTTGTCGACGCCGTCGCAGACCTCCGGCGCGTCCGGGTTGATGTCCGCGTCGTTGTCGTTGCAGTCCTCGTCGACGTTGAACCCGTCACCGTCCGCATCCGACGAACAGGCGGTGAGTGCGGGCAGGGTGAGGGCCATCAGCAGGATCAGTGGGCGCATGCTTGCCTCCATCGGCATGCAACATTTGCCGCCGGCCGATAGCTGTCAATGTCGATGCTCTGGGATGTCCCATTCCTTGCAACGACGCGCGCGACCGAATGGTGCACCGGTAGAGGTCGTCCCTGGATCCGACGAGCATTCCTCGTCGCCCCCGGAGGTCCACATGTCCAACCCCGTGCTCAAGACCCTGAAGACCGGTCGCCAGCTGATGGCGACGGCCGGGATCGTGCTGGGTGCGTTCGGCCTGCCCGCGCTGATGGCGGGCGGGGTCGTGCTGCCCGATCTGATCGAGGCCGCTGACGTCGAGTGGATGGGCACCGGCGAGGACGATCCCGTGGTCTACGTCGGCATCGACGAGCCCGGTCCGTCGGGCAAGGACCAGGTGGACCAGGCCGCGGTCAACCCCGCTCCGGCGGGGGGGGCCGAGGAGTCGCAGCCGCGCTCCCAGGAGTCGGACCTGCTGCAGATCCGCACCGAGCGCCCCACCGCGGAGAACCGCAAGGCGACCACCGACGACAGCCCGGTCCACAACGCCGTGCGGGTCGACACGGTGCGCAATGCACGCGGTCCGGCGCAGGCCACCGGCTACATCGCCCGGGTGAAGGAACAGCGTGAGCGCGCTGCCGCCGCCCGCGCCAAGGCCAAGGGCAAGCGCTGCCAGGATCCGGTGGACGGCATCGAGCACATGTACGGGGATCGCTACACGATCCGCCGCGACGTGATCGACCACTACTCCACGGTCGAGGAGGCGATGAAGCTCGCCCGGGTCGCCTGGCACAAGGGCGAGAACGGCAAGAACGACGGCTTCAAGCTCTACCGCATCGCGTGTGGCAGCCCGCTGGCCCAGGTGGGCATGCGCAGCGGCGACGTCGTGCACACGATCAACGGCAAGAACGTCCGCACCCTGCCCCAGGCCTTCGCCGCGGTGCGCAAGGTCAAGCGAAAGGACTCGATCTACGTCGAGTTCAGCCGGGGCGGCGAGATGATGACCCGCATGGTGACGGTCGAGTAGCGCCCGCGCGGTCCTACTGGACGTACAGGCCGTTGAAGAAGGTCACCAGGATCCGCTCCCGGGCGGCCGCGTCCAGACGGTCGAGGAGCAGGTTGATGATCACCCGGTCCTCTGGGAGATCACCGCCCGCGCCGAGCCCGGCCGCCTGCAGGAGCTGATCGAAGGTGGCGTCGTCGAGCTTGGAGAAGTCGATGGTCTCGATGGCCATGGCCAGCATCGGTGGGATCTCCGGCGTCTCGACCCGGCGCGCCTCGTCCATGGCCTCGGCCAGATCGACGAGGAAGCGGTCCATGTGGGGCACGTTGGCGGGCGTGATGGTCAGGTGCACGTTCCGCGGGCTGTTGGTCATGCCCAGCTGGGGCTGCACGTACCAGCCCCGGCGGATCATCAGGTCGGCGAGGTGGAAGATCTCGACGTCCGGATCGTCGGAGACGAAGGCGACCAGGCACATCTCGGGTGCGGTGAGGACCCGCAGGCCGTCGATGGCGCCGATCCCGCCGATCACCTTGTCCCGGGCGTCGCGCAGGCCGGCGCAGATCTCGCGGTAGCCGGCGCGACCGACGTGGTTGAGCACCGCCCAGGCCGCCGCCATGGGACCGCCGGACTTCGAGGACTGTACCGTCGCATTGGCCAGGGTGTACCCGGACCATGCGGCGCAGGTGTAGATCTGGTGGCGCCGCAGCTCCTTGGTCTTGTGCAGCACGACCGAGGCGCCCTTGGGGCAGTACGCGTACTTGTGCAGGTCCATCGACATGGACGTCACGCCGGGCACCGAGAAGTCGAACGCGGTCATCTCGTCGCCGAGCTCGCGGAAGAAGGGCAGGACGAACGCGCCGATGCAGCCATCGACGTGCAGGCGCAGGCCGTGCTTCAGGGCGATCTGGCCGAGCTCGGGGATGGGGTCGATGACGCCGTGGGCGTAGCCGCTGGCCGAGCCGACGAGCAGGCAGGTGCGGTCGGTGATCGCCGCCTCCATGGCCTCGGGCACGGCGCGGAAGGTCTCGCCGTCGACCTCCACCACCACGGTCTCCATCCGGTAGTAGTGGGCAGACTTGAAGAAGGCGGCGTGGGCGGTGCGCGGCAGGACGATCTGCGGGGTGACGTCCGGGTTTGCCTCGAGGAAGGCGTCCCGCGCGGCCTTGACCGCGAGCATGATCGACTCGGTGCCGCCGCTGGTGAAGTTGCCGACGCAGGCCTCGTCACCGCGGAGGTGGGCGATGCACATGCCGACGACCTCGTTCTCGAAGCGCAGCAGGGAGGGGAACTCGGTCGGGTCGAGGCCATTCTCGGTGAGGTAGGCCATGTACGCCTGCTTTCCGACGGCTTCGATGCTGTCGCCTGCGCTGTAGACGTAGCCGAAGGCCTTTCCGTCCCGCCAGGGCAGGTCGTGACCGCGGAAGCTCTCGAGCGTGGTGAGGACCTGCTCCGCCGATTGACCCTGCTCCGGAATGCCCACGTTTCCTCCATGATGATCGCTGCGGGGGCGCCCGGGTAACACGCACGATGGCGCGCGGTGTCGAAGAGACCAGGGTGCTTGGACGTCACTGCAGCACGGAGGTCCCCGAGTGCTCGTCCTCTCGCTCGTGTTGCAGACCCTGGCGGCTTCCCCGGTGGAGGTGACGGTCGCCGTCCAGGCGCCGGTGCGGCTGCAGGCGCGGGTCTTCGGGGCGAGCATGGACACCCCGGTGCGGATCCCCGAGGTGCGTGCCGAAGCCGAGCCCCTCGCCGTGCTCGACGCGAACGCCCGCGCCATGCAGGACGTGGTCTCCTGGGTCGACCTGTCGGCCCGGGCGGTGGATCTCGACGACTACGGACGCTTCCGCCTGCTCGTGGCCGCGGTCGACGCCCTGCCGGTGCGGGTGGTCGACGGCTCCGGCCTCGGCACGGTCAGCGACGCGGTCGCACGGGGCCGATGGACCGCCGATGAGCGCCTGCTCGCGATCGGCGGGGGCCTGCGCGCGATGGGGGTCGCGGCGATCCCGTTCCGCGGCGCCGACGGGGCGCTCCTGCTCGGCATCTCCTGCGACGACCCGAACATGAACGTGGACTCGGTCGAGCACGAGTGGCGCTACGTCCGCAATGGGGTCGCCCACCACCAGGTCGTGCGCTGGGTGCTGTGGGACGGCGTGTCGCCGGTGGGCACGGTGGGCGGGGCCCGAGGCTCGCAGCCGCTCGATCGCACGATTCCCAGAGGCTCGGCGTTGAGCCTGGCTGATCCGGCGCTTCCCGAGTTCACGATGGCCTGGTCCCAGCCCGAGCTGCGGCAGGTCCAGGGCTCGTCCCACGACGTGCGCTTCGTGCGTCACCCCGACGCCGCCGCCTGGCTCTCCCTCGCCCCCGAGCTCCACCTCCCCGCCGCCCTGCCCGCCGCCCGGGTCCAGGTCCGACGCTCCGGCCTGCTGGACGAGGCCCGCCGCCGGCTCCACGGGCTCACCGACGAGGAAGCGAGGATCGACGCCCTGATCCGTCTCGTGCAGGGCAGCTTCGTCTACGAGCCGGGCCCGGTCCGCACCATCCCCGAGCTCCTCGAGCGCGGTCGCGGCGACTGCGATCAGCTCTCCCTGCTCCTGGCCGCCCTGCTCCTCGAGCTCGACTACGATCCGGCGGACGTCGTGGTCGTCAGCTGGCCGGACCACCTCGGCCTCGCCGTGCGTCCCAAGCGCGGCAAGGGCCCCCGCGACGGGCTGTCGGTCCAGCTTCCCGAGGGCCGCTACGTGCTGCTCGACGTGACCCACTACATGTGGTCGGGTACGCAGCTGGTGAGTCGCTGGGGGAGAACCTCGCCCAGCCACGGGAGTCAGGTGACGGTGGAGCGTCTCCGGTAGGCCCAGCGGCCGCGTCCGAGCCGGTTACGACGCCGCCCTGAACGGAGGTTCGATGCGCGCCTGGCTCGCCCTGCTCCTGCTCGCTGCCTGCACCGGCAGCGCCACCCCCGCACCCCAGGCGGGCCCCGACCCCGAGGCGAGCGCCCAGGGCGCCAGGAAGCTCTGCTACGTGTTCCAGCACACCGGCGCCGAGTGCCGCGCCTCGCAGGACCTGGTCGAGGTCGGCACCCTGACCCTGAAGGTCGATGCGGTCGTGCGCCATCAGGTGGATCTGCCGGGCGGGGCAGCCCGAAACGTGGCGTACGAGGTCCACTCTGGAGAGGAGGTCATCGCCGCGCCGATCGAGGTCCTGGGCAAGGGCACCGACCCGGCCGACGCCATGGACCGGGCGGCGAACGACTGGGCGGCGATGGCCGGGACCGCGGTCGTGGACGCGATCCGGGACGACGGGACCAACGCTGCGGTGCTGGCCGCGCTCAAGGCCGGGAAGCGCGCGCCGGACGGGCTCGCGACGGCCCCGCTCGAGGTCGGCCCCTTCCACGCCTACGCCGGCATTCCCGAGATCCGCGGCGCGATGGCCGGCGGTCCGAAGGTCGATCACGCGGGCCTGCTCGGCGTGCTGGTCAGCGACCTGTCCAAGCTGGACGCGAGCCAGAGCCACACCGTGATGCTCTCGGTGCAGAACGACGGCACGGCCAAGTGCGACAAGGCCCAGGTGGACGGCAAGGACGACCAGGGGCTGTGCCAGATCGTGGCGGCCTTCGGCTGGCCGACGCCCGCGTCCCCCTACAGCCTGCGCCAGGTCTACGTGCTCAAGCCGGGCCCGGTGCCTGCACCTGCCGCCACGGACAGCGACACCGACGGGGCGACCCCGGCCGAGAAGACCGAATAGCGGCCGATCTTCAGGGGTTGCGGTGCTTCGCGATGTAGCGCGACCCGAAGATGAACACGACGGTGAAGGTCACGACGAACGCGGCGGCGATGAGCCACGCGCTGCTCTCGCTGCCGAGCCCGCTGCGGGAGACCCAGAGCACGGCGAGGCTCTGCACGCCAAACAGCAGCATCAGGCCGACTGGGATCATGACGCCCCAGCGGCTCTGCACGAAGGGCTCGGGTGCCGGTCCGCGGTGTCCGCCGCCGCCCCCACCGCCGCCGGTGCGATCCTCTGGAGGGCGCAGCCCGTCGCCGCCGTTGCCGGGGTCCAGCGGCAGGTCGTCGATGGGGACATCGTCGTGGAAGTCGATGTCGAAGCTGTCTTCGCGGTCCATGCGCGCTCCCCCCGATGCGTAACCGGGCCTCTGCTTCTTCGGATCGAACCCGCAGCGCTCGGTCGCAAGCACTACGCTGGCCCCCTGGAGGGACCCATGGACGCACCGCCGCTGCCCCGTCGCGTGGACCACGTCGATGTCCTGCACGGTGTCGAGGTCGCCGACCCCTATCGCTGGCTCGAGGACGGCTCGGACCCCGAGGTGGTCGCCTGGCAGGACGCCGAGCGCGCGCGCTTCCTCGCCTTCACCGACGCCCTGCCCGAGAAGCACGCCCTGGCGCACCACCTCGAGCGCATCTGGCGCGTCGACGACGAGCGGCCTCCCGAACCGGTGCTCGAAGGGGAGCGGCTGTTCGTCCGCGCCCGTCGGGCGGACCAGGACAAGTGGGTGATCTTCGTCCAGGACGGTCCCCACGCTCCGCGACGGCTGGTGCTGGACCCGAACCAGTGGGAGAAGACCCAGACCCTGGCCGGGTTCTGGCCCTCCCCGGACGGTCGGCTGGCCCTGGTGGCGCGGTCACGGGCGGGGAACGAGGATCCCGAGATCCTGCTGCTCGACGTGGAGACCGGGGTCGTGAAGGAGGAGCCCACCGCGGGGTGGAGGCGCGGATTCGCGAGCTGGAACGCCGAAGGTACCGGGTTCTGGTTCTCGGGTCGCCCGGTGGCGGGCAGCGTGGAGCCCGGCGGCGAGCACTACTGGCACCGGACCTGGTTTCATCGCCTGGGCGCTCCACCGGACACCGACGTGGTGGTGATGTCCGACGAGACCGTCCGCGAGTACTTCCACGGCGCCGAGCCCAGCGAGGACGGGCGCTGGCTCGTGCTCGGTCGCTACACCTTCTCCGGCTCGTCCATCTGGATCGAGGAGCTGGCCACCGGGACGCGCCGCCTCGCAGCCGATGCGCTCGACGCACACCATGACGTCGTCATCGTCGATGATGCCATGCTCGTGCGCACCGACTGGGGCGCCTCCCGCTACCGGCTGATGCGCGCCGATCCCCGCGACCCGGCCCGAGAGAAGTGGGTCGAGCTCGTGCCCGAGGGCAAGGGCACCCTGACCAGCGTGCGGGCCATCGGCGGGCGCCTCTACCTGACCTGGCAGGAAGACGTGTCGGACCGGACCGCGGTCTACGACCTCGACGGCGAGTACATCGCCGACGTGCCCTGGCCCGGACGCGGCGCGGCGTCGGTGTGGGGGCACTGGGAGCGGCCGGAGGTGTGGGCGAGCTTCGAGAGCTACGCCCAGCCCCGCACCATCTACACCTACGATCCGCACCGCAACCGCCTGGACGTCTACCGGCGCAGCCCGGTTCCCCTGGACGTGGGCCCGCTGCGACAGCGCCAGGTCTGGTTCGAGAGCAAGGACGGCACGCGGATCCCGATGACCATCCTGGACCGAGCGGACGCCGACGAGACCCGCCCCCGGCCGTTCCTGCTCACGGGATATGGAGGCTTCAACGCCGCATTGACGCCCTCGTTCTCCGCGACGTACGCCCTGTGGGCCCTGCTCGGTGGCGGGGTGTGCGTGGTCAACCTGCGCGGTGGCGGGGAGTTCGGTCGGGACTGGCACCTGGCGGGCAAGGGTCCCAACAAGCAGAACGTGTTCGACGACTTCACCGGGGCGGCGCGGGAGCTGCACGCCCGTGGCTGGACGTCGCCCGCGCACCTGGCGATCAACGGGGGGAGCAACGGCGGCCTGCTCGTCGCCGCGGCGATCACCCAGGCGCCGGAGCTGTTCGCCGCGTGCCGGTGCGCGGTACCGCTGACGGACATGATCCGCTTCAAGCACTTCGGCATCGCCGCGGTCTGGACCGAGGAGTACGGCGACCCCGAGCTGGACGCCGCCGCATTCCAGACGATCCTGGCCTATTCTCCCTACCATCACGCCGTGGAGGGAACGCGCTTCCCAGCCACCCTGGTGACCGGCTCGCTCAATGACGCACGGACGGACCCGGTGCACGCTCGCAAGATGTACGCCGCGCTCCAGCACGCAGACCCGGACCACGGCCGCGGCGACCGCCCGCTGCTCCTGCACGTGCAGCAGGACTCCGGCCACCATGGCGCCGTGACCATCGCCGACCTGGCCGACCAGCTGGGGCGCGATCATGGCTTCCTGATGTCACAGACCGGCCTCTCGGTTCCAGAGGTGCTACCGTCAGGATGACGGCGACGTCGACAGCAGCGGCATCATCGATCTGCAAGCCTGGAGCATGCAGCAGTTGGGCGGATTGTGGCCCGGTTGCATGGCACGGCGGCAGGTGGTGCCAGAGTGCCATGGGCTGTACTGCGAGATCTTCAGTCCAGCGGCTTGACCGGCCTATGCAAACGCCGCGCCGGGGAGCCGTGGGGCCGCTCCTGTCCGAATGCGCCGCTCCACAGGGGGGGACCGCGCACCCGCGCCCCGGTTGCGCGCCAGCATGGTCGGGTGGGTGCAAGAAAAAAAATGCAGTGGTGGACGGGGTCGAACGGAGAGACCTGCGTCATCGGGAGACTGTTTCAGATGCTGGGATGCAAGCCCATTATCGTCGGGGTCGTCAGGGGGCGTGCCCTGCTGTGGTGCCCGTCCGCACGGGATCCTCGGTGATTTGGGGGTTGTGCTCCCTGGCTCGCGCCTGCTAGCTCTGCTGTGACGCACGATCCCGTGCGTGACTGGCCCGACAGCCGAAAAACACTCACCGGCACAGACACCGGAGGTAGACATGAACAAGAAGGAGCTCGTGGCGAAGCTCGCCGAGCGTACCGGTCTCTCCCAGGTCAAGAGCATGGAGGTCGTCAACGCCCTCTTCGACGCCGAGAACGGCATCATCGCGAACGAGCTGGATGGCGGCTCCAAGGTGTCCGTGCCCGGCTTCGGCACCTTCGACATCAAGACCCGCGCCGCGCGGACCGGCACCAACCCGGCCACGCAGAAGAAGATCAACATCCCCGAGCGCAAGTTCCCCGCGTTCCGCCCGGGCAAGAACCTGAAGGAGCGCATCACCGGCTGATCCGGTTGCGCGACTCCACGGCGGGCTCCGGGTCATCCGGGGCCCGCCGTCGTGTTTCTGGGTCCTGCGCGGCGGGTGGCTCCACATTGGAGGCCCGTTGCCGTCTTGCCCGCCTGGGACACGACCTCGTGACCTCGCTGTGATAGCCTGCCCGCCCACCTTGGAGGGACTGCGTGCGACTCCCGCTCACTGCGCTGCTGACGGTCTCAGCGGCCATCGTGTCCGCCGCTCCGGCACTCGCCGGCGAGTGCGAGCAGCCGTATTCGGCTGATGCGTTGCTGGAGGACCTCGCGGCAGTCGAGGCTGCGTCCCAGGCCAACGAGGCAGAGCCCGCCATGCAGGCGGCGACGCGGCTGGAGAACGGGCTGGGGTGCCTGGAGGAGAAGCTGGTCACCATGCTGATCGGCCGGTCCTACCGCAGCATCGGCGCCGGCTACCTGGTGGGAGGCAACGAGACCAAGGCCCGCCGCTGGTTCCGGACCGCCATCGAGGTCGACCCCGGGTACATGTTCGGCTTGGGCGAGTACGGCAACGACCACCCGGTCCGCATGGTCTACGACGAGCTGAAGATGCAGCCCGGCGGCACGCCTGCCCAGGTGGAGGGCCAGTCCTTCGTCGAAGGACCGAAGTTCTACCTGGACGGCCGCAAGCTCGACGCCCCCGAGGCGGTGCCCGGCCGCCCCCACCTGCTCCAGCGGGTGGACGAGGCGACGACCTCCTGGGTCATCGACGGCAACACGTTCCCCAGCGAGGTCCTCACTGGCGGTGCGGTGGCGGACGCGTCCGGTCCGACCAAGCCGGCCAAGCCCCCGAAGGAGCCCAAGACGCCGAAGCCGCCCAAGGAGAAGAAGGACAAGACCGCCAAGTCCGGCTCGAGTGGGGGCACCGCGGTCCGCGTGCGCCCGCCGGAGAAGACCCCGCTGATGATCGCGGGCGGCGCGCTGATCGCCGGTGCGGGCGGCATGTTCGCGGGTTCCATCATCAGCCGCCAGGGCTTCGACGGCATCACCGACGACGCGGACGCCCTGCGCAAGGCCCAGAAGACCACGAACCGCCTCTACCTGGGCTCCTTCGCGGTGCTCGCGGTCGGCGGCGGCGTGCTCACCTACGGCATCATCCTGGACGGCGGCGCGCCGATGCCGGCGATCCGGGTCCGGTTCTAGGGGATCGGGGCGGTTGTAGGCCCTGGAAGAAGTCGCCCGCCCTCCCGATCTCGCGGAATGGCGGGCGGACTTGTGCGTGGTGTGATCGGGGTGGCCCGATTCGAACGGGCGGCCCCCTGCTCCCAAAGCAGGTGCGCTACCAGGCTGCGCTACACCCCGGTTGGCGGGGTCTACCTGACTGGGGCCGGTGTGGCCAGCGTGTCAGGCGCACTCCCGGTCGTGACTACTTGAGCAGGCTCCGCAGCATCCAGGCGGTCTTCTCGTGTACCTGCAGGCGCTGGGTGAGCAGGTCTGCGGTGGCCTCGTCGTGGGCAGCGTCGGCAGCGGGGAAGACCTCCCGCGCGGTGCGGATCACGGCCTCGTGTCCGGCCACCAGCTGGCGCACCATGTCGAGCGCTTCGGGGACGCCGTCGGGCTCCTTCACAGAGGTGAGGGCGGCGAACTGCTTGTAGGTGCCCGGAGCCGGAGCGCCGAGGGAGCGGATGCGCTCCGCGATGAGGTCGATGGACGCCCACAGCTCGGTGTACTGCGTCTCGAACATGAGGTGCAGGGTGTTGAACATGGGGCCTTCCACGTTCCAGTGGAAGTTGTGGGTCATGAGGTACAGCGTGTAGGTGTCGGCCAGCACGCGGTTCAGACCGTTCACGATGCGCTGACGATCCGATTCGGCAATTCCGATGTCCATGGGGCACTCCGTTCAGGACCCTGCCGTAGACACGGTGGTCGTCGGCGCAAGGTCCCCGGCGCAACCCTGTGTGTCGCGCTGCATCCCGGCAGCAGAGCGGTCCCGGTGCTAGCGTGCCGGTGCATGGAGGTGGCATGACGCGGATTGGGGTCGCCCTGGCGACGTTGGCGCTGCTGGGCGCCTGTGATGACACGCAGTTCAACTCGTCTGGCGGCGGAGGCGGTGACTACGAGCCGGACTTCGTGAGTGTGGTCGCCCTGTTCCACGCGCACTGCGCCGAGTGCCACCCGTCGCTGTCGCCCACGTTCGACGCGGGTCTGCTCGAGGCGGACGTCGAGGACGAGACCGGGAAGTGGGTTGTCGCGGGCGATCGGGACGCATCCGCCCTGTACGTGCGCCTCGCCGGCGGCGGCGAGATCGACGGGCGGACGCTCAACGTCATGCCTCCCACCGGTGCTCTCCCCGACGAGGTCGTCGAGGCCATGGGGCTGTGGATCGACGACGGAGCGCCCCTGCTCCAGGACGGAGGTGAATGATGCGCGCCCTCCTTGGACTGTCCGCGGTACCCGTGGGACTGCTGGTCGCGTCCCCGGCGCTGGCCACCGGCGTCGACCCCGCCTGCGAGCACCTCGCTGATCTGAAGCCTGCCGACTACGAAGAGCAGCAGCAGCAGGACTTCCTGATGAACTACTACGCGCTGGGGGCCTCGTTCTCCGGTGTGCACGCGCCCATCCCCCACGAGGCGGGTCGGGGCATGATCGGCGTGCGCCTGGGTGGGCTGATGCCCCTGCCGTGTCGGCGCCGCTTCGCGCTGGACTGGTCGAAGACCGAGGACACCAACAAGTCGCCGGTCCTGCCCACCGTGTCCGCCAGCTACGCCTTCGAGACCCCCTGGGAGGAGGTGGTGCCCTACGCGGAGGTCGGCTTCCTTCCTCCGGTTCCGGTCGCTGGCACCCGCAACCTCGTGTTCCAGGCCGCGGGCGGCATCGGCTTCCAGGTCAGCGACTCGATGCAGCTGGGCGTGCGCGCCCATGCGGCGGTCCTGCGCACGATCGGGGACATCGCCACCCCCATCGCCGAGGGCGATCCGGTCGAAGAGGACCTGTTCCTGGGGTCCACCCTGGGCATCCAGGCGCTGGCCGGCGTCGAGGCGACCGAGTGGATGACGCCGTACGTCATGGTCGGCCTGCTGGACGCGTCGACCTTCTTCTACATCGGCGACAGCGGCGTCGTGACCAACAACCTGCATCCGTACCTCGGCCCCGAGTACGCGATCGGCGCGGACATGCTGCTGGTCGACGAGCGGCTGCGGGTCGGCGCCGAGTACTACGGAGCCCCGGGCGGCAGCCGAACCCTCGGAGATGCCAACTCCAACTTCGGTTTTGCCGGCTACGGACGCATCCACACGGTGCGGATCCGCGTGGGCGTGGAACTCTAGGACGCGGGCGCGGTCGGAGGGGGAGTGCACCGCCTCGCCCTGCCCGCCCTGGTCGTCTTCGCCGCCGTCTTCGTCGCCTGGCAGAACCTCGACGGAGACGGTGAGTTCTGGCTGCTGCCCTACCTGGAGCTGCTGCCCTTCGTGGGGGCGGACCTCCAGGCGCGCGGCCTCGCCACCGCCGGGCTGATCGGTGGGCTGGGGCTGATCTCGACCGGTCTGCAGGGCCTGTCCTGGCGGCGGGCACACCGGCGGGAGGCGGCGGACCAGGCGGAGCTGGCGTCGGTGGACGCGCTGCGCGACTGGCACGAGGCCCACGCCTGGGATGGGGTGCTGGACGTCGGCCGCGTGTCTGTGGATGGCCTCAGCGAGCGGGCAGGCGACCCAGCAGCTCCGGGAGGCGTGAGAACGCCCGACCTCGGTGGCTGATCGCGTTCTTCTCGTCCATCGTCAGCTCGGCCATGGTGCGACCGGGGGCCTCGGTCGGCCAGAAGAGCGGGTCGTAGCCGAAGCCGCCCTGGCCGCGCGCCTCGTGGCCGATCACGCCCTCGCAGCGGCCGTCGAGGGTGGTCTGAAAGCCGCCGTCCCCGACGAGCGCGAGCACGCAGCGGTAGCGGGCGGTGCGGTCGGTCCGGTCGCCGAGCAAGGCGAGCAGGTGGCGATTGTTGCCTTCATCCGTGCCTTCTGGGGAGAATCGCTTGCTGAACACCCCCGGTCGGCCGTCGAGGGCGTCCACCTCGATGCCCGAGTCGTCGGCGCAGGTGAGCAGGCCGGTGACCTGGTGGGCGAAGCGGGCCTTCTGCAGGGCGTTGTGCTCGAAGGTGTCGCCGTCCTCGGGGAGCTCGTCGGGCAGGCCGGTGACGTCGTCGAGGGTGAGGAGCTGGACCGGCAGATCGGCCAGGATCTGGCGGATCTCGTGGACCTTGTGGGCGTTGCGGGTCGCGAGCAGGAGCTTCATGGTGTCCTCGGGATCGTCGGCGGCGCTGTAGCCGGTCGTCCGGTCGACGACCCGTTGGACCGGGCGGGCCCAGCGGACTACGGGCGGCCGGCGCCAACACGGGAGCGATGGTTCCCTGGTGCGGAGGACGTGGCTCATGGATGAGCTGGACAAGGACGGGCTGGCGGCCGCGCTCGACGGTCGCTCGGAGCTCGATGTGCTCGTCGAGCAGCTGGACGAGCTGCTCGCGGAGGCGGTGGTCAGCGCGGACGAGGCCCTCGAGGTCGCGACCGTCGCCGGGCTGGCCGTGCGCCTGGGCGCGACCTCGGATCAGGTGGCCGACGCGCGTCAGTGGCTGGACGAGGGCGGTCTGGAGCTGGTCGAAGAGGGCCTGGACGAGGTCGACTGGGACGAGCTCGTAGACAACCTCGACAACCTGGAGGGCGCGGACGACCACACCGTCGACGAGGCCCTGTCCGACTTCGACGACCTGGTCGCCGCGGCGGCCTTCGTGGGTCAGGAGAGCCGGGTTCGCGAGGCGGCGCGCAAGGTGGCGGCGATCATCCGGCTGGTGCCGGATCCGTTCGTCTTCATGGTGCCCACGGGCGAGCAGATGATGGGCTGTCGCCTCGTGGCCAGCGACCTGGATCTGTACGACTACTGGCTCGCCATCGCCCAGGCGGAGAGCTGGTCCTAGGGCACATCCGGACAGCATTCGGCGAATACGCCAGATTCTGTCCGGCACGATGCGGTCGAATTTCGTCCGAATCGTGAGAGTGCACGATGAAGCTTGGAGATCGATCGTGATCTTCGAGCTTCACACGAGAGATCCATCCTTGATGGACCCCGAGGCCTGAACTATTGTTCAGGTGTTGCAGGCGGCGGGGGCCGCGCTGCGAGGCCGTGAGGGCGGCCGGGGAAGGAACCATGTCCGAGGGCGCTGCTGTGTCCCTCGACGCTCTACGTGCGCGCATCCAGGCGCTCGAGGGGCGTCGTGTGCATCGACGTCGTGAGCCGACCGGGATCGAGGGACTCGATCGGCTGACCGGGGGCCTGCCCCAGCCAGGCCTGGTGGAGCTGCACGGCCCCCCGGGTGCCGGGGCGGAGCGGCTGGCGGCGGACATCCTGGTTCGGCCGGCGCGCTTCGGCCGGCCGGTGGCCTGGGTGGACGCCGGGCGCACGCTCTACCCGCCCGCCCTGGCCCAGCGGGGGCTGGACCTGCGCTACCTGCTGCTGGTGCGCCCGCCCGCCGGGCACGAGGTGTGGGCCATGGAGCAGCTGCTGCGCTCGGGGGTGTTCCCCTTCGTGGTGGGCTCGGGGCTGATCCGCCTGGGCAAGGCAGGGCCGCGCTGGGGACGGGCGGTGGAGCAGGGAGGCTGCACCGCGATCGTGGTCTCGGAGCAGCCGAGTCGTGCCTTGCCGGCGGATCTTCGGCTGGCGGTGGGGCCGGACGGGGTGACGGTCTCGCGGGACCGGACCGGGGCGTTCGGCCGGCAGGGGGCGACGCCGGAGGAGCCGGTGGACTGCGATCCGTGGCAGCAGGCGCGCTGGATGGCGTCGTGAAGCACCCCGCGGGGCTGGTGCTGTTCCCGGACCGCGGTCCCTGGCCGGAGGCGTCGGTCGGGGGTCAGAGGGAGGCGCGCGACACCGGTCGGGAGCCGCTCCGGGCGCGCACGCCTCGCTACCTGGTGGTGCGCCTGCCCGCCTTCGCCCTGGAGCGCTGCGGCTACGACAGCGGGGACGTGGCGGCCTGCGTGGACGACGTGAAGAGCGCCACCCGGATCGTCGCGCTCACCCCGGCGGCCGCGGCCGAGGGGCTGCGGGTGGGCATGACGGCCGCGGAGGCGCGCGCCCAGGCTCCCTCGGTGGCGCTGGAGCCCCTGGACGCGGTCGGCCAGGCCCAGGATCACCAGGCTCTGCTGGAGGCCTTCGCCGGCTTCAGCGACCGGCTGGCCACGTGGGGTGAGCAGGATCTGGTGCTGGACGTGCGGGGCACGGCGCACCTGTTCGGAGGGGAGGAGGGCCTGCTCGACCAGGTGCGGGAGCGGGCGGCCGCCCTGGGGCACAGCTGTCGGCTGGCGATCGCTGATGATCCGCTCGCGGCCTGGGCTATCGCAGCGTACGGCTCCGGGGACACGGCCGTGCCACCGGGGGGAGCGGCCGCCGCGCTGGCGCCCCTGCCCATCGTCGCGCTGGGCCCCTCGCCGGAGCTGGCGGACTCGCTGGAGGTCCTGGGGATCCGCAAGGTGGGCACCTGGGCGGAGCTGGACCCGGCGTCGGTGGCGGGGCGCTTCGGGGAGGAGGGCCTGCGCCTGCATCGGATCGCCCGCGGGGAGACGGCCTCGCGCCTGCCCTGGCAGCACGCGGACGGCAGCACCGTGTGCGAAGGCGTCGTGCTGGGCGGGCCGACCATCCGGCTCGAGCCCATCCACTTCGTCCTGCCGGGCCTGCTGGTGCGAGTGTGCGAGTCGCTGGCCCGACGGGACGCCATGGCGGTGCGGCTGGCCATCCGCCTGCTCCTGGAGCGTGGGCCGCCCCACGTCGTGCGGGTGCGTGTCGGTCGGCCCACCCGGGACCCGGAGCGGCTGCAGCGCCTGGTGGCCGCGCGGCTGGAGCGGGTGCGCCTGGACGCGCCGGCGGTGGAGCTCCTCCTGGAGGTGGAGGAGCACACGGCGGAGCAGGGCTGGCAGCCGGGCCTGATGGATCGGGCGGAGGCGGCGGAGCCCCTGGAAGACCTGCTGGCCCGCATGACCGACGCGCTGGGGGAGGGCGTGCTCTTCGGCGCGGTGCCGGCCGACTCCTGGCTCCCGGAAGAAGGCTGGACCAAGCGTGAGTTTCGACCGGGGGCTCGGTTGCCTGGCCCGCCTGCCCACCGCAAGGGCGACCAGGATCCCGTCGCCGAGCAGCGCCACCTGGAGGTCGAAGGCGAGCGTCCACGGCCGATCCACCTGCTGCCGCGCCCGGACCGGGTGGAGGTGCAGGAGCGGGGCGGCAGGCCGGTGCGGGTGCGGCTGGAGACAGGCTGGGCCACCGTGTCCCGCTCCGAGGGCCCGGAGCGCCTGGAGGGGGGCTGGTGGCGCAGCGATGGCGGCTGGTGTCGCGACTACTGGATCGTCAGCGTGGACGGCCGGACCGGGTGGTGCTTCCGGGATGAACAGGCCCGCTGGTACGTCCAGGGCTGGTTCTGATGGCGCCGCGGCGGACGTATCGTGGATTGCTTGTTCCTTCCTTGGCACTGGCGTGCAGGTCGCCACGTGTCATGGGGAGGGCCCCCGGAAGTCAGCCTCCGCCCTGGACCAGTCCCGTCCACCAGTGGGACGGTCAACGATCATCAACGTCGATGGGCGCAGGCGATGGACGGATTACTCAGCACCTGGAGGTCCCATGAAAGTCGCAGCCCATCCCATGCTGGTCGCGGTCGCGCTGGGTCTTCTCGGTCCCAACGCCTTGGCGGCGGAGCCCGCGGAGACCGGTCGTACCGTTCGCGGTGCGTCCACCACGCGCGCTGCCCCCGCCACCAGTGACGAGGCTCCCAGCTCCAGCCTGGATGACGAGGCCGTCATGGCCGCGCTCGAGGACGAGTCCGGCCCCTACTGGACCAAGCTCGAGCTCGTCAATGACGAGGCCGGTGCGGACCTGACGGTCGACTAGGACCGACTCGCACCGCCGGCAGACGGCGACGCGAGCGACCTGAACGACAGACGCCCAGCGCAGTGATGCGCTGGGCGTCGTCGCGTCTGGGGTGCGAGAGGCCGCCCGGATGGGCGAGCGGCCTCCGCGGGCGAGCTACCGGCGCCGGCGACGCAGGAAGGCCAGGCCGCCGAGCAGCAGGGCCGCGAAGCCGTAGCCCTGGGGCGTGTTGGCCGCGCCCGAGCACGCACAGGGCGCCTCGGCCTCCCGCGGCTCGCAGTCGTAGGTGTTCCACTGCTCGGGATCGGAGCAGTCGGTCACCACCTCGGAGTCGTCGGTGATGTCGATGTAGTCAGGGATCCCGTCCCCGTCGGCGTCACCGGTCTCCTCGGCATCGGGGATGCCGTCGTTGTCGGAGTCGGTGTCCAGGTGGTTGGGGATGCCGTCGCCATCGAAGTCCCACGAGCCCTCGTCGGCCGTGTCGATGCCGTCGCCATCGTCGTCCGTGTCGAGCACGTCGATGATTCCGTCGCCGTCCGTGTCGGGCTGGTCGTCCGCGCTCTTGCTGGTGTCGACCTCGTCCGCGTCGAGCACGCCGTCGCCGTCCGTGTCCGTGGACCGGGACGAGCTGCCGATCGCGTCCTCGAACTCGTTGATCAGACCGTCGCTGTCCAGATCGCCGAGCGGACCGATGTCATCGGGGTCGCGGTAGTCGGGGATCCCATCGCCGTCGGTGTCGTCGGCGTCGGAGGGGTCCCCGTCGTCGACGTACGGCGGGTCGCTGTTCTCGTCGCGGCCGAGCTGGTTGAGCTCGTCCTTGGTGAGCAGCGTGTCGCCGTCGTCGTCGTTGTCGAGGTAGTCGGGCACCTTGGCATCGGCGGCCTCGTCATCGCCGTCGGTGTTCTCCGCGTCGGACGGATCGCCGTCGTCGGTGTAGTCGGTGCGCTCGGACGGGTTCAGCTCGAAGATGGTGTTGACGCCGTCGCCGTCGTCATCCACGTCGTCGACGTCGTTCTTGCCGTCCCCGTCGGTGTCGAACGACTCCCACTCCTTGCGGGTGATGTCGGTCTCGTCCGGCGTGAGGTCGATGAGCTCGAAGTTGTCGTAGACGCCGTCACCATCGGTGTCGGGGTCGAACGGATCCGACTTCAGCGAGACCTCGATGCGGGTGACGATCCCGTCCTGGTCAGGATCCGCGTTCGGACCATCACAGTCGTTGCAGTCCAGGAAGTTGGGGACGCCGTCGTTGTCGTCGTCTCCCGTCAGCTCCTCGGAGTCCAGCTTGCCGTCGTTGTCCGAGTCCAGGTCCAGGTAGTTGGGCAGGACCAGGCCGAGGGACCGCACCGTGAGGTCCGGGTGGTCCGGATCGGTGTCGTCGTAGGGCTCGCAGCGGCCCGAGCCCCAGCCGGGATCGACGTCGCACTGGAAGTCCTCGGGCGGCTCGGCATCGACGGAGTCGGCGCCCTCGACCAGGGTCGGGATGCCGTCGTTGTCGTCGTCGCTGTCCAGCGCATCGATCAGGAGGTCAGCCGGCAAGTCCCAGTTCTGTGGCTTGTCGAAGTCCGCCGGAAGCTCCTTGGCGGCACAGGCCGGGAAGTCCCACTCGCACAGGTCATCGATGTCGTCGTTGTCGGAGTCGATGTTGCGGTGGTTCAGGTTGTCCGATGGGTCACCCGGATCCAGCAGGTCGTACTTGCGCTCGTAGAAGCTGGGCACGCCGTCGTCGTCGTCGTCATCGTCCAGGTAGTCGGCGATGCCGTCCCCGTCGAAGTCGTCGTTCATCGGGTCGCCGTCCCCACCACGGCCACCACTGCTGTTGTAGTCCTCCTTGTACGTCTCGTATCCGTCGCCGTCGTCGTCCTCGTCGATACGGTTCACGAGCCCGTCGCCGTCGGTGTCGATGAACACGTCGTAGAAGCCGTCGCTGTCGGTGTCGGTGGCCTCCTCGTTGATGTCGAGCACGTCGTCGTCGTCGGAGTCGACGTCCAGGAAGTCCGGATCCGAGTCGCCGGTGGTGCTGAAGTCGGTGTTGTCGTTCAGCGGGTCGCCGTCGCCGTCCGAGTCCTCGTCGGCGGTCAGCCAGCCGTCGCCGTCGTCGTCCTCGTCGATGCGGTTCTCGTTGCCGTCACTGTCGGTGTCGGTGTGGCGCTCGTCGATGTCGGCGACCGT